>TARA_B100001057_G_scaffold282633_1_pt1 | contig 13957 bp, 13 predicted proteins | sample TARA_B100001057 | Tara Oceans TARA_B100001057 (sample SAMEA2621839) | marine metagenome | biome: marine biome (ENVO:00000447); feature: surface water layer (ENVO:00002042); material: "saline water (ENVO:00002010), including plankton (ENVO:xxxxxxxx)" | depth 5 m
GGCGAACTTCCTTACGTGGTCCTTTTGCAAATCAGGGCAGTAATAACGAAAATAAAATCGTTTTCTCCCGTGCCTAAATATTGGCTTAACTTGCGTTAACTGTTTCGTGTTAATTTTTCGTATTGATATTTTGGCTTCCCTTTTTGGTGCTTCAAATGGTGTTACACCAGAAACAAAATAAACATCGGGCATCTTGTGTTTTTTGCCAATACCCTGTGTCGCTTTGTTTCCGGTGTTTTTTCAAAGGGATTTTCGCCAAAAGCCTTGCTTTCCTTTAAAATTTAATAACTGGTTAAAATTTAATCATTCAGTGTTTAATTAAAATATAAACGCGCTTACGGAGCAAATTACAGCGATTTGTATTCCATTAAATTAAAAATTCAATATTCTAAATACGTTAGCGGGGGGTGACGTACTTTTGGTGTAAGGTAACCAGTGGATAGTTTTCCTTTTAATTACTATCTTTATCAGCATAATTTATTTTAAAACTTAAAGAATTTTGTCAGTAGCTTAATAATTATGGAATGGTAGATTAAATGTCTGATTTGATAATAACGATAGGTGGCAATGAGTTTAGGGCCAGATTTGAATTGGAAAAATCTCCCGATACCTGCAAAGCGTTCAAGTCTGCTTTGCCATTTGTGAGTAAAATAATTCATGTGAGATGGAGTGGTGAAGCGGTTTGGATTCCGCTCGGTGACCTTCAATTTGGAGTAGGTTATGAAGATGCAACAAGTTATCCAGCACCGGGCCAGATCATACTTTTTCCAGGAGGAATTAGTGAGACTGAAATCTTGATAGCTTATGGACCAACAGGCTTTGCGAGTAAAGCTGGTCAGCTCGCAGGAAATCATTTTTTAACAATCGAGGATAATCTTGATATGCTCGCGGAGTTAGGGCGAGGTACTCTATGGTCTGGAGCAAAGGATATTGAATTTATTGCGCCCTAAGCCAGCGACAAGCGCTGAATAAAGGAACGACTTTCACTCAATCGTAAACGCTCAAGAATTCTAACAAAATATCCAGTCCGGCCTGCATGTCTGGTTCGCTCACAAACTCTGCTGGATTTTGGCTGATCCCCTCTTTGCATCGAATGAAGATCATACCGACATCTGTTAAAACAGCCATTGCTGCCGCATCGTGGCCTGTGCCACTAGGTAGACAGTAGGGTTTATATTTACTTTTTGTAAAAGCATTCTGAAGTTGTTTAATAATACGTGGGGAGCATGTTACGCTGGGCGCTTCATGCACTTTTTTAATCGATATCCTTGTTTGGCGTTTTTGCTTCTTCTTATTTAACTATTGTGGGTCCATTCTATGGCTTCTTTGCTGGTGGTACGAGTTTGTATTTTGCAAGTCAAGGGACGGGCAGTATGATTTTACCTGTGTGAGTAAATATTGCTCGCCTCTTGTTAGTATCGATTATTTGTACTCTGGTGGACCTTTTTCAATTAGAAATTAAATGGCTTTTTTTTGGAGTAAGCGCAGGTTTGCTTATTACTGGGCTAGGGCAGTTTTTATGTCTTTATTCAGCCCCTTGGAAGAAAGCTATATGAGTCATATTTTTATATTAATCGCTAACCCCACGATAACTGCTTGGCGTTAATCTCTTGTGTCAACATTTCACTTTCCTTATTGGGCCACCCCCATCGTTGTAAACCGCAGAAAAGAAAAAAAGAGAACGTAGCGTAACCCTTTGTAACTCTTCGCAGTTTTGCTAACACCCTGTAACCCCTTATTTCCGCGCCTTTTTTATGGAGTTTCAAGTAAAGTATTGAGTTCACTACAAAAACAGGTATCGATTGTCAACTGTCGGAGCGTGGCGCAGCGCTGGTAGTGCATCTGATATACTTATAGCAATATCAATGACTTAGAAGTAATCTCATTATCAATGGTCACACATCAATACTACATAAAGTAACGTCTTTCTAGCAAAAGACGACGTAAACCAAATATTCGGGCAAAATAAAACCATCAATAAAGGGGGCGGATAACTTGGCAAGAGCCCTAATATTACTTCATTTTTTGTCCCCTCGGTGCATTTCCCCAAGGAGAATCTTTCGTTATTTAACAGTGCATCTTGGGCGCCGTCTTAATAGAGCGCGTTACACTGCCGGACTTGTGCTGTCTTGTTTAACGCATCTAAATATTTCCTCCAAAAAATATGATTAAAAAAAAGGCAGTGTAGCCTATCTGGTTATAAAGTAGGCAAAAATCAGAAAAATAAATAATATAACAAATTGAAAATGGCAGAAAACCTAAGAAATTATTCTGGCATGCATTTTGAACTGCCAGACGTGATTAGATACGTGAAAGGATGATAAATGCATTACAAACTTCCAACCAAATTTGCCGTGGCCGCCGTGATAAGCTTGGGGATCGCAACGACAACTGTTGCTGCAGAGACCATAAAGGTGGGCGTACTCCACTCATTATCGGGCACAATGGCTATTAGCGAGACTACTTTGAAAGATACGATGTTAATGCTTGTGGAGGAACAAAACAAAAAAGGCGGATTGCTAGGTAAGAAACTCGAACCTGTAGTTGTAGACCCAGCTTCTGATTGGCCCCTTTTTGCTGAAAAAGCAAGGGAATTACTTGAGGTACATAAGGTAGATGTAATTTTTGGTAATTGGACGTCTGTCTCGAGAAAATCTGTGCTCCCTGTCATAGAAGAACTTAACGGGATGTTATTTTATCCTGTTCAATATGAAGGTGAAGAAAGTTCTAAGAATGTCTTTTACACGGGGGCGGCACCAAATCAACAAGCCATTCCTGCAGTTGATTACCTTATGTCTCAAGGAGTGAAACGATGGGTTTTAGCAGGTACTGATTACGTTTATCCCAGAACGACAAATAAAATACTGGAAAATTATCTTAAAACCAACGGCGTGGCTTCTGAAGATATTATGATAAACTACACACCGTTCGGACATTCCGATTGGCAGACTATTGTTTCAGATATCAAAAAATTTGGGTCCGCGGGAAAGAAAACAGCCGTCGTTTCAACTATAAACGGCGATGCTAACGTCCCATTTTACAAGGAACTCGGGAATCAAGGGATTAAAGCCTCCGATATACCCGTTGTAGCCTTTTCAGTTGGAGAGGAAGAGTTATCAGGTTTCGACACAGGTCCACTTGTTGGTCATCTTGCCGCTTGGAATTATTTCATGTCGGCAGAGTCTGATGTTAACGACGATTTTATCGAGAAATGGCATACATTCATAAAAGATGAAAAAAGGGTCACCAACGACCCAATGGAAGCTCATTTCATCGGTTTTAACATGTGGGTGAAAGCGGTCGAAAAGGTTGGCAGCACTGAAGTGGACGTTGTTAGACCCGCGATGTATGGAATTACATACCCCAACTTAACGGGTGGGATCGCTGTTATGAATACCAACCACCATTTAACCAAGCCGGTTCTAATAGGAGAAATACAGGCGGATGGTCAATTTGAAACCGTTTGGCAAACATCTGGCGGTGTGATCGGTGACGCGTGGACAGACCATCTTCCCGACAGCGCTAGATTGGTTGCAGACTGGTCGGCACCGATAAAGTGTGGAAATTTTAATATTGATACTTCAAAATGCTCTGGACAAAACTATTAGATTAAGGAAACGATGGGTGGCTCTCGATGACATGTCGAGAGCCATTCTTCATTTTATCTTTTAATTGTGTTTTCGCATAACATTCCCATTAACATTTTTAGATATAGGCTTGGTTTTTCAGAAAATGATACGAGGAATAATAACTAAAACACTTTTAGTTTTTGCCTTTTTAATACTCAATGGACCGGTTAGTGCTAATTCTTTTGAGGAAACAATAAAACTTTTAGATACCAAAAAGTTTGAAACTAAAAATGAGGTTATTGGAACCTTAGTAGGCCAATCCGACGATAGATCGCTCAAGTTATTCGAAAAAATGCTGGCTGGACAACTATTTTTTTTGAAAAAAGGGAGAGCATTGGTTATTGGCGTTAAAGAGGGAAGAAAATATAAGATCCAAGATTTTTTAAGTGGCAAAGACTTGGGCGAAGTGAAGAAGCGCCGGCTCAGGAAAGTTAGTATTAACAACAGACTACGCAATAAACTTCAGCTCGCGATCGGCTCCCTCGCTTTATCATCCGGCAGTCCAAAGAAAAGGGAACGTGCTGCCTACGACCTGATAAAGAATGGCGATATTTCCGTGCTCCCAACTTTAAATGCTGCATTGAAGCAAGAGTCGATAGAATCAGTTCAAACAGCACTTTTAGTCGCTCGTAATGCTATTCAGGCAAAAGAAGGTGAAACAGCAATGCGTCTTGCGGCAATAGGGCAGTTAAGTGGAATTATAAACAAAGATATATTGGTATTATTGAACGGGCTAACTCTGGAAACAAATGAGAGCAACCTAGAAATACGAGCTGCGGCCGCAAATGCTTTAAAGGCTAGTTCATTTAAAAGAAAACTATCGACTGGATTTGAAACTTTATTTTTCGGTTTGAGTCTAGGCTCAGTATTACTACTGGCTGCCGTTGGGCTTGCTATAACGTTTGGAGTTATGGGTGTTATCAACATGGCGCATGGCGAGATGATCATGATTGGGGCTTATACAACTTTTGTTATTCAGCAAATTTTTCCCTTTGCAATCGAATACTCCCTATTGATCGCGGTACCTGCCGCTTTTCTGGTATCCGGAATCGTAGGAATTATAATAGAGCGGGGGGTAATTAGACATTTATATGGCAGGCCATTGGAAACTTTGCTTGCTACATTCGGTATCAGCTTGATCTTACAGCAAGCTGTGCGCAGTATTTTTTCCCCTTTGAATAGATCGGTTATAACTCCCGAGTGGATGAGTGGGGCTTGGGAAATTAACTCGGCCTTATTGCTCACCTATAATAGGCTTACCATCATTATATTTACTATCGTTCTGCTGGGGGGACTTGCTGCCTTAATGCGTTATTCGTCGTTTGGCTTGCAGATGAGAGCCGTTACGCAAAATAGACGTATGGCATCGGCTATGGGAGTTAAAACAAATTGGGTTGATGCACTGACATTTGGATTTGGATCTGGGATCGCAGGAATAGCGGGAGTTGCATTGAGTCAGTTAACTAATGTAGGACCGAATCTCGGGCAACAATATATTGTTGATAGTTTCATGGTCGTGGTATTTGGTGGGGTAGGTAACATTTGGGGCACTGCTTTAGGGGCGATTATTCTCGGTGTAGCAAATAAATTCCTTGAACCCTGGTCAGGTGCGGTTTTAGGGAAGATATGTTTACTAGTCTTTATAATATTATTTATACAAAAAAGGCCGCGTGGAATGTTTGCCTTAAAAGGCCGAGCGGCTGAAAGCTGAGCGATGAACAACTCCCGATCATCTAGCCTTTTTCAATCTCTTTTTTTGAGTGATAAAGGGACTAAAGTATTTTTACTGGTTTTATTTGGCCTTTTAATAGTTATTCCTGCGGGTAATCTACTAGTTCCTGTCGGCTCCACTTTTCATATACCTAACTATCTGGTTGGATTACTTGGGAAGTATCTCTGTTTTGCTCTATTAGCTCTATCTGTCGATTTGATCTGGGGGTTTTGTGGGATTTTGAGTCTGGGACATGGGGCTTTTTTTGCAATCGGTGGATACGCAATTGGTATGCATCTGATGAGAGTGATTGGGCCACGAGGTGTTTATGGGGATCCCGTTCTTCCAGATTTTATGGTTTTTTTAAATTGGACGGAACTACCGTGGTTTTGGCTTGGTTTCGATATGTTTTGGTTCAGTTGTATAATGGTTTTGGCTGCACCGGGTTTTTTGGCATTTATATTTGGTTGGTTTGCTTTTCGATCAAAAGTGAGTGGCGTCTATTTCTCAATAATAAGTCAAGCAATGACTTATGCACTAATGCTCGCCTTTTTTAGAAATGATATGGGGTTTGGGGGCAACAATGGTTTGACGGACTTTAAAGATGTGTTGGGATTCGATTTAAAATCGAATGAAACACGTGCTGTTCTATTTTGTTTGTCTGGTGTTGCTTTATTACTGGGTTTCTGTGTCTGCCGACTAATTGTTTTTAGTAAGATTGGAAAGTTACTTATTGCTATCAGAGATGCAGAGCCTCGTGCTAGATTTATAGGATACAGAACCGAAAGTTATAAAGTTTTCTTATTCACTTTTTCTGCGGTTTTAGCAGGGATTGCGGGTGGTCTTTATGTCCCTCAGGTTGGAATTATTAATCCCAGTGAATTTTCACCCTTAAAGTCAATTGAGATTGTTGTTTGGGTGGCGCTTGGCGGGCGAGGCACCCTTTATGGTGCAGCCGCTGGAGCGATAACAGTGAATGCTTTAAAATCTTATTTCACTGCTATAGCGCCTGAAATCTGGCTTTTCCTTTTAGGAGGTTTGTTTGTTCTAGTAACGATTTTTATGCCAAAAGGTTTGATGGGTATCCAATTAAATGGCCTCATCAAAAAAAAACAAACGATACTTTTATCTGACAAGGATCCCAGATGAGGGACGCAAATGGTGTTAATGATGATAAAACCCTCCCATCAGGAAAGTCTATTCTGGTAATGGATAACGTCTCAGTATCATTTGATGGCTTTAAAGCGTTAAACAAATTATCATTTATTGTGATGGCAGGAGAAATGAGGGCAATTATCGGCCCGAATGGCGCTGGGAAAACAACCATGATGGATGTCATCACAGGTAAAACTAAACCCGACACGGGTGATATAATTTTTAGAGATTCGTTCCATTTGAACCGTTTAGATGAACCGGCAATTGCTACTCTCGGGATTGGAAGAAAGTTTCAAAAGCCCTCCGTTTTTGAAAACTTATCTGTGTTTGAAAATTTATGGTTAGCAGTTAAATCCGGTCGTCGAATTAAGGAAATGTTTAAATTCGAGATAGAGAATTCTATGAGAGAAGTGATATATGACTGCCTAGATATCATCGGTCTATCTGCTCTGACTAACTCAATAGCTGGTTCTCTTAGTCATGGACAGAAGCAGTGGCTTGAAATTGGGATGCTATATGCACAAAAGCCTGAATTACTTCTTATCGATGAACCTGTCGCTGGTATGACTGACGAAGAGACAGTGACAACTTCCAATCTTCTTAAGCGGATTTCGAAATCACAATCGATTGTCGTAGTAGAGCACGATATGGCATTCATAGAATCTCTAGGGGTTCCAGTGACTGTCCTCCATGAAGGCTCGGTCTTAGCGGAAGGGGAGATGAATGTAATTCGAGAGGACGACCGTGTCGTAGAGGTTTATTTAGGTAGGTAGAGGTAATATCGCAAATGTTAGAAATAAAAAGTTTAAATCTTAATTATGGAGCAAGCCAAGCATTGCGTGGAGTCAGTTTATCGGCGAAACAAGGTGAAGTGACATGTGTTTTAGGAAAGAATGGTGTTGGAAAAACGACCCTGTTGAATGCTATTATGGGGTTGGAGCGCATACGCTCTGGGGATATCTTACTAGACGATAAGTCGATCAACAATGAGCCCGCTTATGCGCGATCAAGATCTGGTGTGGCGCTTGTTCCACAGGGACGAGATATTTTCTCTCAATTAACGGTCGAAGAAAATCTTCGAATTGGATTATCGGGTCTTCCCAGGCCGGAAAAAATAATTCCAAGCAGCTTATTTCAATATTTTCCAGTGCTTGGTGAAATGTTGAACCGTAAGGGCGGCGATTTATCGGGCGGGCAACAACAGCAGCTCGCGATAGCTCGAGCTTTAGTCGCTAGACCGCGTGTTTTATTGCTTGATGAGCCTACTGAAGGGATCCAGCCATCTATTATTAAATTAATCACTTCAGTGGTTAAATCGCTTCGTGATCAAGGTAATATGGCAATTGTTTTGGTAGAGCAATATTTTGAATTTGCATTTGAACTAGCAGATAAAATAATCGTGATGGAACGTGGCAGTGTTGCGATTGACGGAGAAAAGGCTGATTTAAACGAGCATACTGTCAGAAAATATTTAACAGTATGACTGCCTCGAAAATATTACCGTCCGCGTTTGTGATATACTGGGGTATTCTCGTTTATTGTGGGCGAACAGTTCCAGTGATATTGCATCCAGTTGCGCCGAGACTGTCGGCGGGAGTATCTTCCTTTTTCAATCATAGCTGCTGTTTGACATGCATCAATAGTTTGAAAGGTCGCTGGTCGCTGAAACTCCTGGCACGAAGTTCTTCCATCAAAGGTCATGCAAGTCATCAAAATAAGAAAAAACAAAATAAGTCTCCCTATCTATCGCCTGCAGATATATTTGACGGTAACAAAGATTCCTTATCCGCACTATATTTATGTTTAATAGACAGTTTTCTCTACTCTAGTTTAAGTGTTAACTTTGGGTGTCTCCGTATTTTTGAAGCGCAAAGGCATCATAATTCGAGGCGGCGGTATGGTTTTTGCTAATCCCCTTTCGCAAATAGATACGTCCGAAAGCAACCTACAACGCTTTTTAGCAAAGGGTTCAATTGAGTACTCTGGGGTTGATTCAAAGTTGGTTGGTTTGCGACAACAAGCGCCTATTCGGTTTTTATTTCCGGAATTGGAAAAGATGGGAGCTCGTTCGGTTGTCTTAGTAAATACTGCAGGAGGAATCGTTGGGGGAGATGACTTGACATATAATATTTCTGCAACAGATGGAGCCGAGATACTAATTACGGGACAAGCATTTGAGAAGGTTTATGGAGCTAAGACTAAATCCGCAAGATTGAAGGTTAAATTGAAAGCAGGGCAAGGAAGTGTTCTTGAGTTTCTGCCGCAAGGCACAATATTTTTTAATAAGTCTAGATTAGAAAGACGAACAACAATAGATATAGATGCGGATGCGCAGCTTTTATTCGGCGAAATAATGTACTTTGGTAGAACGGCCATGTCAGAACAAATCACTGCGGGCCGAATTATTGATCAAACAGATGTTTGGTTTGGGGGAGAGAGAGTATTATTTGATTCCTTTCGGTTAACTCACGATGAGTATTCAGCAATTCAGTGTGTCTCAGGTCTGAATGGCGCTACTTGCAGCGGGCTGCTCTTGTTGATGACTTCCAATCCCAAACAAAATTTAAATTATATTCTACAACTACTAAAGGGGCCGAATTCCGAGGGGACCATGTGCGGAGCATCTTTAATGGGTTCAGGGCTCATAGTCGTTAGATGGTTAGGGAATAATGCGACAATAATCAGACAATCATTTGGAAATGTCTGGAGCAATGTTAGAAATTATGCTTTGGGGCGCCCTAATATTCTACCTTCAATCTGGACCATTTAGTTTTGATTATATTACACCGACTGATGCTATTTATATAGAAAAAGGATTTAGAAGATGAATCTTACTCCTCGAGAAAAGGATAAATTATTTATTTCTATGGCGGCTAATGTGGCGCGGCGACGTTTGGAAAGAGGCGTTCTACTGAATTATCCAGAGGCGGTGGCACTTATAACTGATTTTGTAGTGGAAGGCGCTAGAGATGGAAAAAAAGTAGCTGATTTAATGGAAGAAGGAGCAAATGTTATTAGCAAGTCGCAGGTGATGGTTGGCATAGCAGATATGATTGATGATGTTCAAGTTGAGGCAACATTTCCTGATGGAACCAAATTAGTCACAGTCCATGCACCAATAAGATAGGAGGGTGGAATGAAACCTGGAGAAATAGTTACCGCAGCAGGCGAGCTGGAACTTAATAAAAACAGTGAAAGATTAGTCCTTGAGGTGGCAAATAGTGGAGATCGCCCGATACAAGTTGGAAGTCATTATCATTTTGCTGAAACTAACTCAGCATTGAAGTTTGATAGACAAAGCTCTTTAGGACGTCGCTTAGATATACCCGCTGGTTCCGCTATTAGATTCGAACCCGGGCAGACCAGAGAAGTCGTTTTGGTGTTATTTCGTGGTACAAGAACTATTGTTGGGTTTAACGGTGATACAATGGCACAAGTGGACACGCCAAAACAAGGTGGTGTTGGATCAGATAGAAAGCAGAAAATTGGCAGGGCATCCTACGCCGGCATGTTTGGCCCAACTTTGGGAGATAAGGTTCGTCTTGCTGATACTGAACTATTTATAGAGGTTGAAAAGGATTGCACAACCTATGGCGAAGAAGTCAAGTTCGGCGGCGGTAAAGTAATAAGAGATGGCATGGGACAGAGCCAGGTATCTCGGCAAGACGGGGCAGTCGATACGGTAATTACCAATGCTTTAATTCTGGATTGGTCTGGGATCATAAAAGCCGACATCGGTTTAAAGGATGGTAACATTACAGGCATTGGTAAGGCTGGAAATCCTGACATTATGTCTGGAGTTGATATAATTATTGGACCTGGGACGGAAGTGATTGCTGGTGAGGGAAAAATAATTACAGCTGGAGGTCTGGATGTTCATATTCACTTCATTTGCCCGCAGCAGATTGACGAAGCACTATCTTCGGGTGTCACAACATTAATGGGTGGAGGAACGGGTCCAGCCACAGGTACTAATGCAACAACATGCACGCCTGGATCTTGGCACATTGCTAAAATGATCCAAGCTGCCGATGCTTGGCCAATGAATATTGGTTTTTTTGGCAAGGGAAACGCTTCCTTAGATCGCCCATTAATTGAGCAAATTGAGGGAGGTGCATGTGGTTTAAAACTTCACGAAGATTGGGGAACTACACCTGCGGCAATAAATAATTGCTTGACGGTTGCAGATCAAATGGATGTTCAGGTGATGATTCATACGGATACACTCAACGAGTCGGGATTTGTAGAAGACAGTATTAAGGCTTTTAAAGGGCGCACTATTCATGCTTTTCATACAGAAGGAGCAGGAGGCGGTCACGCGCCAGATATTATAAAAGTCTGCGGTGAAAATAATGTTTTGCCGTCGTCCACAAACCCGACGCGACCTTTCACAGTGAATACATTGGATGAGCATCTAGACATGTTAATGGTTTGTCATCATCTTGATCCTAAGATCCCCGAAGATGTAGCTTTCGCTGAAAGCCGTATACGAAAAGAGACGATCGCAGCAGAGGATATTCTTCACGACCTGGGGGCTTTTTCAATAATGGCATCAGATAGTCAAGCCATGGGTCGGGTTGGAGAAGTTATTATTAGAACATGGCAAACAGCAGACAAAATGAAAAGGCAATTTGGAAGTTTGCGAGAGGATACAGCCGATAACGATAATGAAAGAGCCAAACGGTATATTGCGAAATACACAATCAACCCGGCAATCGCTCAAGGTGTATCCAAATATGTAGGTTCCGTTGAGGTTGGAAAAAGAGGAGATCTCGTGATATGGTCTCCGGCATTTTTTGGTGTAAAGCCAGATATGGTTTTAGTCGGAGGGACAATAGCGGGGGGAATAATGGGGGATCCTAATGCCTCTATCCCAACCCCGCAGCCAACGCATTTTAGGCCTATGTTTGGATCGTTTGGACGTGCTACGGGTTCCTCGGCCATGACTTTTGTGAGTGGTGCTGCTCATGGTTCTGGTATTGGTGAAAAGCTTGGAATATCCAAAGATACAGCTCCTGTAGAAAATACTCGAGGAAATATATCAAAAAGTTCTATGAAACTTAATAATCTACTTCCCACCATGGAAGTTGATCCTGAAACTTATGAAGTGAGAGCTGATGGCCGACTATTAACGTGTGAGCCTGCTGAAAGTCTTCCCATGGCGCAAAGGTATTTTCTTTTCTGATGCTAAGAGTGGTTCAACATATTGTTTCTGGGTTTTGGCCCGAACATGAAACCTATACGTCCATAACCTTGGAATTCGAAGCTCGCCATAGAAGACGATTGCGTTTAGACCTCGATAATGGTGAAGAAGTTTTATTGGATTTAAACAAGGCTGTTGCGATGCGCGGGGGGGATGGCTTATTGACGGAGAATGGTCATTGGATAAAGGTTATCGCTGCATCCGAGCAAGTATTGAAAATCTCAACAAAAGACAGAAGTTTACTTGTTCGGCTCGCATGGCATTTGGGTAACCGCCATGTGGCTGCTGATATCAGAGATGAGACCATAATCATTAAGCCTGACCATGTTTTAAAAGAAATGCTCGAAGGATTAGGCGCTAGGGTGGAAGAAATATCTAACCCTTTCCAACCTGAAGGTGGCGCATACTCTGAACATAACCACCACCAAACCGTATCGGAACATTCTAAGGCCGACCATGGACATTAATAATATCCATCTAACCACTTTAATGGCCTGGTTCTCTCCTGGGTTCCCTGTGGGTAGTTTTGCTTATAGCCATGGGTTAGAGGCGGCTATCGATAATAAGATAGTTGACAGTAAAAATTCGTTGATGGAATGGCTCCGAGGAGCACTGCTTTTTGGCTCCCCGAACAATGATGCCATCATATTAAAGGAAATATATGAAGCTACTATTAGAAATGATTACATTTCACTCAAAGAGCTTTCAAGTATAGCGTTAACACTAAATGTCGCATCGGAACTCACTGATGAGTCCATTGTTCAGGGAAATGCTTTTTGGCGTGTTATCACGTCAGCGTGGCCACATGATGATTTATCATATCTTCAACAATACTTACCTAATAATAAAATTGTTTACCCAGTGGCAGTGGCAATCGCTGCAGCAAAACATGAGGTACCTGTTTTAGCCTCTCTTTTAGCATATCTGCAGGCTTTTGTAATGAATGGTGTCTCAGCCGGTATCCGCCTCGGGCTGATTGGGCAGACGGATGGTCAACTTATTATAGCGGAGTTGAAAAATTCGGTTTTCAAATCTGCTAATCGATCGATTGTCTCCGCAATTGATCAGCTAGGAACAGCTACTTTAATGATAGACCTGATGTCTATTAAACATGAAACCCAAACAACAAGGCTTTTTAGATCATGATTGAACAACTTATATCAAATGGGCCTCTTCGAGTTGGGGTCGGGGGTCCCGTTGGATCTGGGAAAACTAAATTATTAGAGTGTCTTTGCAAGGTTATGAGAGAATCTCACGACATCGTAGTCATTACAAACGATATATATACACGTGAAGACCAGGAAATCTTAACACAAACGGGAGCACTTCCAGCTGAACGTATAATGGGCGTAGAAACTGGAGGATGTCCGCACACAGCTATTCGAGAAGATGCTTCTATAAACTTAGCGGCTATAGAAACAATGAATAACCAATTTCCTTTGGCAGATTTATGCCTAGTTGAATCAGGAGGTGACAATCTAGCCGCAACGTTTAGTCCAGAATTAGCGGATCTCACCCTCTATGTTATTGACGTGTCGGCAGGTGAAAAAATTCCCAGAAAAGGAGGACCTGGGATTACGAGATCAGACCTCTTAATTATAAACAAAATAGATCTGGCACCTTTGGTTGGAGCAGATCTTGGTATTATGGAAAGTGATACGAGGAAACAAAGAGGAGAACGACCCTTTGTATTCACCAATCTTCAGAGGGGTACTGGTGTAGAACAAATTGTTCAATTTATAGAAAGAGAAGGCGGAATTTAACTTGTTCAAATATTAACAGGTTATGACTGCGATCTCTGATAGTGTAATATTTACCATCGATAACTTTGACATTTGCGCTATCGTTGTTGCAGATAACACCGATTATTTACTGCTCCGTTAATTGTTTTTTGTCTGTTTTCACCGCTAATATCTCCTGAAACTGCCTCAGCCTTTGTTTTTTTTTATTAAAATAATTACCGATCAAATTTTAGTATTCATCTCCCGTTTCTTTTCTTGGTCACACATATGGTCACACACGAGAAAAAATGAGAAAAGCGGGCGTAGCGTAACCCCTTGTAACTCCTTGTAGTTTTGCAAACACCCTGTAACCCCTTATTTCCCGTGCCTTGTTTGCCGGGATCACAACTAAATGCTTGATTTCATTGCAAAAACAGGTATAGATTGATGCCGGTCGGAGCGTGGCGCAGCCTGGTAGCGCGACATAAACGGATGCAATGATTTCAATGACTTAGCTGAAATTGGTCCCGTTTCAATG
>TARA_B100001057_G_scaffold366646_1_pt1 | contig 13923 bp, 12 predicted proteins | sample TARA_B100001057 | Tara Oceans TARA_B100001057 (sample SAMEA2621839) | marine metagenome | biome: marine biome (ENVO:00000447); feature: surface water layer (ENVO:00002042); material: "saline water (ENVO:00002010), including plankton (ENVO:xxxxxxxx)" | depth 5 m
TGTATGAAGACAAAATACCTTTAGACCCTCAAGTTATTTCAACTTGTCAGGAATTTAATTTAGACAGCACTACCATTGCTTTGAGTGGCGGCGAGGATTATGAATTACTCATGACCATCTCTCAAGAGGACTACCCAAAAATAAAAGGCAATCCTAGTTTAACGGTTATTGGATACATGACAGAAGAAGTCTCAGGAATGCACCTTGTAACTCGTGGCCAGGAGAAAATTCCAATCACAGCACAAGGATGGAATGCTTTAAAATCTTAAAACAATTAAAATTTCCATTCTAAACTTTCCACTAAACGTATCATGTCTTTTTGTAAATAACGCACTGCCGGCAGTATGGAGTCGTAGTTGGGCTTGACCTTAAAGTATAAAGACCCTGTCAGAAAATGTTGGCTGCTGTCAGTGACATAAAATTGACATTGTGATGCTACTGGCCCTGTCAACTCATACATTTTTCCAAAAACATTGGTTCGGAAATTTTCGAATTTTTGTTCTGTGACCTCGTGTGCAACTTTCGCGTGATTTTTTGTGGTAAATTCTGTTTCCGAAACATAGCGGGAAAGGTTTTCATCTAAAGGATGATAAGATAAATACAACTTCGCTTTGATTAGTGGATAGTTCAAGTTAAGACTTTGTGAGCTTTCTTTATGTTGAATGCCCTCCACAACGGCCAATTTATTTTTATCAAATTTAAATGGAAGCTCCAAGGCAGTTTTTTGATAAATAGCGTCAGGATATGTCAAGTTTAAGAAGGCTTTGGGTTTAGGGACAATCACTTCGCGACATCCCAAAAATGATAATAATAAAATAAAAACAGAATGGTATAGTTTCATTTTTCTATAGACACTTTAATTTGTTTAATGCGCTTGTTATCAATACTTTCAACAACAAAAGTATAGGCATTAAATTTATGCTTGCTTTTGATTTTTGGAAAACTTTTTGAAATTTCTAATACAAATCCTGCAAGAGTTTCAGATTCTCCCTTTTTTGTTTCAAATGCAGTTTCATCTTCTAATTTTATGATTCTATAAAAATCTTTTAGTGTTGTTTTTCCCTCAAAAACATAATTAGCATCGTCGATTTTTGAGTAAATCAAATCATCGTCGTCAAATTCATCACTAATATCCCCTACAATCTCTTCAATGACATCCTCAAGTGAAACGACCCCTGAAGTGCCTCCATACTCGTCTACTACAATTGCTAAATGTGTTTTTTTCTCCTGAAACTCTACCATTAAGTCATCTAATTTTTTGTTCTCAGGAACAAAAAAAGGGGTTCTCAACAAGCTGTTCCAGTCGAATTTTTTTTTATGAAGATGAGGTAATAAATCTTTGGCATATAGAATGCCACATACCGAGTCGGTACTGTCCTGATAAACAGGAATTCTAGAATAACCATGTTTTACAATTTCAGGGACAATGGTCGCAAAGTCCGCCGAGGCCTCAAGTGCAAAAACATCAATTCTGGGGCGCATGACCTGTTTGGTGTCCGTGTTACCAAAGGAAACAATACCCTTCAATATTTTTTGTTCCTCTTTTGTTGTGTCTTCCTCACTGGTTAGTTCTAGAGCTTGAGATAGATAGTCTACGTTTAAATTAGATTTTTGTTTTCCTAGTCGATTTTGAATCCATACTGTAAAGCCTTGCATTGGCATGCTTAAAGGCGAAAACAAAACATCCATTATTTTTAGTGGGTGGGCCATAAATTTTGAAAACTTCAAATTGTTTCGGTTGGCATAGACTTTGGGTAGAATTTCTCCAAAAAGTAGGATTAGAAAGGTGATTACAATAACTTCAATAAAAAACACCAAATTAATATCGATAATACCAAATTCGATTTTTGTATTTGTTTCCTTAAAAAAATAGTCGCTAAGCGCCGCAAACAAAAGCACAATTCCAATATTTATAAAGTTATTTGCAACCAGTATGGTCGCTAATAATTTTTTTGGACGTTTCAATAGTTGGGTGATGATATGAATTGATTTTGAACCTTGTTCTTCAGAGGCCTCTAAATCGGCTTGGGTAAGTGAAAATAATGCTACTTCTGCTCCAGATATCAAAGCAGAGCAAAGTAGTAAAATTAAAACAGAAACAATGCCTAAGATAAGTGTTGTATCTATAGCTTGAAATGCAATAAAACTGTCAGAATTCAAAAGCAGCTAGTTTGAGAGAAAATTAAAAAGGCAAGTCTGTCTCATTGGTCTCTGTTTGTTTGGCATCTGAATTAGACGTTGTTTGCGCTTGCGCAGATGCTGTGGATGGCACGGGACTTTGGTCATTTTTATTTGTCAAAAAAGTGAAATCGGTACAAACAATCTCAGTAGAGTATCTGTCACTGCCTTTGTCGTCCTGCCATTTACGAGTTTTCAAGCGTCCTTCAATATAGACACGGTCTCCTTTACTGAGGTATTTTTCGCAAATTTCGGCCGCTTTATTTCTCACCACCACATTGTGCCACTCTGTATTGGTGACCTTTTCGTTGGTTTGTTTATTGGTATAGGTTTCATTGGTGGCCAAAGGAAAACGTCCCACACAATTTTTATCATCGAAATAGTGCATTTTGACTTGATCTCCCAAGTGACCAATAAGCATAACTTTATTGAGTGTTCCAGACATGTTTTATGTTTTTAGCTAAAAAAAATAATTATAAATATATTTAAATAATAACAAATTAAGGATTAAAAACCTTAATAAATTGCGCAATGACGACTGGAACCGCAAGTGACTGTGTTTCTGTCCATGAAATGACATTGTCAATTTCATTTTTTGTTCGAATGATCCAAAATTTGACATTCAGTTCTTGGTGAGTTAATTTATGCAGTATGTCCTTTGTATTAAACAATTCAATATTTTGTGATTTGTGCGCATATATTTTTTTGAAATCTGAATTATCTAACAGTTCCTCTTTTGTAATTGATGTGTCTGATTCAAGCATTGGAAATTGATATAAATGTTGCCATATTCCTTTTTCAGTTCTTTTCTCTAAAACAGTTTTGTGGTTTTTGGTCAAAAGCACTAAAAAATTTAAATAACGCTTTCGAATTTTATTTTTTTTTAATTTGACTGGTAATTTCTGAATGCTTGCAGTAGCTAAAGCTATGCATTTATAATCAACAGGGCAATTGGAGCAGTTTGGAGATTTTGGCTTGCATTGTTTTGCCCCAAACTCCATTATGGCTTGGTTGTAATCTCCAATATTTTTTTTTGGCAGTAATGACATGGCCAAGCGCTTAAACTGTTTAATACCTTCTGTTGAATTTATGGGGGTATCAATACCAAAACAACGCGATAGTACTCTATAAACATTCCCATCTACAACCGCAGCAGATTCTTCATAACAAATGGAGGCAATGGCACTCGCTGTATAATCTCCAACGCCCTTGAGCGTTAAAAGTTCTTTGTATGTTTTAGGAAAAACGCCTTTTAATTTTTCTGCGACATATTTTGCAGTATAATGTAGATTTCTTGCTCGAGAATAATAACCCAAACCTTGCCAATTTTTAAGGACATCATCTTCTGATGCTTTTGCAAGATCAAACACCGTTGGGTAGTTTGTGGTAAACTTTAAATAGTAGGGCAAGCCCTGTTTAATTTGTGTTTGTTGAAGTATGATTTCAGAGAGCCAAATCTTATAAGGATCTTTGGTTTCACGCCATGGGAGTGCTCTTTTGTGAACGGAGTACCATTGAATTAAATTATAATTAAAATCCATTTATTATAGGCATGATACACAAAAATAAACTATTCAGCGTTTAAATTTAAATTATATAGGTTTGAAATATTGAATTTAAAATACATATATTTGCATCCCCTCAGATAACATTAACTTAAAAAACAAATTATGACGAAGGCAGAAATAGTAACTAAAATCTCGAATGATTTAGGCATTGAAAAAACGGATGTATTAGCAACCATAGAATCTTTTATGTCAGAAGTCAAAGGGTCTTTAGAATCTGGAAATAACGTATACCTAAGAGGTTTTGGTAGTTTCGTGGTTAAAACACGTGCGGAAAAAATCGGTAGAAATATTTTGAAAAATACATCAATAAAGATACCAGCACATAATATACCTTCATTTAAACCTTCAAAAGTATTTCTAGAAGGTGTAAAAAAGAAGGTAAAAGTTAATTAATTAGTAAAACAAACAAAGTTTATATATGCCCAGTGGTAAAAAACGTAAAAGACACAAGGTAGCTACGCATAAGCGTAAAAAAAGACGTCGTGCAAATCGACACAAAAAGAAGTAAACTGATAAAGTAGCCCTGGCTGCTTTTTTCGGTTTTTTAAAGAACGTTCATTGACATCAAATTCATGTATTTTTCAACTTTACCTTGTTGAAAATTATGAATTTATCGGGATTAAATCCTGTGATGCTTGTGGTCATTTTACACCACAAGTCCTTACCACACTTTTAAAAGTTTGTGGTAAGTCAAAGAATTATTGTACAATCCATCTGTGCAAAATTAACTGTACAGATTAAAATTAACATTATGAACAAAGAATTAATAATTCGATCCAATTCAGACAATGTTGATTTTGCCTTACTAAAGGAAGGTAAACTTATTGAATATCAAAAGGATAAGGATAATAATAAATTTTCTGTTGGCGATGTGTTTATCGCCAAAGTCAGAAAGTCTATTCCTGGACTGAATGCCGCATTTGTAAATGTAGGGTATCAAAAAGATGCATTTTTGCATTATCATGATTTAGGTCCAAAACTCCCTTCCTTAATGAAATTCATGAAACGTGTAAGCACAGGTAAACAAAATGATTTTTCTCTAAAAGATTTTCCATACGAGAAAGACATTCACAAAGACGGTAAAATTGACCAGGCTATAAAAACCAATCAAACATTGTTGGTGCAAATTGTGAAAGAACCCATTTCCACAAAAGGCCCAAGAATAAGTTCAGAGATTTCATTTGCTGGACGCTACCTGGTTTTAGTTCCTTTTTCAAATCGAATTTCAATTTCACAAAAAATAGAAAGTCGCGCCGAAAAAGAACGCCTCAAGCGATTGGTTAAGAGCATCGCTCCAAAAGGTTTTGGAGTCATAATACGAACAGTTGCTACAGGCCAAAAAGTTGCAGAACTAGATAGAGATATGCAAAATCTTTATCGCAAATGGGAAGACGTATGTAAACGCATACCCAATGCACATACCCCTAGCAAGGTTCTTGGGGAAATGAATAAAGCCTCTTCAATTTTGAGAGATATTTTTAATGACAGCTTCACAAAAATTAATGTAGACAACATTGATCTTTGTGCAAAAATCAAAGACTATATTTTTGAAATCGCTCCTCATAAGGAAAATATTGTAAAATTTTACAATTCCAAAACACCAATTTTTGAAAAGTTTGGTATTGAGCGTCAAATTAAAGTTTCCTTTGGCCAAACAGTTCGTTTGCCTAAAGGCGCTTACTTGATTATTGAGCACACCGAAGCCCTTCATGTTGTAGATGTCAATAGTGGCAATAGAACCAGTAAAGAAAGAAACCAAGAAGATACTGCCATTGAAGTCAATATGATTGCGGCCACAGAGCTTGCAAGACAGTTTAGACTTCGGGACATGGGCGGTATCATTGTGGTCGATTTTATTGACATGAACAATGCTCAGAATAGGAGAAAACTTTTCAACCACCTAAGAGATGAAATGAAGGAGGATCGCGCCAAACACAAAATCTTGCCCCCTAGTAAGTTTGGCCTTATTCAAATAACACGTCAGCGTGTTCGTCCTGAGATGAATATCAAAACGAAAGAGCCCAATCCTAATGGCCCCACTGGCCATGAAGTTGAAGCGCCCATTGTTTTGATTGACAAGATCAATCATCAATTAGATTTAATTATTAAAAAAGGCAACAAAAAGGTGACCCTAAACACACATCCTTTTATCGCCGCCTTTATAACCAAAGGGTTCCCATCCATAAGATTGAAATGGTTTTTTCAATATAAAGTTTGGGTAAAAATAATGCCAAGAGATGCTTACACATACCTTGAATACCGTTTTAAAGACGGTAATGGCAAAACCATTAAATTGTAACAAAAAAAGCCTCATGCAATGCGTGAGGCTTTTTTTTGTTTAATAATTTAAATGATTGTTGATTGTCCCAGGTAAATATTAGAAAAATTTAAGTTAGAATCATCTGGATTATTGATGAAATCTTCAATAAAATCGCCGACTTTACTTGTTGTGACATTGTCAAATTTCTTATTCAAGTCTGGGGTGGTAATTTGTAATACGAGTGATTTATCCACAGCTTTTCGAATCATTTTGGCTTCTTCATATAATTCAAAGTGATCGAGCAACATCGCCGCCGATAAAATAGAGGCTACTGGATTGGCAATACCTTTTCCAGTCGCTTGTGGATAGGACCCATGTATGGGTTCAAACATGGCATATTTATTTCCAACAGAGGCAGAGGCCAACAAACCAATCGAACCTCCAATTACACTGGCTTCGTCACTAATAATATCTCCAAATAAGTTTTCTGTTAGAATGACATCAAATTGTTTTGGGTTTTGTATCATTTGCATGGCGGCGTTGTCCACAAATAAAAAATCTAAATTAACTTTGGGATATTGCTTTCCAATTTCTGTGACTACCTTTCGCCAGAGTCTAGAACTTTCTAAAACATTGGCTTTGTCTACCAAGGTGACCTTATTTTTTCTTGCTTTTGCGGCCTTAAAAGCCAAGTGTGTAATTCGCTCAATTTCGTGCCGTGAATAGCTGCACAAATCTGAGGCTGTATTGCCATCCTCGCTTATTTTTTTTTCTCCAAAATACAAGCCTCCAGTTAGCTCTCTGTAAATACTAATATCGGTTCCCTTGATGATTTTTTTTCGCAAGGGTGATTTTTTCAAGAGTGTTTTATAAGCTTTTACAGGACGTATGTTTGCAAACAGCCCCAATTCTTTTCGGAGTTTTAAAAGTCCTTGCTCTGGTCTGATTTTAGCCGAAGGATCGTTGTCGTATTTTGGGTCGCCAATCGCACCAAATAAAATGGCATCGTGTTTTTTGCATATTTGAAGAGTTGTCGCTGGCAAAGGATCGTTGTGATTGTCTATGGCAATCGCACCCACATCAGCATAAGTGTAACTAAATTTATGATTAAAATTTATGGCAATTGCGTTTAAAACTTTAACAGCTTGCTCGGTGACTTCGGGACCTATACCATCTCCAGGCAATACGGCAATTTTTAGATTCATAATTAATATTTTTTTAAATGCTCAAAGGCTTCAATTTTTTCTTTTTGGCTTATCAAATAATCAATATCATCATAACCATTGATAAGGCATGTTTTTTTGTAGGGATCAATGTCAAAGTTAGTACTTAAATTTATGCCATCAACCGATAGGCATTGCGTTTCTAAATTGACGGTTAAGCAGGTATTAGAATCCTTGTCAATGACATTAAAGAGCGCTTTGAGAAATGTTTCAGATACTTGAATGGGAAGCAAACCGTTGTTGAGGGCATTTCCTTTAAAAATATCTGCGAAAAAACTCGAAACAATCACTTTGAATCCGTAACCCACCAGCGCCCAGGCCGCGTGCTCGCGACTAGAGCCACAGCCAAAGTTATCTGCCGCAACAAGAATACTACCGCTATATTTTGGGTTGTTGAGTGGGAAATCAGGTTTTAAATTCTGGTCCTTATCGTAACGCCAGTCTCTAAAGACATTGTCTCCAAAGCCTTTTTTATCCGTGGCTTTTAAAAACCGTGCAGGAATGATTTGATCGGTATCCACATTGGCGACATTAAGTGGAATTGCTCGCGATTTAAGAGTTGAAAATTTTTCCATTACAGGGTATGTTGAGTGACATCAATAATTTTTCCTTCCACCGCGGTTGCTGCAGCGACCAGTGGGCTTGCTAAAATGGTTCTGGCACCAGGACCTTGGCGGCCTTCAAAATTTCTATTTGAGGTGGATACACAGTACTCCCCCTGAGGGATCTTATCATCGTTCATGGCTAGACAAGCTGAACATCCAGGTTGTCTCAATTCAAATCCAGCGGCTTCAAACACACTTTGTAGGCCTTCTGCTTTGATTTGCGCTTCTACTTGTCGGCTTCCTGGAACCAGCCAAGCAGTTACATTCTTGGCTTTTTGTTTGCCTTTAATGTAACTGGCAGCTACTCTGAAATCTTCAATTCTAGAATTGGTACAGCTGCCAATAAATACGAAGTTGATGGGTTTGTTTAATAAAGATTCTCCAGCATTAAAATCCATATATTCCAAAGATTTTTCAAAAGAGGAATCATTTTCTAAAGGGATAACATCAGATATTTTGATGCCCATGCCAGGATTGGTCCCATATGTAATCATGGGCGCAATATCTTCAGCATCAAAAGTATATTCTTTGTCAAATTTAGCCCCTTCGTCTGTTGGGAGTGTTTTCCAATATTCAATTTTTTTCTCAAACTCAGTACCCTTAGGCGCAAACTCGCGCCCCTTGATATAGTCAAAAGTAGTTTGATCTGGTGCAATCATACCGCCTCTAGCCCCCATTTCAATGCTCATGTTACATACGGTCATTCGACCTTCCATACTCATATTTTCAAAGACATCTCCTGCATATTCACAGAAATAACCTGTCCCTGAATTGGTGCCTAATTTTGAAATAATGTATAGGATAACATCTTTCGCTAAAACTCCTTTTTTGAGGCTGCCATTTACAGTAACGCGTAGACTTTTTGGTTTTTTTAGTAAAAGACATTGGCTTGCAAAGACCTGGGCGACTTGACTTGTCCCAATGCCAAAAGCGATCGCTCCAAAAGCACCGTGTGTTGAGGTATGACTGTCCCCGCACACCATGGTCATACCTGGCTGAGTGATCCCAAGTTCAGGTGCCATAACATGGACAATCCCATTGTACTTATGTCCGAGTTTATAGAGTGTAATATTGTTTTCTAAACAATTTTTTGAAAGTTGTTCTAGTTGATTACTAGACAACGCGTCTTTGACTGGTAGGTGTTGGTCTTTCGTTGGGGTATTGTGATCGGCTGTAGCGACAATTTGATGTGGTCTAAAAATCGGAATTCTTCTTCTCTTTAATTCGTTAAAAGCTTGAGGGCTTGTAACTTCATGAATAAGATGCTTGTCGATGTATAGGATTTGAGGGCCATTTTCAATAGCTTCCACAACATGCGCATCCCAAACTTTATCAAAAAGTGTCTTTTTCATAAATTAGCGGAGTTCATTGTAAATCGCACTAGACTCCATGATTTCGTGGATGTCATTGTCATTTATTTCTTTTTTTAAATCAGCAAATTTTAGAAAATCTTTGTAAACAACATCGAGCTGTAGTTTTGTGAGTTCATAACCGACATTTTTTGCCCTGTAGGCCAAGGCGGCGCGACCAGATCTAGCTGTCAGCACAATAGCCGATTCGGTAACACCAACATCTTTTGGGTCTATGATTTCATAGGTCTCTCTATTTTTTATGACGCCGTCTTGATGAATCCCTGAGCTGTGTGCAAATGCATTAGCACCGACGATGGCTTTGTTAGGCTGGGTATAAATTCCCATATGATCAGAAACCAACTGGCTGATGCCATAGAGCATGGAGGTATTAATATTGGTGTCTAATTTTAGATTTGGATGTTGCTTCATGATCATCACCACTTCCTCTAATGCGGTATTACCAGCACGTTCGCCAATACCATTGATGGTACATTCAATTTGGCCCGCTCCATTGATTGCACCTTCTATAGAGTTTGCTGTGGCTAACCCAAGATCGTTATGACAATGACAAGACAAAGTGGCTTTCTCAATTCCTCTCACGTTTTCTTTTAGGTATTTTATTTTGGCCCCGTACTCATGGGGAAGACAATAGCCTGTTGTGTCTGGAATATTTAGCACAGTGGCTCCAGCTTTTATAACAGCTTCACATACTTTTGCAAGGTATTCATTATCTGTTCGACCCGCGTCTTCGGCATAAAATTCTATGTCTTCAACAAATGATTTTGCGTAACGTACCGCAGCAGTCGCGCGCTCAATAATAGCATCTCGGTTGGAATTAAATTTAAATTTGATGTGCGAATCTGATGTTCCAATACCTGTATGAATTCTAGGAATCTTGGCATATTTTAAGGCTTCTGCAGCGATTTTAATATCGTTTTCAACGGAGCGGCTCAATCCGCAAACGGTTGCATGCTTTACAACCTTCGAAACGGCTTCAACTGAAGCAAAATCTCCTGGGCTTGATACAGGGAAGCCAGCTTCAATAATATCGACGCCCAACAGGTCTAATTGTTCTGCGATAACAATTTTTTGAGCTTTGTTGAGCTTGCATCCAGGAACCTGCTCTCCATCCCTTAAAGTTGTGTCAAATATTTGAACGTTTGTGGTGGCCATTTCTGTATAATATATTCTATATTGTATTGCATTACGAATTTAATTTTTTTTGAATTTTAAACCTAAATTATTTTCATAAATTTACGATGTTTAAGCACTGATGTTTTCTTGTAATAATATGATTATCAGTGTATTAAGCTTATTATTTAATTATGACTAAACTTACAAAAGACAATTTGTTTGTCTTGGTTAAATCATTGACCAAGTCCGAAAAGCGACAGTTTAAGCTTTATGTTGGTAGATTGGGTGTGAATGAAGATTCAAAATTTTTGTTGTTATTTAAGCTTTTGGAACGCCAAAAGGTATACGATGAAAAACTGATCCTAAAAGACGGATTCGTAAAAAAACAACAGCTTTCCAATTTAAAAGCCCATCTATACAAGCAGATACTGATAAGTTTAAAACTGAATCCTTCTCGTCAAAATTTAAGAATACAATTGAGAGAGCAATTGGATTTTGCGACTATTTTGTACCATAAAGGGCTCTACAAACAAAGTTTGAAAATACTGGATAAGGCCAAGACTTTGGCGATTAAAAATCAAGAAAAAAATATTGCTTACGAGATTGTTGAGCTTGAAAAAGTTATTGAATCTCAATACATCACAAGAAGTCTTAGTAATAGAGCTGATGCATTAACAATTCAAGCCAAAGAGTTGAGCCATCAAAATGTTATTGCCAGCAAGTTATCTAATTTGTCACTGCAATTGTATGGTTTATTTTTAAAAACAGGCTATGTAAAAAACAATGCAGAGTTTCAGAAAGTGACTGATTATTTTGATAAAAGAATGCCAAAATTTAAAATTGAAACATTGGGTTTCAGAGAAAAGCTTTGGCTTTATAAATCTCATCTTTGGTACAGTTTTTTAATTCAAGATTTCAAGTCTTGTTATAAATATTCGCGAAAATGGGTGGACTTATTTTATGATAATAAAGCCATGATTTCTCTTAATCCTGTATTTTTCTTAAGGGGATACCAATATCTTTTAGAGGCCTTATTTTTCATAAAGCACCATCAAAAATTTAAAAATGTTTTGAGTGATTTTGAACAAATAACTCAAAAATCATGGTTCCCTCACGACGATAATATAGACGGCCTGGTGTTTCTTTACTTGTATTCCAATAAGATTAATTTACATTTTATGGAAGGCACTTTCAAAGAGGGACTTCCTTTGGTTGATGAGGTGCTCGAAGGTTTGAAGAAACACGCCAATCAAATAGATGAACATCATGTCATGGTATTTTACTATAAAATAGCCAGCTTGTACTTTGGCACTGGGGATTATGAAAATGCCATTGTTTATGTCTCTAAAATAATTAACAATAAGTCCCTTCAGATGAGGGAAGATCTGTTATGCTTTTCACGAATTTTAAATTTAGTGGCCCATTATGAGGCTGGTCTTGACTATCAACTCGATCGTCTTATCAAAAACACCTATAAGTTTTTGATTAAAATGGAAGATTTATATGCAGTTCAAAAAGAAATGGTTTCTTTTTTAAAGAGTTTGGGGGATATCTATCCAAACGAATTAAAAGCCGCTTTTAAGCGCTTGCATCAAAAGCTTTTAACTTACGAGGACCACCCTTATGAAAGGCGCGCATTCTTGTACCTTGATATAATTTCGTGGCTGGAAAGCAAAATAGAAAATAAATCTACGGCAGACATAATTAAAGAAAAATTTACTAAAATCAATATTAATAATTAAAATAACCAGAAAAAAATTTGGTTATTTGATTTTTATGTTTGAATATTTGCATATAGAAAGTTCAAAAACTTATTGAATTGTTATCAAGAAAGGTTGAGGGATTAGACCCATTGACGCCTTAGCAACCCTCTAATCGATTTAGAGTAGGTGCTAAATTCTACTTTTTGTGGTTCATAATTAGATAGATAACCAGTGCTAATTTCTGTAAAATTAAGGTGCCATCTTCATAACATTTTTCTTTAAGATTCATCAAAACTGATGACTTTTACTTTTGCTTTAATTTATTACTAACTCAAAAACTGAAAAATGAGTAATCAAAAATTTGCAACAAACGCATTACACGCGGGTCACGACACCTCACAAACCTCTGGCACGAGAGCCGTACCTATTTACCAATCCACAGCCTATGTCTTCAACAATTCTGACCATGCCGCAAATTTATTTGCATTGGCAGAGCCAGGTAATATTTACACTAGAATCAACAATCCAACAAATGATATTTTGGAGCAGCGTCTGGCCGCTTTGGAAGGTGGAATTGCAGCGGTTGTCACAGCTTCCGGCACCTCTGCTATTGCGACGACCTTGTTAACGCTTTTAAAAGCTGGAGATCATATTGTTGCTTCCAGTAGTTTGTATGGGGGCACCTACAATTTATTGAGCGTTACCTTACCAAGACATGGAATCACAACTACTTTTGTGGATCCATCAGATGCCGAAAATTTCAAATCTGCAGTTCAAGAAAACACCCGAACATTTTTTATTGAATCTCTAGGAAATCCAAAATTGGATGTCTTAGACATCGAAGCCATCTCTAACCAGGCAAAAGCTTTCAAAGTTCCATTAATAGTGGACAATACTGTTGCCACGCCTTGTTTATTAAATCCAATTGAATACGGCGCCAATATTGTCATTCATTCTCTTACAAAATATATCAATGGTAATGGTACAGCCCTTGGAGGTGCCATTATTGATGCGGGAACTTTTGATTGGGCCAATGGAAAATTCCCAGAATTTACGGAACCCTCCCCTGGATATCACGGCTTGGTTTACAGCGAAGTTCTAGAAGCGGCCGCATTCATAGCTAAAATTAGAATAGAAGGATTGCGAGATTATGGCGCTGCACTCAGTCCATTTAATGCATTTCAAATCATACAAGGATTGGAAACATTGGAAGTTAGAATTCAAAAGCACAGCGAAAATGCATTGCTATTAGCAAAGTGGTTACAAAAACAGGATTTGGTTGCTTGGGTGAATTACCCAGGTTTAGAAAGCAGTGCTTACAAGTCATTAGCCGCGCGTTACTTACCCAAAGGTCAGAGTGGTCTTGTTACTTTTGGGGTTCATGGTGGATATGATGCTGCTAAAAAAATTGCAGATACCACAAAACTATTTTCTTTATTGGCAAACATCGGAGACACAAAATCTTTAATCATTCATCCTGCGAGTACCACCCATCAACAATTAAATGATGCCGCCCAAGTCTCTACAGGAGTTACTAAAGACCTCATTCGCTTGTCAGTTGGACTGGAAAATATCGATGATCTCAAAGCAGATTTGGAAGCGGCTTTTAGTGCAGTAAGTGCACAAGTTCCTTGTGATTCCTAACAAATAAAGTATTGAAGTCATTAAAATACATAAACCTACCTGAGCACACCTTAATTTCTGGTCAGAAACACGCCACACAGTTGTCTTATCAGTTGTTTGGGTGTGCTTTAAATACAGCCCCAATTGTTTTGGTAAACCACGCTTTAACAGGCAATTCAAATGTATGCGGTGAAACCGGGTGGTGGCGTTCACTCATAGGGCCTGATAAAACAATTGATACACTGCGTTACACCGTTTTGGCCTTTAATATTCCTGG
>TARA_B100001057_G_scaffold229169_1_pt1 | contig 13921 bp, 15 predicted proteins | sample TARA_B100001057 | Tara Oceans TARA_B100001057 (sample SAMEA2621839) | marine metagenome | biome: marine biome (ENVO:00000447); feature: surface water layer (ENVO:00002042); material: "saline water (ENVO:00002010), including plankton (ENVO:xxxxxxxx)" | depth 5 m
TTCTTTAATGACATCACTCAGGTCTCCATGCAGGTCGACTATAAGTTCTAAATTTTTCAATTGGTTCACTGTTTAATGAAAAAATCCTCCCTTCGCCGGGGGGATTTTTTTTGTAGGTTTTTTGGGTGGCTACGGCATTTCATTCCGAAATAAAAACTTTAGACCAAAAAAGTTTCTTCCCCTCAATGATATAACTAACGCATCGTTTTTCCCCGCAGTGAGGGCTGGTCCATTTAAAAATCACTTATGAACTTGAATAAACCTGGGAGGTTAATTATTTGCTCTGAATTGCTGGTAAGGAAAAGGTTATGCGAGTTTCTAAGCTAAAGATATTTTTTGCCGTCTTGCTTGCAGTTATGGCCTTGTGCGGTTGCGATAGATTTAAGAAAGTTGAGAAAGGGTCAGTTACGAGAGATATCGAGGGCCAAGCCTTCATCGTGACAGAGGATAGGAATAATGTGAAATTAGGTCTTCTTGACGTCTACGTCGTAGACCAAGAAGCTGTTTCTAACTTGCTGAATGATTTAAGAGGACAAGTTAGCTTGGTGCTTAAGAGCGAACGGCAAATGGTGTTTGATCGTGCTGAATTCGAGAGCGAGTTTAAGTCATTTAAATCGGCTCTCAATGACTGGAAGGTGAGACCAGACATTTTCGTTTCTGATCCTAGTAAAGAATTGGGTGAAAAATGGGATGATAGATTTGTCTCCAAATGTGCCTCTATAATTACGAGTTATGAGCCAAAATTTTCTGAGGGAAGTTCAGACGAAGAATCTCTTCGATCACTTACTAAAAGGATTAGTGACGGGCTTGATCAGTTACGGCAAAAAAGTCACGGCGTGACTTTTTTTACGACCGACGCAGATGGAAGATTTTCAACTCCCTTGGCGGGAGAGCGAAATTTTATTTTCGCACAATCAGAACTAGAAATTGGGAATGGCGAGGAATTTCTCCTTTGGTTTCACAGAATAAGCCCTGACTCTAAACAGTTTTTGGCGAACACGAATTTAATCAAGTCTACCGGGGATCTCTACAAAAGACTGGTGACAATAGGTAATTGGGATTTTTTCTACAGTGACGTAGATGCGTCAGAAATTTCTTCTGCTGCGAGAAACTTGATTGAAAAGTGTAATGGCGAACTACTTCAGGAAAGGGGCTTGCTCACTTCTAGATCTGTGGAAAAAAAAGAAGCGGAGGAAAAGCGCCTCCGAATTCTTGAAGAGGAGCGGATTCTTGAAGAAGAAAAAAATGAAAAGATGAGGATTGCTGAGGCGGAGGAGAAGAGAGCAAAAAGTGAGAGAGATGCAGCCAATAAAATCGAATTGTTCTCAGAACGGCTGGAACGGCTGAAAAAACTCAAACTTACAGATCCGGATAAGTTGTTAGGCTTCGTAGAAATTATGCCTGCGCATCAATCCAATGGTAGGGGACGCGGATCCGCTCCGCTCTCTAAGGATGATGATAATATCCAACCTCCAATAAAATTATTAGGTTTTCGATTGAGCAGAACCGAAAAGGGAAAGCCGCACGAAAAGAGAGATATTCTGCGACAAATTCTCGACAGGCTGAATAGTAATTTAGGAGAGGTTGGGGAGGAGCCTTTGAACAATGATCAATTTTTGAGTGTGATTAAAGCTGGAATTCCCGTGCATGTTTTGGTCGATAGTAAACTGAAGTGTGGAACTTGTTTTGGGGATGGTAAGTTGGGCAGGATAGAGAACTTTAGAAAGTGTCCAAACTGCGGCGGATCAGGGGGCTTTGAAACTACCACTCTTTACAAAGTTACATGGAGGTGAATAGAAACTCCATTTCGTCCCTTATTTGATAGGGTTTCACCTCTCAACCTTTAGCTATCGTGCTAGCCGATCCTAATGGGATTTGTGCCCATGCTCTTTCGTGCGCGAAATAGAGTAGGTATTTAATAACAAATTCAATCGCGCCAATTTCTAGCGCGGATTCGATTTCTCCCGTCTTCACGTAGACGATTAAAATAATCGTCAGCGTCGCTATGATTCTCCAGGAAAGCCCTTTTAGGGCGCTTCTGACTTTAGATTCTTTGTCGGGTGCGTCACTTTTCATTCGCGAAGGGGTTTAATTTGAAGGGGTAAGATTGTCTTCTGTTCTCGCGGCTTATACAGGGTGATTCTCGTTGGCTAGAATTTCTTGGCTTGGTTTCAACCAAAATTCGTAGAGGGGAGCCCCTTTTGGGAATTGGCTGGCGATATTTGGTTATGTCTTTAGGAAATTGTAACTTTTCCGTTATTAATACCTACAGAAGGCCCTTCTTTTGGTGGCAGGCTGGCCTCGGTGGGATTTTTGCTTCAGGCTACCGCAGTCAAATGAAAATACTTCTTAGCATTTTAGTTCTACTAGCCCCTTTCAATTTTTCTGCCTTTGCTTGGCCGCCGGCACTGGCCGATCACCCCAATGGAGAGACTAGCATCAATGATCGCACAATCGAAGTCTTTCAGCACGGTGTGCAACCGGAGTGGGAATACCAAGCGCCGCAGCAAGACACGTTTGTCGTGATGCACCCTAAAATCGTTCGTGATAATGCGCCCTTGTATGTTGTTTTACACTCGGCTGGTCATGATGTTTTTTCTTGCGTCAATTGCACCAAGACAGTCGGCAATCACGATATCTACCGCTCGCCTGACGACCACTATGCTCTCTACCTCGATTGTCGAAAGAACAAGGGCGATTGGTGGTGGGGAGGAATGCACCGCGGAGACAAGGAGCTTACTAGGAAGAACTCTGGAGGCGAAACCAAGCCAGTTGAAAAACGCGTGATGGCCACTGTCGCGTGGGCAATCAAACATTACAAGATTGATCGAAATCGCGTCTACCTCTCGGGTAATTCGATGGGCGGTAGCGGGACGCTTGGAATCGGACTGCGCCACGGTGATGTGTTCGCAGCGATCAAAGCAAATGTCCCGGCCGGGGTGGAGCACGCTTCACAACGAATGTTTTTACCTCCAAGAAAAATTCCTAACGGTGTAATTTTTCATGATCCACCGCTCTGTATCGACTACTCGGGACACAACGATCGCTGGTCCGACGGGCACGATTTATTCTCGAAGGCGATGAACGATCGAAATTACGCATTTCTTTGCTACTGGGGTCCTTTCGGTCACGCAAATAACTCAGCAAACATCAAAAAGACCAACGATCTGATCGATTCATTCGACTGGCTCAGCATGAGCAAGGATCAGCCCTATCCAGTTTTTGCCAACGCTTCGTGTAACTCTAAACTTCCTTGGCCCGATAATCTAAACAGTAAAGAAGCAGGTCAGATCAATGCGTTCTTTCGTTGGAAGAATTTTAAGGATACTGCGGAAATTCTGGAGATATCGCTCTTCCTTGTTTCCTCCAACCATTTGGATACCAAATTTAAGATTCCCACCTCTGCAACCTCTGATGTTACCTTGAGACGATTGCAAAATTTCAAGATCAAGCCCGGAGAACGGTTTAAATGGGAATTTGGCTCTGCAAAAGGTGAAACCAAAGTTGGCGCTCTAGGGTTGATCACAATTCGTGGCCTAAAGATAACCGACGCTCGAACCATCCTCCGTATCAGGGCAAAAAAAAGTTAATCGAGCTAATTTCAAGTGCGGATTCAATTTCTGCCGTCTTCACGTAGACGATTACGATAATTTTCCAGGAGAGACCTTCTAAGGCGCTTCTGACCATAGATTCTTTGATACGTTCGTCATTGCCGGAATGAGGATTCAATTTGAAGGGGGCTGATACTTTTAGTCGTCCTTTTGGAGAGTTCATTCTCGGAGGGAATGCTGCTAAAACCGGTCAGGTTGACAGGCAGATCGCCATCGTGAAAAAACTCGAAATTAAAGGTAAAGCGGTAACGGTGCCCAAGGCGTTGAAAAAAGATTTGGGTATTACTGATGAGCCCACTTCAGATGACAAGGTGAAGAGAAAAGTAAAACGTGCAGTGCGTAAAAAAGCTCGTGAAGAAGCCAAATCGAATAAGCAGAGAACGCGGCAATAAAGAGACGAAAGAAGGAGCTTTAATGTGACTGCTTGAAATTCAGTATAAAACAGGCTCTTTTCATACTGCTTGCAGATTAAGCTGCAACGATGCAAATAAGAGCGTGAGTTTTTCGGTTATCTTGCAGGCGATCCTTCCAGTCTACCTCTTGGTAGGAGTAGGATTGTTCCTTAGGGCCACGAAAGTGGTGACTCCGGAAATGGAAAAGGGGATGCTGAAAATGGTAATTCATTGCCTCTATCCTTGTTTGATTTTGGATAAAACCTTGGGTAATGATTTGGTGAGACATTTTGATGTTTTGGCATGGGGCGTGGGGTTGGGATTTGGACTGGTGATTTTGGGTATGGCGGTTGCTTATTTGATGGGACTTGGGCTCGGATTGAAGCCTGGGAATGGCCGGCGGACTTTTTGTGTTGCGGTGGGAACGCAGAATTATGGTTATATTGCGGTCCCGCTTCTGGGAGCACTGTTCGTCTCAATGAATGGTAACGAGCAGGTTTATGGGGTCCTTTTTATACACAGTCTCGGTGTTGAAATCGCGTTATGGATGGTCGGGGTGATGATCATGACGGGGTCGGTTTTTGGTAATCCCAAGCTCCTAATAAATGGGCCAACGGTTTCGGTTGTATTGGGAGTGGCCCTTTCCTCGACAGGGGGATGGCAGTTTCTTGAGGAATCAGGAGGAGGGATCGTAGGCGCTGGCGTCCGTCAGATGATCTCATGGCTCGGAGTTTGTGCCTTCCCGATTGGCCTAGTTTTGATTGGAGCGATGATGTATGATTTGATTGGAAAAGAGCGAATTTCCAAAAAAGTGGCGACTGGATCGCTTTTAGTGCGAATCGTAATAATGCCTGTTGTATTTCTAGCGGCGGCCAAATGGTTGCCTGTGATCCCAGAGCTAAAGCAGGTCCTTTTGGTTCAGGCTTCAATGCCGGCTGCGGTCGCGCCAATCATTGTGGCTCGCCACTACGGTGGGAGTCCGGGGGTGGCCGTGCAGGGTGTCATCGCAACTTCGATCGTAGCTCTTGTGACGATGCCTTTATGGATTTCTTGGGGGATTCGTTTTATTTTCGAGTGAGATGATTCGTTATCCCTTCCCAGTATCATATTAAATAATGAGGAGATTTTAAAATCATTGAGATTTTGGTCTGTTGCAATTTTAGAAAAATCATAAATGTTACTACCATGAAGTGGATAATCCTGATTAGTGCTGTTTTTGTTCTGTTTTCTCACGCTGAAGAGGTTGAAAAGAAGGAGAAAAAGGTTGTTCGTGGCCATGTCTTTGCTTGGCCTTTCTCGGAGGTTGAGAAAATGCAACCACGTGGTGGGACGAGTCGAGGCCAAGAAGTTGTCCTCGATGGGAAGCCTTCTGATCACTGGGAAAGCCTTCAAAAGAAGGTAGATTCTAAGATCGAGAAGGACCGTCGGGCAATCTTAGCTTTGTCAGGGAGTTATCGAGTCAGCTTTGATTTTATCGAGACGATGGGCTTCACGAAGGGTTATAAACCACCCAAGCCCTATTTTTCTTGGGGCACTGAGCATGTTCAGGTTCTTGCGTCCGAGGATAGGTTTATCAGTCTTCAGCACACCCTCGTAATGTATTTCAAGGATGAAGAGGGTAAGGAGATGGGCCCAATGGTCATGAAACACTGGCGACAGGATTGGAGCTATGAAGATACGGATCTTCAAACCTTCCGCGGGAATTCTACTTGGGCTAAAGAAAAAATGAAACCTCGCAAAGTAAAAGGAAAGTGGACGCAGGCGGTTTTTCAAGTAGATGATTCACCGCGCTACGAGGTCGTTGGGCGCTGGAACCATACGGGTGGTATGTCAACCTGGCGTAGTGATTCTTGCTGGCGGCCTTTACCCCGCAGGGAATTTGCGGTCCGGAGCGATTATCAGGTCTTACAAGGTGTTCACGAGTTGACAATCACGAGCAATGGTTGGGTTCACACCCAGCAGAATCAAAAAGTGGCTCTGGGAGAGGGCGGACAAATTTCAATCGTTGGCCAAGAATTAGGGATCAACCGCTACGAGCGGATAAGCGAACCGTCACTCGTGGCAGCTGAAACAACTTGGGAGAAGACCGGGGAATATTGGAAAGACGTCCGGCAAGCGTGGGTCGAAGTATACCAAAAGCACCCGGCTTTCTCCCTGAAATCGGAGGTCGATGGGAAAAAGCTCTATCAAATTCACTTTGGCTACGCGATGGAGCTCGAGGGATCTGATGAAGCTTACGATGCCCAAGCTGGAAAAGCTCATGCCAAGCAGACTATTGCGAAGTTCGTCCAGCCCGTAGATGCCGGAAAGGTTGGCAAATACTGATGGGTCAGCTTTGGGTGATTTGTGGTCCCGCTGGAGCCGGAAAGAGCACCTACGGAAGAAGGCTGGCAGCCGAAAAGGGGGCCTGTTTTCTGGATAGCGATACCGTGACTGAACCGGTGGTGCGTGCTGGATTAGTTCTTGCTGGATTGGACCTCAACGATCGGGATTCACCGGACTACAAGGCCGCCTTTCGTGCTCCAGTTTACGATTGTTTGTTTGCAACAGCGGCCGAAAATTTACCCCAGATCGATGTGGTTCTTGTTGGCCCCTTTACCTCTGAAATTAGGGACCCTGGTTGGCGAGATGGACTGGAAGAGCGCTTTAAGACTTCGGTTCAGGTCATTTTTCTAAGCTGTGATGATGTTGAGCGGAAGCGCCGGATCAAGCTTCGTGGTAACCCGCGGGATGATTTTAAACTTCGGAATTGGTCGGAATACGTCGACCTAGGAGATTTGAGGCCACCTGCTTTTACGCATGAACATATTGTGAGTCAGTCTCTTAAGTCTTGATGTCTTTGGTTGGCCTGACTAACCTTGCGGGATGTGGGTTTGGTCTAAATTGTCCGCCGTGAAATGGGCAGACGCGTGGGAGGAAAGATTCTACGGAAATCCAAACTCGGTCATTAGCGGGATAAAGGGGGGTAAGTCGATTCGGGTCGAGGTCTACTGCGAGAATGAGGGAGGAGCGCTCGAGATAAAGGAGCAATTCGGAGGAACGGTCCGTGAATTGAAAACACGGAATTGGGTGGCGATGAGTGCTCCTAAGGTCGAGCCGTTGATGATTCGAGATCGTCTCATTATTTCACAGGTTGAGGTGGCGAAGGGAATCTATCCTGATAAAAAAGTCATTGTAGTTCCTCCGGAGATGGCTTTTGGAACCGGCGATCACCCGACTACTGCGACTTGCCTGAGATTATTGGTTGACCATTCGGAGAGGGTTCCTTCTGGCTGGAGCTTTTTGGATCTGGGAACTGGAAGTGGGGTTTTGGCAATCGCTGGTAAGCTTTTAGGAGCGGGGAAGGTCAAGGCGTTTGATTTCGACGCCAAGGCTGTTGAGGTGGCGGCTCTAAATATTGAGCGAAACCAAATTACGGGGATTGAGATCTTTGAAGCTGATGTTTTCGAGTGGAAGAATTCCCAAAAATTTCAGGTGGTGGCAGCCAACCTTTTTTCGACAGTCCTCGTTGAGGCTCTTCCTTTGATGACAAAATGGATCGAAAGCAGGGGACGGCTTATTTTATCAGGAATCCTAGCCGAGCAATGGGAGGAAGTTTTATCTAAGGCCAAGGAATGTCGATTCCAGCTGGTTTCTGACAAAAAGATCGGAAAGTGGGTGACTGCAAGTTTCGATACCCCCTGATGGGCTTAAGTCACGGAGTCACAAAAAAATCCACGGACAAAACTCATTTGCCTTGCAAGGATGACTTCTCAGGTGCAGAAATCTTCCGCTCCTCGGGGAGAAACGCGACAATCGCTACCATAGATGTTTTTTCCCGGTTTTGGGGTATTACTTATCTAAACAACATCATGGAAAGTCTCTCAAATCGCGTAACCTCAGTAACTCCTTCGCTGACCCTCTCCGTTACCAATCAGGCCAAGGCACTGCGAGCTGCAGGTGAAGAAATTTACGGGCTTGCTGGCGGCGAGCCAGACTGTGACACCCCCGATTTCATCAAGCAGGCGGCATACACTGCTTTAGCGGAAGGAAAAACAAAATACACTCCCGCTGCAGGAATTCCAGAGCTACGCGAGGCGCTCTCAACCAAGCTTAAGACTCAAAATAACGTTGACTATGACCCGAGCCAGATTTGTGTCACCTCAGGCGCAAAGCAGGCCTGTTACAATGCGATCCTTGCCGTTATTGAAGAAGGGGATGAAGTGATCATTCCTTCCCCATACTGGGTGAGCTACCCCGAGATGGTAAAATTAGCTGGCGGGGTTCCCGTGATGGTAGAGACCAAAGAGAGTAACAAGTGGAAGATCACAGCTGAGGAGTTCGAAGACGCGATGTCTCCTCGCACTAAGATGATTGTTTTGAATACTCCGGGTAACCCAACAGGCTCGGTTTACAGCCGCGAAGAAATTGAAGGAATTGTAGAAGTCGCCTCCTACGAGGATATCATAATTCTCGCTGACGAGATTTACGAACACCTAGTTTATGGCGAGGAGAAGCACGTTAGCGTGGCATCGGTCAATGAAGATGCCTACAAACTCACTATAACTGTCAATGGATTCTCCAAATCACACTCAATGACCGGTTGGCGAATTGGTTATACGGCCGCTCCCGATACTATTGCGAAGGCACTTTCGACTATTCAGGGGCACACTAGTTCGAATGCGACAAGCTTTGCTCAATATGGAGCACTTGCTGCGCTCACTGACGAGGCATCAGCTCCGTTCATCGATAATTTGCGTGGGGAGTATGACGTGCGTAGGCAATTTATGCTGGCTCGTCTCAAGGCGATTCCGAATGTGAGTGTTGTTGAACCCAAGGGAGCCTTTTACTTTTTCGTGAATTGCGCTGGCCTCGGCCTCAAGTCGGTCAACCTCTGCGACAAGCTTTTGACCCGTTACAAAGTGGCTGCGGTTCCTGGCGTGGCTTTTGGTCACGATATGGGTGTTCGCATTAGTTATTGCACCACCCTAGATGTTCTAAACGAGGGGATTAGTCGTTTCGAGGAGTTCTGCCGATCTCACTAGGTGGGATAGGTATAAGATTCAGATTACAAAGGGCACGGGAAACCGCGCCCTTTTTTGTGGACTAACGAATCTTCTGATTTTCTCCCCAAAAGGCATATGTGTTTGTGGTGAATGTTTCCTGTTCGGTATCGCAGATTTTAGCAAGTTCACGGGAGATAAAGGCAAGATTTGCGGGATGATTGAGGTTTTTGAATTGAAACTTTGGATTCGGTAACGCCATCTCAGGAGCATCAGTTTCAACAAGGATTCGTTCAATTGGGAGGCGACTAAAAATTTCGCGAGTCCTAGCTTTTTTAGGTTGGAGAAAGTATCCCGAAAACGAAAAAAAGCCTCCCATGCGAGCGGCTTCCTCCCCTATCTCTAGTGACCCGCCAAATGAGTGGAAAAGAAAGCGGGGAAGGCGTTGGAGCCCCCTAAGCTCGGACATCATAGGACCCCAGGCTTTTAGGCAGTGGATGGTGATCGGACGATCTAGGGAAAGAGCAAGATTCATTTGTTCCCGAAAGATTTGGTGCTGATCCTCTAGGTTCGGAGATTTCATCCAGCGATCGAGGCCACACTCACCGAGCGTGGCATGGGGAAATCGATGGAGATAGTTTTTCAGAGTTTCTAGCCAAACCGATGAGCGGGAGTTGATCTTCCAAGGATGAAGTCCGAAGGCAGGGCTGATAAAATCTGGGAATTTATCAGCGAGACGGGCGACTTCTGGCCAATCGGTTTCCGATGTTCCCGTCACGACACAGCCTGTGATGCCGGTCTCTTTCATGGTCTCGATGATCTCGCTTTGTCTACCGAGGAATCTTGGATCTTGAAGGTGATTGTGGACGTCAATCACGAGTGTTTAGCGATTAGCTCAGCCGCCGCATTTTCATAATCGCTATCGCTAGCGCTAGTGATTGAGACAGTAGCAATGGGTTCGGAATAAATAGAATCTTCTGACCCAGGTCGCCGGTAGCAAAGGTCGTAGTGCTTCAAGAGAATTGACTCGAGGAAGGTGGGCCAATCACAAGCGTCAATTTGACGATGCCATTCGTCAACTTGTTCGTGACCACGCAGCCTCCGTAAGCCATCCAAGGTGTCCTTGAGTGATTGGGGGTTTGCGATGAAATGCTCGTATTCGAGCGCGAGTAATTTACCTCGCTCTGGTAAGGGGAGATCAACCAGTATCACTTTTCCTTCCCCGAGGCGTTTCCACAGAGGTGGCGGACACTGTAGGCGACCGATTCGATTGGACTCGGCTTCAGTAAATACCGGTTTGTTTGGATCAAACTTCTGGAATTCTTCCCAAAGTCGGGATTCAAAGCGCTTCTGACCAGGTTGCGGACTGTCGGGAGCGTTGCCTAAAATTGATCCTTTGTGGTTTGCAAGTCCCTCAAGATCAAGAATCTGAGCCCCTTGGCGATTTAGTTCATGAAGTAAGCGGGTTTTTCCGCAGCCAGTCAGACCGCCCAGAATGATGAGCCTTGGCTTACTTGCGCCGATCAGTGGATCGAGGTCTGCGCTCAGGTGCTTACGCCAAGCTTGATAGCCTCCGGTTAGAACCCGAGACCTCCAACCAATGGCTCGAAAAATAAGGGCCATCGAGTTGGATCGCAGATTACCACGCCAGCAATAAACGAGCGGAGCGAATGAGTTAGGATTATCCTTTAGGGATCCGGCGAGGTGACGGTGCATGTTCTTTGTGATCAAGGTCGCACCGAGTCGGCGCGCTTTATAGGGGTTTTGAGCATGAAGGAGTCCGACTTCATGGCGCTCTTGATTGTCCAAAACCGGCAAATTAATGGCGCCGGGGATATGGTCGATCTCGAATTCAGCAGGTGAGCGAACGTCAATAATTTCCGGGAACTCCTCAAGGGAAAATGGAAGGGTGACGCGCTCGGGAAGTTCCATAAAATTCAGGGTTTTACCTCAAGAATAAGGCTGACTTCAACAGCAACGCCAAGAGGTAAAGAGGAACAGCCAACAGCAGTGCGGGAATGCTTTCCGATCTCACCGAAGATTTCGACAAGGAGATCCGAGGCTCCATTGACAACCTGAGGGTGGTCTGTGAAATCAGGCGCGGCGTTCACAAAGCCTGAGACCGAAACAATACGAGCGACCTGATTGATTGATCCGAGTTCCGATTTAATGACGGCGAGGCGAGTAATGACGGCTAAGCGAGCTGCCTTATTGGCATCTTCGACATTACATTCGGTCGGCACTTTCCCCAGATATTTTTCATCGCCCATGATGGGGAGTCCTCCCGAAATATAAAGGAGGTTCCCGGACCGGCTAGCATTAAGATATGATCCAAGTGGGGTAGCGACATCGGGGATTTCGAGGCCAAGCGAGGCGAGGTTTTCTTCAGGAGTCATCTGGTTTTTCGGTCGTGAGTCTGAATTATGGCTTGGTATATTCGTTTGTGAACAGCGCAACAAATTTACGTCCGTTGCGAGTGAGGCTGGCCTTGCGGCCGACCCCGGTCAGACGTCCCCTTGTATAAAACTCATGCTTTGAGCGGGTAGTGCGAACGAAAGTGATAGTTGCCTTCGTGACTTTACGGTGGCTTGGCACAACAGAAAGCGGGATGCCCGAATCGGTAAACGAAATTTCCAAAGACGGACTATCGGAGTCATGATCTCCTTTTTTTAGCCAGGGATAGCGTCTGGTGATTTCCAGTTCGTCTTTCCGTGGGATCGCTACTTTAAAGTAGGGAGAATCACTCTCAAGAAACTTAGGTATTGTTACCTTGTCACTTTCTTTTGTTGCCAGAAAGAGAGAGGCGAGATCAATGCCAATGAGGTTCCGTCCGTCGTAGATTCCGTGGGGTGCTTTCGTCCCAATCCAGTCATTAAAGTTTTTGGTCGAAAGCATACAGAGTTCGAGGTGGAGGTGTGCTCGAGTTCGGCTGATACCAGCTCCGGTATAGCCCATTATAGCGATTGGAGATCCACCGATGACTTTGTCACCTACCTTTGAATTAACTCGTGAAAGGTGAGCATAAAGACTGAAAAAGGGGCCGCAGTCCCAGTTGTGTTTAATTACGATATATCGGCCATAGGTGCTCCCGCCTGAGCTATTATTGATATAAACGATCTCACCATCTGAAATCGCACGGACCTCATCAAGAGGGTTTCCGCTTCGATCTCGTTTGGTGGGTTTGATATCGAGTCCTTCGTGAAACTTTGTGGCGATTGGCCCTTCTTTTTCAGTATCAATAATCGTACGAACAAATCCGTATTGGCCAGCAGTCCAGTGTTGAGATGCTTTGTTTCCTGAGGGTCTGAGGACATACATATAGAAATCCTCGGGTTTCCCATCAAAGATGGCTCGATTATCGGTGGGAAGCACCAGCTTGAGTGGTTCGGCTGCTGTGAGAGTCAGAGAAAGAACTAAGAGAATTCCGGGAAATTTCATCTTTAATTGTTTCGGCGGCGGTTCCGTTCGGTTTGTGCTTCTTGTGCTTCTTTTTGAGCGGTTTTGCGTTGTTTTTCGTGCCCTTTGATTCTCTCCTTCCACTGCTTGGTTGTTTCACCGGTGATGGGCATGGCGTATTCAAAACGAATGATTTCGACTTGTTTGATTCCGCGCCAGATGACGAGCCTTCCGTCACCAACAGGTTCGTCGATGAAGACGGCGTCTACGGGGCGCCCGTTCAGCATGGCGACGAGCCATTTACCTTGATTACTGGTAGTGATAGCGGCAATTCGCCCGGCGGCAGTTTTATTGAAAGAGAAAGTTGCACCATAAGTTCCATCTTCGGTGATGAAGTGTTTAAGTGAGACGATTTCCTTATTGAAGGTGACCGGGCTCTTTCTAAAAAAACGCTTTTTATTTCCCATAGGTAGGGGGAAAACCATTTTGGGCCCATCTGACTGGTCTCCCTGCAGATGAAAGCTAAGACTGTTCTTTTCGGGGCGCTTTCCCATTGCAACGGCGCTAGGAGCGCTGATCACAAAGGCCAGCAGGGTTAGGGTTAGGCGTCGGGTCATACTTTGGATCGTCTAGCTGTTAGAGCAAAACGGGTTAGTTTGCCTCTCCCGGCCAATGCTGGTTCGTGGACCATGTCCGGGGAAAACTGCCGTTTCGTCGGGGAGAGCATAGAGTTTTTGGCGAATGGAGTCGAGGAGTTGCTCGTTATTCCCTCCGGGAAGATCCGTTCGGCCAATGCTCCCATTAAACAAGGTATCACCCGCAAAAAGAAAGGACTCCGAGCTCAAATAAAAGGAGATTGAGTCAGGCGAGTGGCCGGGAACATGATGAATCTCGAAGCTGCAGTGGCTGATTTTCAGGGTGGGACCGTCGCCGATCACTTCATCGACTTCAAAGGGTGATGCTTCGACAGGCAGGCCCATTTCCTGAAGCCTTCTTTCCATGATAATTTCTGGAGCGTAGTCCTGAAATGCTAGTATTTTGGCCCCCTTTGCTCTCAGCTTAGCCGCGTCTTCGATATGGTCGAGGTGTTGGTGAGTTAACAGAAGGTGGGTCGCTCGGAGGGAGTGTTGATCCAAGAAATCAGCGATTTCAGCTGGCGCATCGATGACGATACAAGTGCCATTATCCTCTGCAAGGATGTAGCCATTGGTTTGGAAGACGCCGCCAGTATGTACTAGAATTTTCATGACCGGAGGAAGTCGATGGTGAGGGCTATTTCCTCGAAAGGAATACTACTACACGTGATCCCGTTTCCGGGTCGATCGAGAAGAATGAATGTTTTCTCACCACCGGAGAATTTTTTATCCCGCAGGAGTTTTTCTATGACAAGGTCGGTAGGAATTTCATCACTTAGTTTGAGCGGAAGTTGGTAGTGAGTGAGAAGGGCAAGAATACGTTGGCTTTCATCGGGGGCGAGGCCGGCGTGATTTTCCGAAAGTTTGAGGGCGGCTCGGATTCCGAGCGAGATCGCTTCTCCATG
>TARA_B100001057_G_scaffold123076_1_pt1 | contig 13916 bp, 11 predicted proteins | sample TARA_B100001057 | Tara Oceans TARA_B100001057 (sample SAMEA2621839) | marine metagenome | biome: marine biome (ENVO:00000447); feature: surface water layer (ENVO:00002042); material: "saline water (ENVO:00002010), including plankton (ENVO:xxxxxxxx)" | depth 5 m
TCCACTCCGTTCATCAAGGCCAAGTTCGCGACAAGATTATGGAGTAGAGGTGATTCTATTCCATCATCATTGGTAACGAGAATCCGATAATCTTGAGAGGAGGCGTTATAGCAAAAAGATACGATGATAATGAGGGTTCCAAAGATTGCGAGTCTTTTACTAGTTGTTCGATCCATTATTTTTCCTGTTATATTCTTATTTTGAACAAAGTATCAGCATGATGGGGAGAGCTATGAGAAAAAATTTACTAGTGGGATTGTCAATGTGCGTTGTTTTAGCAAATATTTCACCTGTCCTGATCGCCCAGCAAAACAACCTAGCATATGCTGTTGCCTGGAAACAAACGGCAGCGGAACATACAGCGCTCTATCACCAGGGCTTTAATATCGCGAGAATGCAATTAGAAATAGCCATAGCGAAACGATCTGAGTTTGAAAAACCGCTGGCGATCATATCAGATGTGGACGAAACTTTGCTGCTTTCAAAGTCTTATTGGGGTTATATGCTAGCTTCGGGATATGATTTTTTTGATGACGCTGAATGGGACGCTTGGGTAGGGGAAGATCTTTTTACACCAAGCCCAGGTTCTATCGAGTTCGCTGAATTTTGTAGACAAAATGATGTGGACATCTTTTATGTTACAAACAGAAATCAAGGCGAAACTACGTTCGATCTAGCAAGAAAGAATCTTGAAACAGCAGGATTTGGGAAGGTTGAAACCAACCACTTGATAGTCCTAAGGGACACTTCGAATAAAGAGGTAATACAGCAACAGATCATGCAGGACTTTGAGGTGATCGTTTTGTTGGGGGACAATCTTAACGACTTCTCTCGAGATTACTACGTCACAGATGTGGAGCAGCGCAGATCGCTAGTGAGTGAAAAGAGAAAAGGTTTTGGAGTTAGGAATATTATCTTTCCAAATCCGACGGATGGTCATTGGTTGAGAGCAATCTATGGTGATTCAGAACCGCCAGCAAGCAGCATTAATCGAGAAATCCTGCACGCTGCCGCATCAAGCGCTGCTTGGCAGAAAGCGAAAAAATAGTACGACACGTCGTTATAAAGTGGCGGATCTTTGACCCGGGGGTGCTCTTTCGCTTGATGATCCTATGGTAATTTTAACTAAGAAACAGGTGGCAAAGTGACGCTTGACAACGCCGGTGTGCATGGGAATACACCAGTTATAATTGGTGTCGGCCAATATATGGAATGGGGTAAGTCGCCGTTAGAAAGTTTGTCGCCCATGGGGATCGCGGCTGCTGCAGGTGCGGCAGCACTTGAAGATACTGGCGCAGCTGAGAAAGTGAGTGTGACACTTGACGCATTGGTTTCCGTCCGTATATTTCCAGACTCCTGGAATCGCCCTCGCTCGCCGAACCCGTTTGGGCGTGCGGAAAATCCACCATACGCAATTGCCAATCGATTGGCCCTGAACCCTGCGTTGGGCGTTTACGGCAGTGTTGGGGGCAATACGCCTCAGAAATATATCAATGAGATGGCATCGCGGATCGCTGCCGGTGAGCTGAAGCTTGCAATGGTGGTGGGGGGCGAGGCTCTGAGGACTGCCCGAGTTGCGCGTCGTGAGAATCTTGCGCTGGACTGGCACGAATCGGACGGTCGACTCTTTGAAGATAGGGGCATCGGTAAGGCGATGGCTACTGCACACGAATTCGCTCATGGTCTGGGTGTGCCTATCCAGACTTATCCGCTCTTCGAGAGTGAGCTAAGGGCAAGAGCAAGTCACAGCCTAGACAAACATCTCCTCGCCATGGCCGAAATGATGAAGCCCTTTAACGAGGTTGCAGGGGATAATCCTTTTTCTAGTTACGGGGCGCCCCGATCGGTCAGCGAACTTGCCACGGTGACCGATGAGAATCGATTCATTTGTCTGCCTTACCCAAAATGGCTGAACGCAATGGACGGTGTGAATCAGGGAGCAGCGGTGATTCTGACTTCGGTGGGCCACGCCAGAGCTTTGGGTATCGATTCAAAAAAGTGGGTGTTTCTTCATGGATGCAGTGAAGCCAATGAGCAGATTCTGGTGTCCGAACGGATCAACTATAGCAGCGCACCAGCCCTCGGACTAAACGCTCGTCAGGCGCTCAACATGGCAGGCAAAGTTCTGGACGAGATCGATCACTTTGACATTTACTCCTGCTTTCCGTCGGCGGTTGCAATTGCCTGTGACGAAATAGGATTGGACCGTCTGGACCCCCGTGGTCTGACAGTGACTGGAGGTCTGCCGTTTTTTGGTGGTCCAGGCAATAACTACTCGATGCATGCCATCGCCAGTATGGTGCAGCAACTCCGCAAAGAGCCTACAGCCTTCGGTTTGGTTACTGCTAACGGAGGGTATCTCACCAAGCATGCCAGCGGGGTATACTCCTGCGAACCTTACGGTGAGCACTGGCAGCTGCCCGATTTGCACTCGCTACAATTGGAAGTGAAAGGCCTAAATTACCCTAGTTTTACTGAGAGACCTGCAGGGCGGGCCGCTATTGAGGCTTACACGCTTGCTTTTGATAAAGGAGAGCCGAGCAGGGCGATTATCGTCGGGCGTCTCATAGCGACCGGCGAGCGGTTTTTGGCGAATTCGGAGGTAGATCAAGACTTGCTTCAGACGTTTGTGGCCCATGATCAGGTCGGCCGCATCGGGACTGTGCGTTCGGCAGAGCAGACCGGCGGTGAGACTAATCTTTTCACGCCTCAATGAATTGGATATCAAACGTTCATGCTTACAGCATGCTGAGAGAGCTAAAAATTCGGTGGGCCCAGAGGGCTTGGTTCGCAATTATTACTTTCAACGGTCCAGCTCAGGTTGGTGAGAAACCATTGGCCCTGACGTCTGATCAATTGAAACGAGTCGATTCCGCAGTGGGAAAAAGTCCCATTGACATAAAAGTCATAGGGCGCCCAGAACGTGGCGATATCTCGCTTGATCAGAATAGTGGGACTCCATGCTCGCTCAAGTAAGGACGGCCCCTCGCCACCGAGATTGTCCAATAGTTGTTTGTAGTTCTGAATGCGAAGCTCAGCTGCTCCAGTGCGGGACACCGAAGTTGAAATGTTCAAGGATCCAGGTACCGTGATTCTGGCCAGGAGCTCGCGGTCACGTGTGGACAGCGCCTGAAAGAATTGGTTTACCGTGTTCAGTACTGCCTGTTCCTCCGAACTTTGTGCGAACGCTGATCCGCTGCCAATTGAAATGGTGAGTGCTAGCGCGAGGTTCAGCCATATCGTCTGACTGTGGTTCTTATTCATGAGGTCACTATTGTTTTCCATGATTCTTTCCTACCAAGGGCTGATCAAGAGGGGCTTGCATGAAGATACTATCCGCGCCCGAAAAGTGCTATAACCGCCGCCATCAAATCTTTTGAGTTCTGATTGTGTGCTTCATGTTGAGTCAAAGATCTTGCCGACTGACATTAATGCTGAGCGTGTGTTTGAACGCGAGCATCCTTGCACAGGAGCTTGAACTCGAGCTCGCGTCGCTCCCGGAGGGTTTGAGGACCGTTGAGTTCTTCAGTCCAGCCGTTGGCCGGATGATGAAGTTTGATATTGTGCTGCCACCGGATTACGCCAACTCAGACGAGCGATATCCGGTGCTTTATCTACTTCACGGTTATTCACAAAATTACACCATTTGGGGCCGCAATTTGTCGGCGGGTTATTACGCAAGAAAACTTAACGATCTGATTTTGGTGTTGCCTGATGGAGGCAACAGTTGGTATGTCAACTATGCGCTCAGTGAACAAGGTCAAACCAACAACTGGGAAGATCATATAATTGAGGACGTTGTTGGTTATGTGGATAAGCACTACCGCACTGAGGCCCGGCGTCAAGGGCGGGCCTTGTCAGGCTTGTCGATGGGTGGCTTTGGAGCGTTAGCCCTTGGTTTAAGGCATCCCGGGCAGTTTATCTCGATTGGGAGCTCGAGTGGTGCCCTAAGCTTTGCGCGATCACAAGCTGTGCGACTTGCCAGAGGTGCAGTGGAGACGTCAAGGGCGGTGAACGAGCGCAATTCCAAGCGATTTGCCCAGGCTGATGCAAGTATTGCCCGCCTCGTTGCTATTCCTGGATTCAGCACCCAACAGGAACGCACGCCGGGGGGAAGAATCTTTTTGACGCCTGAGCAGGCGCTAGCCTATGATCCTTTTTCGATTATTTACGAGGTGCCAAGAAGCGAAATACCCCACATCTACCTGGATTCCGGTACGGAGGACGGCTTGATTTCGGAGGCAAGAGAATTAGCTCAAATACTCATGGTCAATGATGTTTCGTTTGATTTCATGCAGTCTCGCGGTCGGCATAACGCTGACTATTGGAGGCGATCGATTGGTCACATGATGAACATCCAACATGAGGTCATGCAGCGAGCACTGGGAAACCGGCCATGATGGCTAACAGGGGTTTTACGCTCAGCTCCAAGCAGCTTACGGCTTTTTCTGATCAAGGTCTGCTGAAAATAGATTTTGAATTCGACCTGCAGCTGTTGGATCGGGTCGTCGCAAATGTGCGGCCCCATTATGGATCAGCGTATGAAGAAAATCCGTTTTTGACCGTTCGATGTCAGGATGGATGGAAGCAGGTTGACGCAGTCCGACAGTTGGCTGTCCACGAAAAAGTTCTCACTGCTTTGCGCATGCTCATACATCGAGAGCCACTACCCTTTCAGACGCTCAACTTTCCAGTGGGCACGGCGCAACATCCACACTCGGACAGCATCCACTTCCATACAATTCCAGCAGGATTCATGGTAGGGGTCTGGGTGGCGCTCGAAGATATTGACTCAGAGAATGGGCCCTTAATTTACTATCCTGGTAGCCATAAGTTGCCTTATTACTCTATGCAGGATTTAGGTTTGGAGCCTGGTTACTCGAATTACCACGCCTATGAATTGCGTATCCAGGATCTCATAGCGGAACACGGCTTTCAGCCAGAAATGGGATTACTCAAGAAAGGTGAAGCAATCATCTGGCACGCAAATCTGCTACATGGCGGTGCCGCCCGGATGGATATAAATCGCAGCAGGCACTCACAGGTCACCCATTACTTCTTTGAGGGTTGTAAATACTTTACACCCATGGAAAGCCAGCCTGACAAACTTTCATATCGCAAGCCTTTTCGTATCCCTAGTCAGCCAAATTTCTCATTGCCGCCAGACGACAGTGCCCGGCCGCTACCGATCCGTGCGTTTGGTAAATTTCTGCGCTGTCTTGGCCTGCGCGATTGACAACACTTTTTGAGAAATGATCCTAGTATGACTTCCGAGGACTGCTTGCTCCGGGTTGACCAAGCCAACTGTCGAATTAATCGGCGGGCGCAGTTGCGTGTGACTCATTTTTCATTGCGCCAGGGCGAGCATTGGTGCTTGTTCGGTGGAAACGGAACTGGCAAGACCTTGTTGGCGAACCTGATCGCCGGTAAGCGAATCGAATCGGGTAGCTATGTGACTTATCGAGAAGAGATGGATCCGGGCCGCGATATCGTGATGGTATCTTTTGAGGAGCAGCAGCGGCTCTGGCAGCGTGACAACAGGCTTGATATGAGCGAATACAGCGACCGGGCCGAAGATATAGGAACCACAGTGAGTAAGCTGTTGCTGTCGGGCCTTACTGCCGATGCCGATTTGCCGAACGCTTATCAGTCGGTAGTAGAGCATCTGGATCTCGGGATGTTTCTGGACAAGGGGATTAGATTCCTGTCCTCAGGCCAAATCAGACGAGCCCTGATTGGCAGAGCTTTGATCGCAGCAGTTGGCGACACACGCAAGCTGGTCGTGTTTGATGATCCTTTGGAAAGTATCGACAAGGGATCACGACAGCGGATAATCGAATGTTTTGAAGCGCTTCGCGTTTCGGGTTTCAGCAGCCTGCTGCTGTGTCGTCGGCAGCGAGACATCCTACCTGGTACTACGCATCTGGCGTTGCTTGAAAATATGGAATTGACAAGACAGGGTCGTCTTGCAGACGTTCTTGCCAGCCAATATTTTCAAGAGCGGGTGACACAAGTCCCGAGAATGCCCGATCGCCTGCCGGTCGCTGAAAGGTCTGTGGCGTCCGCACCCGCCTCATCAACCGTGATTATCGATCTTGAGGATATACATGCGAGTTATGGCGACAAACGGGTTCTGGAATCTGTCAACTGGCGCATGACTAACTCCCATCATACGCTGATTGAGGGCCCCAATGGATGCGGCAAGTCGACTTTGCTGAATCTGGTTTGCGGAGAAAACCACATGGCTTATGGTCAAAAGGTGCATCTGTTTGGAAAACAGAGAGGAAGCGGTGAGACGGTATGGGAAATCAAGTCCCGTTTTGGGCTGGTATCTAATGAACTTCACAACAAGTATGTGAAGGGCTGGAAGGCTTTAGATGTTGTGGTAAGCGGTCTCTATGATTCAGTTGGCCTTTACGATGACAGCCTTGCCAGCGACTGTGCTGTCGCGAAACAGTGGCTCGATTGCCTCGGTCTGGCCGATTTTGAGGCATGCTACTATCATGAACTGTCATTTGGTCAACAGCGCTTGGTACTTCTCGCCCGCGCGATGGTGAAAAGCCCGGCTGTCCTCATCCTTGACGAGCCGTGTGTGGGTCTGGACGATTACCATAGGCAGTTGATTCTCGGAATTCTTGACCTGATTGCAAGCCAGACTCGCACGCGGCTGATTTTCGTCAGTCACCTCTCCGAAGAGTGGCCCGCTTGCATAAATCAGAAACTGGAGTTCGTTTCGATCGGAGAAACCACTCATAGCTTGATTCAACATGATCTGTAATAGGGCGATAGCGCTGCCAGGGCGGCTTTTAATGTCAAGTTTGACTGTTTGCGATGAGGACTGAATCACTACGATTAAGTTTTATCAATTTAGGCTGATTGGTTAGTCAAGAATCACAGGGCGCGGCTCTATCCTCACACCTTATTGTGGAAGTAATCCTAGATGAACATTACCATTCTCACGAATCGAGACCTTGCAAGTTGTTTCGCACTGAATCGGTTGATCCCCGGACTGGCTGACCATCAAGTGACAGTTTTTCTTTCCGCACGAGTTGGCAGTAAACCGCTGTCCGCCCCTCTTCAGCATCTGCAATTTGTGGAGCAGGATATTTTGAATAGTTTGATCGCGCCTTTTCTGGATCCCAGCGTCATGGCTCCCTCGCGCAGCTGTCAAACACTCCTTAGCTTTGAGCAATTAGGAGAGCGGATCTTCGGGGGTGTTAGTACGCTGACCGCGATTAACGATGCTGCCGGGCATGAGCGTTACGCTGAATCAAAACCCGATTTAGTGCTGTCTATACGCTACGGTGTGATTCTTCATGAGTTGGCCATTGCGCTTCCTAAGCATGGGGTGCTGAACCTGCATTCCGGTTTATTGCCTTGCTATAGAGGGGTCATGGCTACATTCTGGGCATTGTTGAACAAGGAGTCTGAAATCGGGACGACCCTGCATTTTATCGAGGACAGTTCGATAGACACGGGCCGTATCGTTGCGACTACACGCCTTCCAGTCCAGAACGGGCGGTCGTATTTATGGCATGTCCTGTCACTCTATGACCTTGGGTGCGCTCGTATACTTGAAGCGGTCGAGGTATTGGACAAAGGCAAAACTCTCGAATGCCGTGCGCAGCATGGAAGCGGCGAATATTTCAGTTTTCCAGATGATTCAGCGTTGAAAAGATTTGCGGATCAGGGCGGGCACCTGTTCAAGCCTGATGAGGTGCTAACTGTGATGCGCCAGTTTATTGGCACGGACTAAGTGGCCCAGTAAACGTATGCAGCTACCGCAGGGAGAATAACAGTATTTGCGCTTAACAGCTGATGATGGAGCTATGAATGCTCTGGTTTACAACAGATAATATGGTCTGTAAAGCCGCGACAAAATAGAGAGGACAGAACATTACCGCTGGGCTTAAATAGGGCAACGACGAATGTGATAAACGGTTGGTTGCCGGCGCTCGCAAATTGGCGGCAGTGTCTGCGTTCAGATAATAGGGAGGGTATATGTTGTCAGGCGAAACTGACCTCGATGAATTACTCATCGCCATGGACCCGAAGCTACTTGAAGGGGATTACGTTTTCTGTACGGTCACAAAGCCCGCGCGGAAGAGTCTGTCTAGGCTGAATCCGCTTGCAACATTCGCCGAATCGGAGGGACTCAGTATCCTCATTCCCCAGCAGCACGCTGATGCAGAAGATTTGGTCTACCATGGAGTGTTCAAAGGCATCACCCTAAGCGTGCATTCTAGCCTCGATGCCATCGGTCTGACAGCTGCTGTGTCCGCCAGACTGGCCGCTCATGCGATACCGGCCAACATCATCGCTGCGCACTATCACGATCATATTTTTGTGCCTAGTGAAAAAGCTACTGAAGCACTGGACTTATTGAAAAATTTGGCAGATCAGCAAACTGATCCAGCCCTAACCAATAGAGGATAATCATGATGTTCCGAAGGGCTCCGCGTTCGATTTGTTTCTTGATGTTGCTGCTTATCAGTTCATTCCCCGTTTCAGCTCAAACGCGGCAGATACTAGAGGTTGAGGGTTTGCAGCAGCCCGTGGAAATTCTCAAGGATCATTGGGGGATATCTCATATCTACGCTGAGACTGAGCACGACCTGTTCTTTGCACAAGGGTACAGCGCAGCACGTGATCGCCTGTTCCAATTTGAAATTTGGCGGGCAAGGGCAACCGGGACTACGGCAGAAATTCTTGGGCCCAAGGCGATTGAACGGGACCATGGTGCTCGGCTGTTCAAATTTCGTGGCGCGATGAGAGAAGAGTTGCTGCACTACCACCCCAATGGTTCAGACATCATTGGCGCTTTTGTCCAAGGAGTGAACGCCCTCATCGATCAGGTCATGCAAGATCCTGAGGACCTTCCCTTGCCGTTCAAATTGCTGGGTATAGAGCCAAAGCATTGGACAGAAGAGGTCGTTATTTCTCGACACCAAGGATTGCTGGGCAATATCGGCCTAGAAATGAACATAGGCAGAGCCGTTTGCGCAATTGGCGAGGAGCAAGTGCGCGCGCTGCAATACTTCCACCCCCACCAGCCTGATCTGAGCCTGGACCCCATGATCGACTGTGATTCGCTGCTTCAGAATGACATCCTCCGGCTGTATACCGCCTTCAGACGGAACATACGCTTTGAGCCATCAGATATTGCCGTTGCGTCTGCTCGTAACGATTCGAAGGCGTTCGAACAGTTAGCTGCGACGCTGGAACTGGAATCAGAGTTGGTTAAGCGCTTCGACCTTGATGATATTGGCAGTAACAACTGGGTTGTAAGCGGTGACCTGACACAGGATGGCTGGCCGATGATGATTAATGATCCGCACCGGGCACAATCGTCTCCATCCCTGCGGTATTGGGCGCATCTGGTCGGACCGGGATGGAACGTGATTGGCGGTGGTGAACCTACGATACCGGGGATCTCTATCGGCCATAATGAATTTGGAGCCTGGGGCCTTACGGTGTTCAACACGGACGGCGAGGATCTATATGTCTATGACATTGACCCTGATAACCCTGATGAATATCGCCACAACGGTATGTGGGAACCAATGTCTATCATTGAGGAGAGTATACCTGTTCGAGGTCAAGAACCTGCACTTGTCCGGTTGAAATATACGAGGCACGGCCCAGTGGTATTTGAGGACACAGAAAAGAATCTCGCTTATGCGGTGAAACCAGCGTGGATGGAATTTGGTGGAGCGCCGTACCTGGCCTCTTTGAGGATGGACCAGGCCCGGACTTGGGAGGAATTTCGTGATGCTTCTAATTACAGCAACATTCCTGGCGAGAACATGATTTGGGCAGATCGTAAGCGAAACATCGGATGGCAGGCAGTCGGCATTGCGCCAATTCGACGCAATTTCAGCGGTATGGTCCCGGTGCCCGGGGATGGCCGCTATGAGTGGGACGGTTATTTGCCTATCAGAGCGAAACCAAATGATTTAAATCCCGAGCGTGGCTTCATTGAAACTTCAAACAGCAACTACACGCCGCCAGATTTCGAGTTTCTTGATGCCATCGGGTATACCTGGACTGACCCTTATCGCTGGGCCCGTGGTAGCGAGGTGTTGGCGTCTGGGCGCAAATTTAATATGTCCGATATGATGACCCTCCAGCATGACTATCTGTCAATCCCTGCGCGCAGTCTGGTGCCCTTTTTTAAGGAGCTGCGTGCTGCTGATCCGCAGGTTGAACAGGCCCGTCGCATGTTGCTCGACTGGGATTTTGTGCTCGATCGTGATTCCGTGACCGCGGGTATTTATGTGGCTTTTGAGCGCCAGCTGCTTGACAACATAAATGAGTTGAAAGTCCCCGCTGAAGCACAGGACTTTCTCACTGTTGGCATGAAAAAAACCATTGATATATTACTGGCACCGGATGGAGATTTTGGGCGCGATCCGCTAGCTGGGCGGGATGCATTTTTGCTGCGCACCCTTTCTGAGGGCGTCGAAAATTTACGAGAAAAGCTGGGCCCGAGCGTGGAGGACTGGATCTATGGTCAGGCTGACTACAAGCATGTGCTAATTCGTCACCCGCTTAGCCCGGCAGTCAGCGAAGATTTAAGGGCCCAGCTCGATATCGGGCCGGCTCCCAGGGGGGGTAACAGTTTTACTCTGGGCAACACCGGCAGTGGTGATAATCAGACCACTGGCGCTTCCTTCAGAATATTCGTTGACACACGCGATTGGGATAATACCCTTGGGATGAATGCGCCCGGGCAGTCAGGAGACCCTGATAGTCCACTGTATGCCAATCTGTTTGAACTGTGGGCTAAAGACCAGGCATTCCCAGCGTTCTACTCGAGGGCCAAGATAGAAACCGTGCTGTTTGAAACGCTACAGTTGAATCCGGCGAATTGATCGGTCTGTAGGATCGTTTCGTTGACTCCGTAGCTATACTTAAACCAAGTTTGTGGCTGTATACGGGAATAGCTCCTACTACAGATGGAATCATCTGACAGTGTTCTGTTTGACGTTAGTCGTGCCGAATTATCACATCGCTCTTTGGAAAGGGCCTATTGGTCTTACCGAAATGCTCGTTTTTTTATTCATGGGCTTCGATAGCAAGACGCGCGATGGCCTTATGTTCTAGATTTTGTTGCTTGTATAAGTAGTTAGGCTGCTGAGGAGCGCTGGGCAAGAAACGGAGAACGCGAAATATAGACCGGTCCAACCCGACGATATGCGAAAAACTTATAGTAAATTTTGACTTATGAGTGACCCTATCTCGGCGACAACGATTGCCTGATTAAAAGCAATGTTTATCGGATTCAACAGCCGTTGGCAGCTTTCCCACACTATAAACGCAATGGAAAGGGCCAACAGGATCGGGCGTGTATGGCTCCCAAGGATATTTACCTTGTCTTTACCAAAGCTGTGGTAGTCGATCCACTGGGTTAGAACCCCATCTTTCATGCTTTCAGCTTGTACAATGCATCATGCTCAGTCTTAAATCGCGCGAGACTGGCAGTGAAATGCGGTATCTCGATCGTGTGTTTGCTATAGTGGGGGAATCAAAAATGCCTAACACTAGGAGAATCCATGAAAGCACGCACACTGGGCGCCTTTGTGCTCACGTTAACTGGGCAACTTGGACTGGCCGTGGAAGAGGCGCCTTCTGCCCTGCAAGAGATCACTAACTTCCGTCAGTACAATGAGTTTTTCGCCAGCGCTGGACAACCCACCGAGGCACAGTTGCAGGCCGTTGCAGATGAAGGGTTCGAGCGGGTTGTGTACATCGCATTTACTAACAATCAGAATGCCTTGCCAGATGAAGATCAGATCGTTAAACGCTTGGGGATGGAGTACATGCAGGTGCCGGTGGATTTCTCCAATCCGCTGCCAGATGATTTTTATGCGTTCGCAGACTCAATGCAGCGCAATACCGATAAAAAGACGCTATTGCATTGCCAAGTGAATGCTAGGGCAACGGCTTTCAGCTTTCTGTACCGCGTTCTGTTCGAAAGCGTTCCAATTGCTGAGGCTAAAGCTGATATGAATACCGTGTGGCAGCCCAATGAAGTATGGCGCGATTTTATTTTTGAGGTCATGGTGGAAAACGATAGAGACCCCAATTGTGAGACTTGCGACTGGACGCCACCTCCTCCACGGCAGTAAATCGACCAGCTGTTGGAAAGTTGATAGAAGGCTCGCATCACAACACAGACCCTTCAGGACGCCATAGAAGCGCGAATGTCTTAAGAAGGTTTTCTTTGTCTACCTTTCGCGCAGGCATTTGACACCTTCCCGACACAGGCCGAACGGGGCTATGAATCACTGCATAGTTTTATCGGATGGTTAATTCTTCACTGTTCGCGAAAAGTCGGGAACGATTTATGACTTTAAGACTCCGCGAGATTTTGATAGGCATGTCGCGATTGAAGTCAGTTTCAATTTTCTGTAAGACGTTAGCTCAAGGGCGAGGCTGCAGATATTGAAAACCGGGGAGTTTCAGATCACGGTTTCATCGACTCAATCTATCTTCTCGACTCCAGTGGCTATGTTATCGAATTAGTGGAGGAACGCTCTCTTAACAATCAGGTCTTCTATTCCTAGGCTGACTATTCGATTTTGGGCGGCCATCAGCCAGTGAGTAAGGACCGCGCTTACCTTGGTAATAATAACAAGAAGCCTTGCGGATAAATCTTGCGTGAGTGTGGTCTAGGGTGCTTCGTCCATCATAAGGCAATGTCGACCAGATACGGTAAAGGCCAGTAATCTACTTGCCTTTATTGCTCATTGATTTCGGTCTAGTTGCGTCGCGATAGTTTTAAACTACGCCCGGTCTTCAAAGGGGTAGAGAGCATCTGTGAGTTTGCTATTGGTGACCAAAAGCGTAAAAAAAGGGCAAGTCTTCGACTTGCCCTTTGCGTCAAATCTCAAGACTTGTCGCTAGTCATCGCCTCCCTGGTTGGCTTCCTTCCAGGCGTAAAATCCCATGAACATCTCCTCAAAACTCTGTTCACCCCATTTCAGGTCTATACTTGGGTCCGGATTAGCCCTGTTTTGAGCCGAATTGTCGAACGCTCCGATTGCACGTATTCTAGTTCCTGCAGGAACCCTTATAGGCTCCTCAAGCTCGTGTACCAGTTGCCAATTAAAGTCATAGTCAGGGACCGAGAGCAGAAGTTCCTCGTTACCGTCAGGATACTCGGCAACGAATCGCATTCTCTTACCTCGAAAGTGCATATGGGGCATAAGACTGTATAAGTCAGATTCGTTTTTGATGTACGTAACCACCTCCATCTCGTGGTCTTTGGAGAACGCTGGTATTGCAATGTCAAACTCGTTGCCAACGCCACCAGTCATCTTTTCTGTCGGAACTTCGCCCTCGGGATAGAAGTAGATTCCGATTTCTGTTTCATCGGTGACTTCCCGTCCCGACGTCGTATAGTGCATCTGTAGGCTAAGAGAAGTTCCAGCCTTCAGGAGTCCGCCAACCCCCTCTGGGGCAAGCGATACAGCGTTCCCGGGGGCGTAGCCTCCAAATTGCGGCAAATCGTCATCGCCGCCGAGAATCTGTCCTATTCCGAGGTCAGGGTTTTCACGGAAGATTTTTCCAATCGGTGGTTGCTTACCTGAAGCCACCGCTGTAAAAATCTCGCCACGGATTGCGGCGGCTCGGTCTTCAGGCAGGTCGTCAAGCGCGGCCGTGAAAGCTTGCATTGGATCTGGTCTGCCTCCGGGGGGTACTACTGTCGTAATTATGTGGTGAAGAACCTCGGTCTTGTCTGGCGCAACTTCACTGGCCCTCACCCATTGATCTTCCTCGAGGCCTAGATCAAGGACTATGTCCCGGTAGTCGATTACTCCAGTCGCCGGTATCGCTTGAGGAGGAACTTTGACGATTAAATCTGGCTCACCCAAATCTTTGGCGAGAGTCCATTTAGTATCTGGCCAAAC
>TARA_B100001057_G_scaffold141291_1_pt1 | contig 13898 bp, 5 predicted proteins | sample TARA_B100001057 | Tara Oceans TARA_B100001057 (sample SAMEA2621839) | marine metagenome | biome: marine biome (ENVO:00000447); feature: surface water layer (ENVO:00002042); material: "saline water (ENVO:00002010), including plankton (ENVO:xxxxxxxx)" | depth 5 m
TTTTTTTCAAGATCAATTAGCTTTTTTAAAATAGGTACACACTCCTGATATAATTTCTCTCTTTCAAGCTTTAGTGTATCATATCGAGCATTGTCCTTAGATGAAGTGCCTAGACTATTCATTTCCTCAACAATTTGCTGCTCTCCCTCTAGAATTAAAGCAACCAAATTTAAATAAGCATTTTGATAATTAGGATCTATCTCGATAGCCTTTTCATAATACTCTCGGGCTGAATTTTTATCACCTAAATCAGATGTAACTACAGCCAAATTGTAAAATAAGCCAGGATTATTTGGGTCTTGAGCTATTGCTTGATTCATTAATTCTTGGAACTTAACTTTTTCTCCGAGCTGAATATAAATATTAGCTTCAGTCAAAATCAGATTAATGTCATTTGGACTAGATTTTCTAGCTTCTTGCACTGCCATCATAGCTTTATCGTCATCACCCATTTGAGCGTAAATAAGAGCAATATTTTTTACAATCTCTGGAAACTTAGACTCGGTTTTTTCTTCTCTAAAATCTTTATATGACTTAGACCTTTTATAAAGATCATATTCTGATTTAGTTACCTCAGTTTCTGTCTCAGTATCAGACTCAGTTACAAAATACTTAGTAACAACTCCAGTATAATTTATGTCCTTTAATAAAGTATAATACTCAAGGGATTTTTCAAACTGTTCTGCATTTACTGCGCTTGAAGCCGCAAAATACAAATAGTCAATATTTTGTTCTTTATCTACCTCATATGCCAAATATAATTTCTCAGCTGAAGATTTAAAATCTCCTTTACTATTATCTTCTATCGCGCTATTAACTATATCAGCCGCTAAAAGTGCTAAAGTCCTTTCGAGATCCTCCTCAATAGATTTGACGTCTTTAAGAGGCATTAGAACATCAAAAGCTTTATTGAACTGTTTATTATCCTTAGCTATTTTACCCTTAAGAAGGTAATAGTTTGGTTTTAATTTATCATCAATATTTTCAAGAAGAGATTGAAAGTCTGTTAAAATTTTTTCAGATCCGGAGAGATCTCCATTATCATAGAGTTTTTGAGCTTTTCGTAATTCTTTTTTTTGGGCAAAAGAAAAGTTAAATACAATAAAAAAAAGTAGTAAAATAATACGTTTCATTGGTAAAATTTCGATTAAAATTTAATTGTAATATTTATTAAAATATAAATTTAAAAATTGTTATTAATTAATCAATAATTGTATCGCCCTCAACATCAATGTCGCTAATATTCTCTAAGTCATCATCATCATCTTTCATGACTTTAGCAACGGCTGCGATAGCATCTCCCTCTTTTAGGTTTATTAACTTAACTCCCTGAGTAGCTCTACCCATAACCCTGAGGTCTGAAACTGCCATTCTGATTGCTATGCCAGATTTGTTAATAATCATCAAATCATCTTCATCATTTACATTTTTCAATGTAACAAGTGTTCCAGTTTTTTCAGTTATAGAAATTGTTTTTACACCTTTACCACCCCTGTTGGTCATTCGATAATCCTCCAAGTCTGAACGTTTTCCAAAACCATTTTCAGAAACAACTAAAACATTGGTATCCATATTATTTACTGAAACCATTCCAACTACCTCATCATCATGATTGGCCAGGGTGATTCCCCTGACACCGGAGGCACCACGCCCCATAGGCCTTGTTTTACTCTCCTCAAAACGAATCGCTTTTCCAGATTTAACACCAAGTAAAATTTGACTGTTTCCATTGGTTAGTTTTGCCTCCAGTAATTCATCATCCTCTCTAATAGTTATAGCATTAATTCCATTAGCTCTGGGTCTTGAATATTTTTCTAAACTAGTCTTTTTAACCTGACCTTTTTTTGTGGCCATTATTACATAATGATTGTTAATGTAATCCTCATCTTTTAGATCTTGAGTGCAAATAAATGCCTTTACACGATCATCTTGTTCTATATTGACTAAATTTTGAATTGCCCTACCCTTAGAAATCCTTGATCCTTCAGGAATTTCATAAACTCGCATCCAGAAACATTTTCCTTTTTGAGTAAAAAATAGCATGTATTGATGATTCGTTCCTACAAAAAGATATTCTAAGAAATCTTCATCACGAGTCGTGGAAGCCTTTTGACCAACCCCACCTCTATTCTGGATTTTATAATCAGACAAGGGTGTTCGTTTAATATAACCTAAGTGAGAAATAGTAATAACAACTTTCTCATCGGGTATCATATCCTCAACACTAAAATTGCCACCAGCATATTCAATTTTAGAGCGTCTATCATCACCATACTTCTCTCTAATTTCTGTCAATTCTTCCTTAATTATAAACATTCTACGATCTTTTTTATTCAGAATATCTTTGAGATCAGCAATTGTTTTTACCAATTCGTTAAATTCAGATCTTAGCTTATCCTGTTCCAATCCCGTCAATTGACGAAGTCTCATATCTACAATTGCTTTGGCCTGAATTTCACTTAATTTAAACGTAGTGATCAAATTGTTTTTAGCCTCCTCAGGGTTAACAGAGGCCCTAATAATTGCAATAACCTCGTCAATATTATCTGATGCTATTATTAATCCCTCTAGTACATGGGCACGTTCCTCAGCTTTTTTCAATTCATATTTTGTTCTGCGAACTACAACATCGTGACGGTGTTCAACAAAAAAATGAATTAGTTGTTTTAAATTAAGTAGCTGGGGACGTCCATCAACTAACGCAATATTGTTAACACTAAAAGAGGATTGAAGGGAGGTAAATTTATAAAGTTTGTTTAGAACGATGTTAGGAATTGCATCACGCTTAAGCACATAAACGATACGCATGCCATTTCTATCTGATTCATCTCTTATGTTACTAATTCCCTCAATTTTTTTATCATTTACCAATTCAGCAGTTTTCCTGATCATTTCCGCTTTATTTACTTGGTAAGGTATTTCTGTTACGACTATACACTCTTTATCACGAACTAACTCAACATTTGCGTTAGCGCGCATTACAATTCTGCCTCTCCCGGTCAAAAAAGCTTCCTTGACACCCTCATAACCGTATATAGTGCCTCCTGTTGGAAAATCAGGAGCCTTAATCGTTTGAATAAGTTCATCAATAGTTATTTCATTGTTATCTATGTATTGGATTGTACCATCCACAACTTCAGTCAGGTTGTGAGGAGGCATATTGGTTGCCATTCCTACCGCAATTCCTGAGGCACCATTAATTAGAAGGTTAGGAACTCTAGTTGGAAGTACTGTTGGCTCAGAAAGGGTATCATCAAAATTGAGTTGAAGATCTACAGTTTCTTTTTCTATGTCAGCTAGCAAATCTTCAGACATTTTCCGCATTCGTGCCTCTGTGTATCTCATTGCAGCCGGACTATCACCATCGATCGAGCCAAAATTCCCTTGACCATCAACCAATAAATATCGCAAACTCCATGTTTGCGCCATTCGAACCATAGTATCATAAACAGAGCTATCTCCGTGTGGGTGATATTTGCCTAATACTTCTCCAACGATCCTAGCAGACTTTTTGTAAGCAGTATTTGATCTTATTCCTAACTCATGCATTCCATATAATACCCTCCTATGAACAGGTTTTAGTCCATCACGAACATCAGGTAATGCACGTGAAACGATTACAGACATTGAGTAGTCAATGTAAGCCGACTTCATCTCATCCTCAATGTTAATAGGAATTAGTTTCTCTCCGTCAATCATTTAATAATTTATTAATGTATTGTGGCTAAAATACTTTAATGTGCAGCATTTTTTAAGATTTCCTCAATAATTTTTAATGAATTTATCAACATGATAATATTCTATTTAGCTAATAAATTTTTTGTAAAAGTCATTTTGCCAAATCATTATTTTTTTGTCTCTTAGCTGTATAAAAGTATTAAAAGCTCTTTTTAGATTTAAATCTTAAATTTAATTCTGTTATGGATGATAATTTTTCACCTAGAGTAAAAGATGTTATTTCTTATAGCAAAGAAGAAGCACTTCGTCTAGGACATAATTCTATAGGAACTGAACACCTCATGTTGGGTATATTAAGAGATGGTAGTGGAAAGGCGGTATCAATTTTAAAATCTATAGAAGTTGATCTTGATGAATTGAGAAGAAAAGTTGAAATTCTTAATCCTGCAGTAATTGAGAACTCTGCTACTATTAACAATAAAAAAAACCTTCATTTAACACGACAAGCTGAAAGAGCATTAAAAACCACCTTTTTAGAAGCAAAGCTTTTTCAAAGCGATATTATTAATACAGTCCATCTTCTTTTATGCATACTTAGAAACGAAAACGATCCAACTACAAAGTTATTATTGAAACTTAATATTGATTATGATGTAGTTAAAGAGCAGTTTAAATTAATGATTGCAAGTGATGACCAGAATTATGTTGACCTGCCTACATCCTCATCTTTCCCAGATGAAAAAGAAGATGTTGGAGATTCGGGAAAAGAAAATCCATTTGTCCCAACGACTGAGTCAAAAGTAAACGTAAAATCTAAAACACCTGTTTTAGACAACTTTGGTAGAGATATTACTGCTCTGGCTGAAAAAAATAATTTAGACCCAGTTGTTGGAAGAGAAAAAGAAATTGAACGTGTTTCTCAAATTCTCAGCAGAAGAAAGAAGAACAATCCCCTTTTAATTGGTGAACCTGGAGTCGGTAAGTCTGCAATTGCTGAGGGGCTAGCTCTTAGAATTATTAAAAAGCAAGTATCAAGAATATTATATGGAAAACGTGTTGTATCACTTGATCTTGCTAGCCTTGTTGCTGGAACGAAATATCGTGGTCAGTTTGAGGAAAGAATGAAAGCCGTAATGAATGAATTGGAAAAAAATGATAACATAATTCTTTTCATAGACGAAATTCATACGATTGTTGGAGCTGGAGGAGCTACAGGAAGTTTAGATGCTTCAAATATGTTTAAACCTGCCCTTGCGAGGGGTGAAATTCAATGTATAGGTGCAACTACACTTGATGAGTACAGACAAAACATCGAAAAGGACGGTGCACTTGAACGAAGATTTCAAAAGATTTTAGTCGAAGAAACTGATGTTGAAGAAACTATTGAAATACTAGAAAATATCAAAGAAAAATATGAAAACCACCATAATGTAATTTATACTGATGACGCTATTAAAGCATGTGCTGAACTTACTTACAGATACATGTCGGATCGGTATCTACCCGATAAAGCCATAGATGCATTGGATGAGGCAGGATCAAGAGTTCATATCAATAACATGAATGTTCCAGACGAAATTATTAAGCTTGAAGAAGAGCTAGAAAAGGTTAAAGATCTAAAAAATTCAGTAGTAAAAAAACAGAAATATGAGGAGGCCGCTAGACTCAGAGATGATGAAAAAAGAGTAGAAAGAACTTTGTTTGAGGCTCAAGATAGATGGCAGGAGGAATCTAAATTAAATCGAGTAACGGTTAATGAAACTGATATTTCTGACGTAGTTTCTATGATGACTAATATACCTGTTACGAAGATTGTTAAAAGTGAAAAAAATAAGCTTGCATCTCTCTCGGAAAAAATTAGCACAAAGCTAATTGGACAAGAAGAAGCTGTAAAAAAAGTTGTTAAATCAATCCAAAGAAACCGAGCAGGACTAAAAGAGCCTGACAAACCTATTGGTTCATTTATTTTCTTAGGACAAACCGGAGTTGGTAAAACACAGTTAGCAAAAATTTTAGCAGAGGAAATTTTTGAATCTGATGAAAATCTTATTAGAATTGACATGAGCGAATACATGGAAAAATTCGCTATTTCTCGACTAATTGGTGCTCCACCAGGTTATGTCGGATACGAGGAAGGTGGGCAACTTAGTGAAAAAGTTAGACGCCGACCCTACTCTGTAATTCTATTAGATGAGGTTGAAAAAGCTCACCCCGATGTATTCAATATGCTTCTTCAGGTCCTAGATGATGGATTTTTAACTGACAGTCTTGGAAGAAAAATTAATTTTCAAAACACAATAATAATTATGACCTCTAATATTGGTGCAAGACAAGTAAAAGATTTTGGATCAGGAGTTGGTTTCGAGACCTCAAGCTTAAAATCACAGGCTGTCGATATTGAGAAAAATGTAATTCAGAGTGCCCTGAAAAAAACATTTGCACCTGAATTTCTTAACCGTATAGATGATGTAATTATATTCAACTCTCTTGAAAAGCAAGACATTGATAAAATAGTTGAAATCGAATTGAAAGGGCTTATTTTAAGAATAAAAAAACTTGGTTATGAAGTATCTCTTACCCCTGAAGCAAAATCTTTCATAAGCGAAAAAGGGTTTGATAAAAAAAATGGGGCCAGACCTTTAAAAAGATCAATTCAAAAATATATTGAAGACCTTCTCGCTGACCAAATAGTAAATAATAAAATTGTAGAAGGCGATATACTTAAAATTTATCACCAAAAAGGTGATAAATTTCTCAGTATAAAGACCCATTCGGCTGAGAAAAAATAATTTTAAAAGCCCACTACACATTATTTTTTTTACTCAATAGTATTGTAGATTAAAATTATAGTCAAATAATTTTAAAGCTGAACCTTTTGTAATATTTTTGTAAAATGTTTGTAGAGGTTATAAATACAAAAAACTGTTCTTCTGTTCAAATGAATATGGATTCTGTTACAAATGCTGTAACAAATACTATGACTACCCCCCTTTGGGGTAAATCATTACATATAATCATATGACCAATTGTCTTCAAATCAATGACATACAAACAAGATTTCTCATAAACAATTTATTAATCAGCCATTACCAAGTTTACGGTCTAGTTGAAAAAGATTAAATAAAAATGAAAGTTTTAAAATTTGGCGGAACATCAGTTGCTAATTCAAAAAGCCTAAATAAGGTTTTAGAAATCATAAAAAATCAAAACGATTCGATTGTTGTTGTAGTTTCCGCACTTGCAGGAATTACCGATTTATTGGTGGAAATGCTCTCACTAGCTGAATCAAGAAAAGATAATTTCAAAAGTAATTTATCTAAAATTGAGAAAATTCACCTTGAACCTATTAAAAAGTGTATTCCCATTCAAAACCAAAGTGCAATCATAAGTTACTTAAAAAAACATCTTAATGAATTAGAATCTCGCTTAGACGCAATTTTTCTTTTAGAAGAGGTAACAAAAAAAAATAACGCTTCGGTGGCATCATATGGAGAAATTTTGTCAAGCAATATTATCCACGAGATATTTAAACATAACAAAATCGACTCAGAATTAAAGGATGCCAGAGAATTAATTCAGACCTCGACTCATAACGGAATTGAAGTAGTAAACGAAAAAATAACAGATCAGCAGATTAAAAATTACTTTAATAATAATAAGTCTAGAGTAGTAATAGTGCCAGGATTTATTGCTTGTAATAAAAGTGGTGTTACTACAACACTTGGTAGAGGTGGTTCTGATTACTCAGCTGCTATAATTGCAAATTCAGTTGAAGCAGACATGTTTGAAATTTGGACTGATGTAAGTGGAATATACACTGCTCATCCGAAAATAGTGACTCAAGCGAAGCCAATAAAAAAATTAAGCTATTACGAAGCTATGGAACTTTCTCATTTTGGTGCCAAGGTCATTTATCCTCCCACCCTTCAACCTATAATTGAAAAAAATATCCCAATTGTTGTTAAAAACACTTTTGCTCCTCATGACTTGGGAACACTAATTGATAGCTCTAAAATTTCAGAGAATCCTGAAACCGTTAAAGGAATTAGTCATATTGACAATGTTGCTTTGATCAATCTAGAAGGAAGTGGAATGATAGGAATTACTGGTTTCTCTAAGCGTCTGTTTGAAGCGCTATCTGATGTCCATATTAATGTAATAATGATCACTCAGGCTTCTTCGGAACATTCCATATGTATTGGAGTAAAAGAAGAGGATTCAGCAATTGCAAAAAAAGCTATTGATAATAAATTTGATTTTGAAATTTCACTCAATAAAGTGGCACCTGCCAAAATAGAAAAAAACATGGTTAACATTGCAATAGTGGGTGAAAAAATGAAGGATCATCAAGGGATAAGTGGAAAACTATTTAGTACTTTAGGTGCAAACAATATCAATATTAGAGCTATAGCTCAAGGGGCTTCAGAAAGGAATATCTCGATTATCATTGATAAGAAAAATGTAGTCAAAGCTATCAATACGTTGCACGAAAGCTTTTTTGAATCACAAATCAAAGAACTAAACCTTTTTGTCACTGGTGTTGGAAATGTTGGTAGTAAACTTTTAGAGCAAATTGAAAAACAAACTGATTACCTTAAAGAAAACCTGAGATTAAAATTTCGTGTTATAGCTATTTCAAATTCAAGAAAAATGATTCTAAGTGAAAAGAATATTAATTTGAAAAATTGGAAAGAAACATTAGATGAAAGTAATTCAAAAGCAGATAGAGAATTGTTTTTTACTCACGTAAAAAAATTAAATCTTCGAAATAGTATTTTTGTTGATAACACTGCCAACAAGATTATTGCACAAGAATATGATAGGTATTTAAATAATAATATTGGCGTGGTTACTTGTAATAAAATAGCTGCTGCAGATGAACTAAAAAACTACCTAAACCTTAAAAAAATATCTCGAAAATTTGGTAGTCCATATTTATTTGAAACTAATGTTGGTGCTGGCCTACCAATTATAGATACTCTAAACAATCTGATTGCATCAGGAGATCAAATAATCAAGATTCAGGCTGTTTTGTCAGGTAGTCTCAACTTTGTTTTCAATAACTTTAAGAAAGGAAGTTCATTCCATGATGTTGTTTTACAAGCACAAAAAGAAGGTTATACAGAACCCGATCCAAAAATTGACCTTAGTGGGGTCGATGTTGCCAGAAAGATATTGATTTTAGCAAGAGAGAGTGGTATGAATATTGAACTAGAAGAAATTGAAAACGAATCATTTTTACCCGAAGCCTGCTTGTCAACAAAGGACAATAAATCTTTTTTTGATTCCTTAATTAAACACAGCATGCATTTTGATAAGTTGTTGGAAGATGCCACTAATAAAAATTCAAAAATGAAATATGTTGCCCAATTAGAAAATGGTAAAGCAAAAGTTGGTATACAGTTGGTAAAAGAAGGACATGATTTCTATAATCTTGAAGGAAGTGATAATATTATCCTTTTTTATACCAATCGTTATAATAAACAACCACTTATTGTAAAAGGAGCTGGTGCAGGTGCTGATGTTACTGCCTCCGGTATTTTTGCTGATATTATTAGAATAGGAAAACAGTAAATGGAAGAAATTAAAATTTTTGCACCTGCAAGTGTAGCCAATGTATCCTGTGGATTTGACGTTTTGGGGTTTTGCTTGGATCCGATTGGTGACGAGATGATCATTCGTAAAATCAAAACACCAGGTGTGAAAATTTCAAAAATCGTCGGGCAAAAACTACCTTTCGAAATTAAAAAAAACGTAGCAGGTGTTGCAGCCGAAGCCATGCTTGCTACATACCCTTCAAAGTTTGGATTTGAAATAGAAATTCATAAAAATATTAAAGCTGGAAGTGGTATTGGCAGTAGTGCTGCAAGTGCCGCTGGGGCAGTTTTTGGGATTAATCAACTAATAGGAAAACCCTTCAGTGCTCACGATCTAATACAATTTGCAATTGAAGGGGAAGGGCTTGCCAGTGGATCTCCTCATGCTGATAATGTTGCTCCAGTGTTGTTAGGAGGTTTCACCTTGGTCAGAAGCATGAATCCCGTAGATGTTATAAAGCTTCCATGTCCTAGTGAATTGAAAGCCATTATATTACATCCTAAAATTGAACTAAAAACAATGCATGCTAGGGAAATTTTAAAAAAAAATGTTTCATTAAAGAAAGCTGTTACGCAATGGGGGAATTTAGCAGCTTTCATTAGCGCCCTTTATACTGAAGATTTCGACTTGATGTCTAGAAGTCTTGTAGATGAAATTGTTGAACCAATGAGATCATTACTAATTCCTGAATTCGAAAAACTTAAAAAAGCAGCTATGGAGGCAGGAGCATTAGGTTTTGGAATTTCTGGATCTGGACCCTCAGTATATGCTTTAGCGAATGGAATTAAAGACACTAATGCGATTGCTGATGCAATGAGTGGTAATATAAATCAAGTTGGTATAGATTTTGAAATACACATATCAGCAATAAATAATCAAGGTATTAAAGTTATCTACTGCAAATGAAATATTATAGTCTCAACCATAATTCTAAACCCTGCTCATTTGCAGATGCGGTAAAAAAAGGTTTAGCTCCTGATCGTGGATTATATTTTCCTGAAAAAATACCAATACTCCCAAAAAAATTCTTTAAAGAAATTCAAGATCAGAGTATACCGGAAATGGCCTTTAAAGTAATAAAGCCATTCATTGGAAAACAAATTAATAATAATAAGTTATTAGAAATAGTTAAAGAAACCTTAGATTTCAAATTTCCGGTCGTTGAAATAACAAATAACATTGCTGCCTTAGAGCTTTTTCAGGGACCTACACTTGCATTTAAAGATGTTGGAGCAAGATTCATGGCTAGAACTCTAGGGTACCTTAAAAAAGGTTCTAAAGAAAAAATTACTGTTATGGTAGCCACCTCAGGAGATACCGGAGGAGCAGTTGCAAATGGATTTTTAGGAGTCGAAGGAGTAAAAGTTGTGATTCTTTATCCTAAGGGCAAAGTAAGTGAGATTCAAGAAAAACAGCTAACTACATTAGGACAGAATATAACCGCTCTAGAAGTAGACGGGGTATTTGACGATTGTCAAGAAATGGTAAAAAATGCTTTTTTAGATACAAGTCTTTCCTCAGTTCAGCTTACCTCAGCAAATTCTATTAATATTGGGAGATGGCTACCCCAAATGTTTTATTATTTTATAGCTTATCGAGCTTTGAAAAACAAAAATAAAAATTTAGTGTTTTCCGTCCCAAGTGGAAATTTCGGTAATATTTGTGCAGGTATAATGAGCCAGCAGATGGGACTCCCAGTAAGCCATTTTATAGCAAGTACCAATGTAAATGACACAGTGCCTAGATATTTAAAAACTGCAAACTACGAGCCTCTCCCAACCAAACAAACAATCTCAAACGCAATGGACGTTGGGGATCCAAGTAATTTTATAAGAATTCAAAAAATTTTCAATAACGACATTTACAGAATGAAGAAAAAATTTTCGGGATATAGTTATACAGACGATCAAACTAAAAAAGCCCTAAAAAAAATTTATTCTAAAAAAAAATATATAGCGGATCCCCATGGAGCAGTCGGTTATTTGGGGTTACAAGAATATATAAGTACTCAAAAAGATGACCTTTATGGGGTATTTTTAGAAACAGCTCATCCTGTAAAATTTAAAAATACCGTTGAAAAAGTACTAAACCTGAAAGTACCCATTCCTAATCGTTTAAAAGAAACATTATCTAAAAAAAAAGTCAGCATTCCAATCAGGGATTACAATGAACTCAGGTCCTATTTACTTGATTAGAGTTTCGATTTTAGGAAGTATAAAAGCATCTAAAACACTTTCCTGCTTCATAAGTAATTCAACTTCTTTCCACTTTCTTGGAGCACCTTCTGAAAGGTTAACGGGGCCATTTTCGGTGATAAGAATATCATCTTCTATTCGAATGCCAATATTCCACCATTTTGGATCACAGGGGCTTCCTGCGGGAATATAGATTCCTGGTTCTATTGTAATGATCATGTCAGCTGCTAAATCAACATAGTTCCCAGGGTCGTGAACATCTAATCCAATGTGATGCGATAGTCCATGAGGATAATAACTACGAGCATCAGAAATATCATCAATTATACCCAAACGAATCAATCCTGACGAAACAATTTCATATGACAACTTATATAGCGAATCAAAACTAATCCCCACTTGAGAAGCCTGAATTGCTTTTTCCTGTGCCTCGTAAACAATTTCGTAAAGTTCACGCTGAGCTTGACTATATACACCATTTGCTGGGATGGTACGTGTCACATCAGCTGTAAATCCATAAAACTCTGCACCCAAATCCATTAGAACCAATTGATTATCTAATTCCTTTTTTTCATTTTCAATATAATGTAAAACACAGCTGTTCTCCCCGGCTCCCACTATAGAGGGATAGCCCTCATCTGCAGCACCATATTTTCTGTAGACGAATTCATGTATTCCCTGTATCTCTCTTTCGGTCATGTCTGCATGCATAGCTTTCATAACCTCTTTTTGACCAATCACCGATATTGCCACAGCTTTTTTTATTAACTCGATCTCGTCATCGCTCTTAATCTCTCTCATGTCTTTCATTATTTGGGGCAAAGTCACTAAATCAAAATTAAAGTTTCTCAATGCAAAGGCAGTTTTGGTCTTGACTTCAGTGAAGAAATCATTATTCGAATACAGGAGAAATTGTTTAATAATTTCATCCTCAACAAGAGTGCTATCTAATTGAACATGAGCTTTAACCTCTTCTCTGATGCTTTCAATACTATCATCGTCTGCTTTAAGAATATGTTGATATACTGTATATAATTCCCTATCAAAAGAACTAGGAAAGTTTATCGCTTTTTTAAATGCAGCCTTTAAGTCAAATAAATCAAAAGGATCATCTTCCTGATTACGAATATCATTGTTGAACCCAAACATTAAAACCTTATCATACGTGCTCAAATTCGAAATATCATTCATGAAGTGGTTTCTGGTATTAACTCGCTCAAAACCAAGTTTTTTTACAGCCTCTACACTGTATCGCTTACCATTCCAAAGTTCTTTGTACTCATCGCGCTCTAAGATATATATCTTTTCATTAAAGCTTCCAAGTTCGTCAAATTGGGGGTTTTTATAAATCATCAAGACCGAGTGCGGCTGGTGCCATCCGGTTAAATAAAAAAAATTAGGATCTTGATGGAAGACGTAATCTACATCATTTGCACGATTCCTTATGGGTGCGCTAAATAAGACTGCTACACTATTTTCAGGCATTTTTTCGCGAAAGACCTCTCTCTTATCTTTATAGAATTTTGGAGATAGTTTTCCGTTCTGACTCTGAGCAAATGTTAATGACAATAGATAGATTACAAAAAAAAGTTTTTTCATCTCTGTTGATTTCAATGTAATTTTTCAATTGAAAAATAAATCATCATATAAGTTAAATGTAATATTTTTGCTTTAAATAATATTATGAAATTCACCCCATTTTTTGAAATTCACACTGCCTTAAATGCTAAAATGGCATTATTTGGAGGATATCAAATGCCTATACAATATCCTGGTGGTGTCAAACATGAGCACTTAACCGTTAGAGAAAATTTAGGTGTATTTGATATTTCTCATATGGGGGAGTTTCTGGTTGAGGGTCCACAAGCACTTGATCTATTACAGTATATATGTAGTAATGACATTACAAAACTTAATCCAGGAAAAGCTCAATATAATTACCTTCCAAATAAAACTGGTGGAATTGTAGATGACTTAATTGTCTATCAACTCGAAAAAGAAAAATACCTAATGGTTGTCAATGCGTCCAACATTGATAAAGATTGGAAATGGATTAACAGCTTTAATCAGTTTAATGTAGATATCTCTAATATATCTGATAAAACTTCTCTTCTTGCAATTCAAGGACCAAAAGCAATTGAGGCAATGCAACCTTTGTGTGATACTGATCTAAAAAGCCTTAAAAACTATTGTCATACCACGACTTCATTCGCAGGCTTTAAAAATATAATAGTCGCCACTACAGGCTATACCGGATCGGGGGGAATAGAGATTTATTTTAATCCTGAGTACGCCGAAACAATTTGGGAGAGCATAATGAACGCTGGAGCCGATTACAGTATTTCTCCAATTGGGCTGGCTGCTAGAGATACTTTGCGCATAGAAATGGGATACTGTTTATACGGTAATGAAATTAATGATACTACC
>TARA_B100001057_G_scaffold97136_1_pt1 | contig 13882 bp, 11 predicted proteins | sample TARA_B100001057 | Tara Oceans TARA_B100001057 (sample SAMEA2621839) | marine metagenome | biome: marine biome (ENVO:00000447); feature: surface water layer (ENVO:00002042); material: "saline water (ENVO:00002010), including plankton (ENVO:xxxxxxxx)" | depth 5 m
TAAAAAGCTAGAGGGTAAACACTCTCTGGCTTTTTTGGGTATGTCGTAAACTATTTAGAAATTTCTTTAAGTAAACGAAGCCGCTCGAACGCGCTTCCGTCGGCAATCACCTCACGACCTTTCATCAATCCATCTTCCAGGTTATCCACAAGCCCGGCACATGTCATCGCAGCAGCAGCATTTAAAAGAACCATATCACGCTTCACCCCTTTTTCACGACCGGCAAGAATCTCTTCCAAGATCTTGGCATTCGCAACCGCATCGCCACCCTGTAAGTCTTTTACGTCCGCGATATTGAAACCGAAGTCGGAAGGCTTCACTTCCTCATCAATCTGCTCCTGATTACGACCCGATTTACAAATTCGGGTTGACCCCATCAAACTCATTTCATCAACCGAGCGTCCATCCATCGTTTCCCCGTTTACAACCCACGCACGATCTCGTCCCAATCGCTCTAGAATCTCTGCAAACACTGGGCAAAGTTTCTGATCAAAAACCCCTACCAACTGGCACTGGGGATTCGCGGGATTTAGGAGAGGCCCTATAAGATTAAAGATTGTTTTACGGCCCTCCTTAGCAAGCATTTTCCGGACTGGAACGACGGCCTTGAAGGCCGGATGATACTTGGGTGCGAAAAGAAATCCCACACCCGATTTTTCAAGACACGCACCGACTTTCTCGGATGGTAGATCAATGGGAATACCCAAAGCTTCCAAAACATCTGCTCCGCCGCTCTTCGATGTGATACCCCGATTCCCATGCTTAACAACCACCCCCCCAGCAGCGGCAACCAAAAACATACTTGTCGTTGAGACATTAAAAAGATCGAGCTTATCTCCCCCGGTGCCACAAACATCAATTGTCGGACCATTGAACGAATGATCATAAAAAAAAGGTTTTTCGGCTTTCTCAAGAAAGACAGAAACAAACCCCGCAATTTCCGAAGCACTCTCCCCCTTCTCTGCCATCGCTTTTAAAAAGTGAGCCTTCGTAGCAACATCACCTGATTCATCTAAAAGAAAATCTGCAGCTACTGCGATTTGCTGAGGCGTTAATTCTTCACCTTGGTTGAGATGATCTATCAGACTGTCCATAAACCAGAGGCTAACATAATTCTAGATTGGAACCAAGAAGTTCACTTAGCCTCGACCTCCATCGGACCTAGTAAAGGCTAACGCTGCTGACTCAATGCCTCACATTCAAAGACACTTCACGCTATTTCCCCACGATTAGGTCTGCTAATTGTCCACCACCACGCCATCTCGGATCGTCAAAACACGATCTCCTAAGGTTGAAAGACTGGTATCATGAGTGACGACAACCAGGGTAGCTTTTCCCTCTTCTACCACTTCCATCAAAATATCCATAATCTCCTCGCCATTCGCGGAATCAAGATTTCCGGTCGGCTCGTCAGCAAATATAATTGACGGAGAATTCACTAGCGCCCGAGCAATGGCCACGCGTTGTTGCTCACCACCTGAAAGTTCTGCCGGTAAGTGATCAAACCGCTCAGCAAGACCGACTCGACCCAAGGCTGACTTAGCCAACTCTTGATCAGCTTTGAGCCCAATGAGTCCCGGCACCATCACATTTTCAATTGCAGTCAGCTCTGGCAACAGAAAGTAATTCTGAAAAATATAACCAATTTTTTCGTTCCGTAAGCTTGCCTGGTTACCTGATGACAATTGATAAAAGTCAGTTCCATCAATGAGAACACGCCCCTCGTGGGGATTTTCCAACCCTGCCAAAGTATACATCAAGGTCGTCTTTCCAGCACCACTCGGGCCACATAGAAACACCCTTTCTCCAGGTTCAATCTTTAAATTAACCCCGCGAAGAACCTCGATCTTCTTCTTAGCCAGGGTATACGAACGAAAGACCTGGTCAGCCTCAATCATCGGCTACCAATACTCTCGATGGTTTGGAAAATTGCGGTAATCATGAGATAGGCCATCGAGCCAATCAGCACCGCCATGACCAACAAAACGGCTGGCATAATTAAAGCCATAATTGCCTGAAGGGAGTTATTGAGTTCCTTATCAAAGCGATCTGCTGCTTTCCTTAGCGATTTATCGATCTTACCAGTTTGCTCACCAACCGAGACCATATCAACCAGCAGCGGAGCAAAAGCACCGGTCCGGCTGAGCGAGGCGGAAAGCGAACGACCATCACCAACCCATTCGAGCATTTCACCTAGATGCTTTTGCAAATAAAGGTTCGGAGTTGCATCCTTTGTAAGTTCAAGAGCTCTCAAAAGAGGGAGCCCATTACCAACGAGATTTGCCATTGTCTCTAGAAATTGAACGTAAAAACGATGCTCAATCACTCTACCAAAAAGTGGCAGCTTCAGTTTTACCCGGTCCCAAGTTGGCCGGTTAGCCTCGTTTTCTTTCCATGCCTTGAAGAGCACCAAGCTCGCCGCAATCACCAAAAGAAGGACGATCCACCATTTCATAAAGAAATCAGAAGTCCCCATGAGGAGCTTAGCACCAAGTGGGATTTGACCACCGGCACTACTTTCGATCAGCCCTGTCAGCTGCGGAATAAGCTGGGTCACAAAAACAATTCCCACTCCGACTCCGGCCAAAACCAAAAAACAGGGGTAAATTAGCGCGAGAACAACCTTTCCCTGAAGCTCTTGTAAGGTTTTAAGGTAATGAGCTTGTCGATCTAGAATTGTATCGAGCGCTCCACTTGCCTCACCTGCAGCTGCGAGATTACAATACAGCGAGCCGAAACTTGGACTCACTCGTTTCAAAGCCGAAGAAAAACTGTTACCATCCCGAACGAGCTGACGGATCTTGGAGGAAACCACCTTGAGGTTGCCCAACTCTTGGCGATTTTCCATCGCCTTGAGAGCAGGCTCCAGCTGCAAACCAGCAGCTAACATATCGGAAAGTTCTTCGGTGAAGAGGACAATCTCACCACGCTTAAGTTTAATCGGACCTTCAGGAATAACCTCTTCTTCCTTAACTTTGGCTACACCCGCCGCTCCTGGAGCACTTTTGCCAGAATCCTTTTTGGGCGAAACTTTACTCTCTGCATTTTCGCTCATCGAGACCGGTTGTAGTCCCTTTTTGCCAAGCTGACGGAGCGCTTCACCCCGATCCCCAGCATCAAGAGATCCTGTCACCACGGAACCACCTCCGTTGAGCGCTTTGTAAGTAAAACTAGCCACCTTTTTAAATCTTGAAGTTCTTAGTGGCCCGATGCCAGATCTGTTGCAGTCACCGAAACGACTTCCCCAATAGTTGTATCACCCTTCATCACCTTGTACCAGCCATACTCTCGCATAGGAATAAAGCCATCCTTAATCGCCTGCGCCTTCAACGTAGGAGAGTCCGAATTTTTTGCGACAAGCTCTTCCATCTCGTTACCAATAAGAATGACCTCATAGATCGCTAAACGTCCGGAAAAACCAGTATTTCTACACTTATCACAACTGCCCGGCTCGTAAGCCTGCCCTGTGACATAATCCGGAATCTCGAGAAGCGCTCGCTGATCAAGTGGAATATCTACTGGAATTTTACAATGATTGCATAAACGCCTCACTAACCGCTGGGCAAGAAAGGCGCGGACTGAAGCGGCTACCAAGAAAGGCTCAACACCCATATCGACTAACCGGCTAATGCCTCCGAGAGCATCGTTGGTGTGCAAGGTCGAGAATACAAGGTGCCCAGTGAGAGATGCTCGGATCGCAATTTCGGCAGTCTCAAGATCACGAATCTCACCAAGCATCACAATATTTGGATCTGCTCGCAGAATCGAACGGAGCCCGCTTGCAAAAGTTAGACCAATTTCACTCTTAACCGCGATCTGCATCACACCTTCCAACTTGTTCTCAACTGGATCCTCGATTGTTACAATCCGAGTATCAGAAGTATTTAATTCACTTAAAAAGGAATAAAGACTGGTCGATTTACCAGAACCTGTCGGCCCCGTGATTAGAATAATTCCATTTGGAAGGCTTAAAATACTTTCGATTTTCTTAAGAACAAAATCCTCCATCCCAAGCAATTCCACGTTGAACTTTTCCTGGTTCAAAAGACGCAAACTCACAGATTCCCCCTCCACTGTTGGGACAGTAGCAACACGGACATCGATTGAGGATCCTTCAAACTGAAGATTAATTCGACCATCCTGAGGTAGGCGCCGCTCGGCAATATCGAGCTTCGACATAATCTTCAAACGAGCAATCACCGAGGATTGAAGTGACTTAATTTGATCGGGGACAGCAATGTCAATCAGGCTCCCATCAACGCGATAACGAATACGTAGATTGTCTGCTAAAGGTTCAACATGAATATCAGTCGCTTTTTGATCGAGGGCCTCGCGTATAATTTGATTCACAAATTTAACGACGCTAGCCTCTTCGTCTTCGACCTCGTCAATGACGCTGGCCTCATCTTTCATCTCAAGGTTATCGAGATCCAGATCTCGCCCTTCGAGAAGCTGCTCAAAAGTATCAGCACCCACACCGTAGAGTTTCCTGAGAGCTTCATGCACGCGCCGACGCGAAGCCATGTGCCATACAATTGGCATATCAATTGCCTGGGCAGCTGCCTGTCGCGCCATCAGGTTAAGCGGATCATAGGTTGCCATATGCAACCGGACACCTTCACCCTCGCCTTCAATCTCGAGCGGGAGGACACGATATTTGAGAGCAACCTGCGGCCCACAAGCAGCCCGAAGCGGTAATGGCTTCTCGGATACATCAATCTCGGCGAGCCACTCCATGTGGAGATCCTGTGAAAGTTGTTGCATGTAAGGCTCTTCGTCAACCAGACCGCTGTCTAGGATTTCGTCAACCGGAGAACTTTGGCGATGGCTGGCCTCATCCACTGCCTCCTGAAGGGCAGGGATATCGGAGCAACCAGTTTGGCGGGCGGGCTTGAGAAGGAGCTCAGTCATTTGTGGTCTAAGTATTGATAAAACGCTCGTAGTGGAAAGTTCTGTCTGCCCCAATGTTGATGAATTCTAACTTTTCGCAAGCAAAGTGATTTTCGTTTGCGCGATTAGCCCCTTGAGGGTAAGCTCTCCCACTGCCTGATACGCCAGAAGTGGTTGATTGGCCGACCCGATAATATTAAAAATGGGGGTTGCCCCCAAAGAATCAATGTCATGCCTTCGTTGGAAGATTGCGATTCGATGGAGACCCCCAACCTACTGGGCTTCGGGAATGCGGCTCATGCGCCACGGACGGTTAGGCAGTAATCCTAAAACCCGCTCTTCTTGGAGCGGGTTTTTCTTTACTCGGGCACAACATCGCTAGCGGACAGGGAATCCGCCCGATTGAAACCGGCGGCGCTGCTGATGAAGCTCCCATCGACTGGAGGCGCGGCCTAAAACCTCATTTTTTATCGAGAGAGCACTCCATTTCAGCGCTTCTTCCCGATTTTTTCGGGCAAAATAAATCTCGCCCATAGTATCAAGGTAGGCTGCCGATTGAGGTTTCATCTCTAACGCCTTGATTAAATAGGCCTCAGCTTCATCCAAGCAACGATTAGCACGGGATGCTAACCACGCGAAATTGTTATAAGCATTATCATCCTTCGGAAACTTCCTAATCACTTCGCGGGCATAGTCTGCAGATTGAGCGAAGAGCTGGTCATGCAACTCATTTAATCCAACTTCCCTAAGGACTGGAAAGAGTTCATTGGCGAGATAGCCGTCTCTAGGAAGAATGCGGTGGGCTTCCGAAAATGCTGCGACCGCCCGACCAATATCACCCTTCTCCATTGCGACCGCACCTTGAGCCACCAAAACTTGAAACCGATCTCTCATCAGAAAAATCCCACCGGTCACTCCTCCGTAACTAGAAATCACAGCCGCCACTTCTCGGTAAGCCAATGCTTCTTTCCAATTTCGAAGAGTCGCAGCGCCAGCCGAGAGGCCTTCAATAACGTCATCAATACCACTATAATCTCCAGGAAGAGGAACGACTTCACTCCTCAGCAGCGCCGCTCGCAGACTTTGATGACTCTCGCCTATGAATCCAACCTGAAGTTGTTGGCCAGCGATCGTCTCAAGTTCCTTCACTGTTCCAGAAGAAAGAACTCGCGCACGTTCGATCATTTCCTTCCATTCCTTCTTACCTGCTAATTTGAAAGCCAAGCCCTTCTGCCACATGAAAATGGAGCTGACAGACTCAGCTTGGAATTCGACCTTTTCGAGATGATCGATCGCATCTTTAATTCTTCCTCCATCAAGCGCGATAAGGTAGCGAAGAAAATTGCTGTCAAATCCAAGATTCGCCTGTTCCTCACAAATACGAAGCAACTCGCTTTCTCGATTACGGTATTGAAGAATCTGAAATAATTTCTTCAGACCATCCAAAGCTTCTTCGGATTTCAGAACACTAATAACAACACTTTCAAAAACTTCGTTATACCTCTCAGGGGAAACTAGCAAATGACGATTGGAAAACGAACACGTCATCGCCAGCCGTTCGTCCATAGATATTTTTGGCATTATTTCCCCAAGAAGATTGAAAACCCAAATATGCTCTTCATCACTATAAAGCATCTCACCTAAAAAGACCGAGGCGGTCGCATCATGCCCCTCGATTTCCCGCGCAACAGCAGTCACGACCGAAAGAGGCGCTGAGAAATACATTTCACGAGCTAAGGCTGAATGACTAATTTCAGGCTTTCCTCTAGCAGCGTTGAACACAGCTAAAGCTACATTCCTTGCGTCACTAACCCGGCCGCGCCCCTCTAGAAACTCAACTGCCGAAATCATTCGATCGGTCTCAATTCCGCGCCCCTCATTTTGCAACTCCTCTGCGACTTTTAAAGAAAGCGAAGCAAGCCAGCTGTCCATCTCTGAGGCATCCGGCACCCCAATGAGGTTTTGGGCATTGATATACTCCTCTTGCATCAAATAATAACTGATCTTCGCTGCCAAATATCCATTACCTAGACGTTCAACAACCTCCTTACCTCGCCCCATACGGAACAAATTCATTCGAGCCTCGCGTTCCTCGCTTTCTTGATTACTGAGATAAAGAAGAGACTCGTAGGCCTTTGTCTTAACCTCAGTATCCCCTTTATAATCAGCGAGAGTCCACTTGATATAATTTTGCACCGGTAGCCCGAGCTTCCCGATTTCAAGGAGGTATTCAAAGTAAGGTTCGAAGTCACCCTCTACCAAAGCCGCAATCACCTCGGCAGAACGATCGCCCAACCGAGCCGCTTCAACCCGAAGCAACTTCGCATCTCCCTTTACACGGAGATATCCTAAATAACGCTGATAGTTTTCCGCTAAATCTCCCTTCCTAAGTCGCTCTAATTCCTGGTCCAGCCCCCCTGTCACATCAAGAAGATGGCCGAGGCGAATAATATGATCGTACTTATCACTCAGGCCCAAAATCTCCTTAGCCTCCTCAAATTTTCCATCATTTAAATACCTCCGGACTATTCGAGGCATATATTGAGCGATCATGGCCTCCATTCGGGTAATCACCCGGTCACTCTTCTCGACCCGACGGAGTCTTAAAATAAAGTCGAACTCCTCAAGAGAACGCAATTGCTCCAAAACAGCAACCCGACCACGCGGCGAAGACTCCAAATACTTGTCTATCAAGATGACAACTTTTTCAGAAGTTTCCGGCGTGATTCCGAGAAGAAGCTTCTGAGTCAACACGGATGCTCGGGCCGCGATTTCTGGGTCTTCGTTTTTAGAAAGCTCTTGCAGTAAAGAAAGCGCGTCTTCCCCAGTCTCCCAAATCTCGCTCATCGCCTCCACGCGAACTCCGTAGTCTTGTGACCCGAGTGCCTCGCTCCACTTTTTTTTCTGATCGGGAGTGATCCCCGCAGCAGACGCGGAAAGGCCTAGCGCAAAAAGCGAGCCCAGAAGAAGCATAACCTTACTCATATCTATTAGATGTTATAAAGGTGCTATTTTTTCTCAACCACGCAAGAAATCATCCGAGAAGTTCAATCACCAACGAAGACGACCCTAACCGCGACCGCGAATCAGTCGAATCAGTAAAAAAACCACCAGAATTCCAACCAGAATTCCGGACAACATTAAGGAATAGGTTGAAACGGGAAAAATCTCATCAAAAACTCCAAACTCCAACAATTTAGCCTCATATTCGGGGGCAATAAACCTTCCAAAAATAAAAAAAATACCGGCGGATGCTAAAAGACCCCAAGTAACTGACATTTGACGCTTTTTCATTTTCCAATACAGAAATTACCAAAAATCTCACCTAAAATCTCTTCAGTATCAACGATACCGGCAATTTCACCAATTGCGGTAAGAGCTTCCCTTAAATCGAGGGCCGTCAATTCGGGCTCATCACCCGCCCGCAGAGAGGTAATCGCCTTGATTAACGAAGATTGAGCGCGTGTCAAGCAAGCCTGATGTCTTGCATTCACCGCAACTGAATGGTCTCCCCATTGGGCTTCATCAAGCGATAATAGTTTAGAAATCGCACTCTCTAGATCTTCAAACCCAGAACCGGATTCACAAGAAATCCTTAAACCTTTCGCGCCAGCCCAGCTAACATCCTCGAGATCTGACTTATTTAGGATATCGAGCCTTCGGGCTCCATCTGGAATACTGACCTCAGCTGAATCAACAAAAGATTCACTAAGATCCCAGATCACCAAAACCAAATCAGCCCGTGCCAACTGACCATGCGTCATGGCAATTCCCTCTTGTTCGATCTCGTCGCTAGATTCCCTAACTCCCGCTGTGTCGATCAATCGAAGCGGAATACCCCGTAAATTGACTACTTCCTCAATCGTGTCTCGAGTCGTGCCTTCTTTGGAACTCACAATCGCACGTTGATATCCCAACAAACGATTCAGTAAGCTAGATTTACCAACATTCGGTTTGCCAAAAATCACCGTCCGAACGCCCTCTCGCAAAATCCGTCCCTGATCAGCGGTTGACAGCAAACCAGCAATCGAAGCTGATTGTTCTGACAGCGTTCTGCAAAGCGCCGCTCCAACTTCCGGGTCGATATCCTCTTCAGGAAAATCAATAAAGGCCTCCAAATGGGCTGTCGCACCAAGCAACTTTGCGCGGATATTCTCACAAGTTCTCCCCAGACGACCATCTAATTGTTCATTTGCCGAACGCAAAGCCAACGAAGTCTGGGCCGAAATTAGATCCATGACTGCCTCAGCCTGGGTCAAATCCATCCGCCCGTTCATAAATGCCCTCTGAGTAAACTCGCCCGGTCCAGCTGGGATCGCTCCTGCCTCCACAAACCTTTCCAAGACACGCCGCGTTACCATGACTCCCCCGTGCCCTGTGAACTCAACAACATCCTCACCCGTGTAACTCCCCGGCCCCTCAAATGTGATTAGTAAGCCCTCATCAATGACCCTTCCTGTATCATCCTGAATCGAACGTAAACCTACTCTTCTTGGCTTGGGCAAAACTTCACCCCTCACCACCGAGATTGCGATTTTAAACGCGCGAGCACCAGACAGTCGGATCACCGAGACCGCACCCATTCCGGGAGGGCTTGCAATAGCGACAATCGTTTCAGACATCAGAATCAGACCAAAAGAACCTTATCCAATTCTTCAAGACACCGTTTGTTTTGCTCCGGTGTTCCGATCGAAATCCGAACCCACTCGGGCAGCTTGTAGCCACGCATAGCCCGGACTATTACACCTTTCTTCAGAAGCTCAGCGAAGACACGATCTCCATCACCCACATTCACAAGCACAAAATTTGCATGACTTGGGACGAATTCCCAGCCCCGTTCTGCAAAAGAAGACTCAAAATAAGTTCGGCCAATTGCATTATTACTCACCGTCGCAAAAATGTGTTCTTCATCCTGAATTGAAGCAAGAGCTGCAGCCTGAGCAATAGCATTAGCATTGAACGGTTGGCGTGATCGGTTGAGCAAGCCAGCCACTTCTGAATTTGTTATTCCGTAACCAATCCTCAAAGCCGACAGCCCCTGCGCCTTTGAAAAAGTTCTCATCACACAGACGTTACGACCTTCTTTGACGTAGCGAATGACATCTGGAGCCTCTTCGAGAAACTCGTGATAAGCTTCATCAAAAACCGCGATAACGTGGTTGGGCAAACCAGCCATAAAACGATCAATCTCCTCCTGACCCACCAAGGTGCCAGTGGGATTATTGGGATTGGCAATAAAGACGAGGCGCGTCTCCGGCGTAATTGCACCCAACATTGCATCCAGATCGTGAACAAACCCAGGATCAGGAACCTCGATGTAATCAGCCCCGAAAAGCGTCGCCATTAACTTGTAAACTACAAAGGCGTGCTCTGCGGCGATCAGCCCAGCACCTGGTTTCAAAAAGGAATGGCACACTAACTCGATAATTTCATTAGAACCATTACCCAGAACGACATTTTCAAAAGCAACCCCATGTTTCTCCGCAAGCGCGGTTCGCAAGCGGTATCCTCCGCCATCAGGATAGATATGGGCATTCTCAATCGCCTCAGCCATCGCAAGCTTTGCTTTCGGTGAAGGTCCAAGGGGATTCTCGTTACTGGCAAGCTTTACGATTTCATCCGGTCCCAAGCCTAGCTCGCGCGCCGTCTCTTCGATCGGCTTCCCCGGCTCGTAAGGGACCAAATCGCATACCCACTGATTGCCATAACCCGTAATGCTCATGGCGCGAAACTAACGGACTTCCTCTTCACCGCAAGCCCGATTGAAAACAAGCCGAATTAAGCCTTCAGCCCCGTATAAATTGAAGCAATCCCGCCGCTCAGAGACCGGCACTCGCAATCCTGGAATTCAGCATTCTTAAAGAGTTCTATCATCTTTTCACCATAGGGAAACTCCCCAATTGAACCTGCGAGATATTGATAGGCGCCTCCTTGACCAGTAAGCAACCCAGCTACCTTCGGAAGAATTCTGTTTAGATATAGCCCATAGGGTTTCCTAAGAAATCCGCTCGGTTGCGAGAAATCGAGAACTAACAAGTGCCCGCCAGGCTTGATCACCCGTCCCATTTCTCGAAGAGCCTTCTGCCAATCTTCCATATTGCGAAGACCAAAAGCTGCGGTCACGACATCAAAAGTGTTGTCCTCAAACGAGAGATTCATCGCATCCTCCACTTTGGTCTCTTTCACCCCTCCTTCGGTCGCATGAGCCAGCATTTCAGGACAAAAGTCCGTCCCCAGAACTTTGGCCTCGGGACACCTTTTCTGAATCTCAAGGGCAAGGTCTCCAGTTCCTGTCGCAACATCGAGCACGTGTTCCGGATTCCAGCGACTCACGATCCGCCCCACCTTCCTCCGCCAAAGGATATCAGTCCCCATACTAAGAACATGATTAGTAACGACGTAGCGATCTGCGATCTTGGCAAACGCTCCTTTAACGAATTTAGGGTCTTGTCCGCTCATAAATGATCTTCGGCCGATGGCTCCGGGAGAATATCCACGTAAATCCCAGGATCGCTACCTGGAATCTCAATTGCACCAACCGTCTTGGCGTAAAATTCCTTGGGGCCCACCCCGCCAATAAAGGCATAGGCGTAGCCTGCTTCTCGTTGGGCTTCGAGAGCTTTAAACAACAAGGCCTTTCCTAGCCCAAGTCCCCGTGCTGACTCAGCCACTCCTGTTGGTCCAAAATATCCCTTCGCCGTTGTTTCATAACAAGAAAATCCAAGAATCTTGTTACCCTTAGTCGCTATAAAACAAGCCACCGGCTGCCGAGAAAAAGCGACCTGTACTTCACTCACCCACTTCGGCGAGAAGTGACCCCGCACAAATTCCTGAACAAGATGAAGCTCGTAAGCACCTGGCCGACGCAAAACCACACCATTTTCCATGACCTTTGTATAGAGTCCCTGACTTTCCGGCAAATCATAGAGCCGCACCAACATATCAATCATCTCGTCGAAAGGATCACATTCATCGGCCTGAAAATCCATCTGCAAATTTTACCGATGAACAAATCAATCGACCGAGTTAAAGTAATTAGCTTAGAAGCTGCGTCTCAGCCAAAAGACGGTAAGTTCCATCCTTTTCCATGAGTTCGGAATGGCTCCCATCTTCGACGAACTTTCCGTCCTTCAAGACCAAAATCTTGTCTGCACTCTTCACGGTTCCAAGGCGATGGGCGATAATTAGACTGGTCCGTCCCCTCATCAACTCGTTCAGAGCTTCCTGCACGAGGCGTTCGCTTTCAGAATCCAGAGCGCTTGTAGCTTCATCAAGCAAGAGAATTTTAGGATCAGCTAGAACGGCACGAGCGATCGCGATACGTTGACGTTGACCTCCGCTCAGTTTCACACCCCGGGGACCCACGATGGCGTCGTAACCCTCGGGAAATTCATCGATAAAACTGTGGGCGTTGGCTTTCTGAGCAGCTTCCATGATTTCTTCTTCGCTTGCCCCGGGACGTCCATACTCAATATTTTCCCGAATTGTCCCACCAAACAACAGGACCTCTTGGGGCACCACAGCCATAGCTGCACGACGCGTCGAAACTGGAATCTCCCCAGAATTCTTCCCATCAAACAAAAGACTACCTTGATCCCCTTCGTAAAACCCAAGCAGGAGCGAGAAAACGGTCGACTTTCCAGCTCCGCTGGGGCCGACAATCGCAATCCGCTCACCCGCATTCACCTCGAAATTAACCCCATTTAAAACCTGAGTTTCCTTTCTAGAAGGATAAGCAAACACAAGATCTTTAGCTGAAATAGCGCCAGTCAAAGTTTCTCCACTTTCTCCGCGATGATCTTCAATATCGTGATTAAGAATTTCTCGAATTCGTTCAGTTGCCCCCTGAGTTTTCTGAAGCTGGCTCATGATGTCCGGGAGGGACCCCAAAGAAGCGCCCACAAAAATGCTAAAAAGAATGAAGTGCGTAAATTCTTCACTAGTAATTTGTCCCTCGGACATCATGCCAGCTCCAAACCAAACAACTACCGAAATAGTTCCAAAAAGAATGAAAATGATAAAACTTACAAACATCGCTCGAGCCTTCGACCCCCTGATCACCGTTCCAAGGAAAAGATCTAAAGCACTTCGATACCTGTTCTCTTCGAACTCCTCGTTTGAATACGCTTTGACGTCGGCAATCCCTTGCACAGCTTCTTCTGCCACAATATTACTCTGCGCCAATTGATCCTGCGCATCCTTAGACCACTTACGGATTTTTCTGCCCACAATCGCAACGACGATTACGACTATCGGAATCATCGCCAACATGAAAAGTGAGAGCTTTACCGAAGCAATGAAGATGAAAATCAAACCTCCAAAAAAAGTGACTGATTGGCGAACCATCTGCGGAACCGTCGTAATCAGAGTCTCCTGCAAAATTGCAAGGTCAGCGGAGAAACGAGATCCCACCTCTCCGGGACGTCGCTCCATAAACCAAGGCATCGGCAATCGCACCAGCCTAGCAAAAACATCCTGACGCAAATCGCAGAGCGCGCTTTCGCCAGCTTTAATAAAACCACGAACCCGCCAATAAGCAACAAACGCTTGGATGCACAAGATAACGAGCAGGGTCGACACAACCTTGTCGATCTTTTCGCTCACCACAGAAGGATCAGCCCCCTCTTGCATCGCCACCTGCGGAGACCCAATCAAACTTCCCAAAAAATATGGGAAAGCGAGCGAGAGTCCCCCTGTTATAAATAGAGCAACCACCGAAGGAATAAAGATCTTACGATACTTCCCTAAATAACTATAGAGACCAAAAGTCTTCTTCCAATCAATGCGGCGAGATTTCTTTTCCGTTTCGGGCACGCTGCAGTCAAGCGGTGACTCACCCTGGCGTCAAATCAGGAGAGCCACCAAATCGGAGTAAATTTTGGAAACCTCACGATTTACAAAGGATCAAAAATACGATTTCCGGTTAGTAAGAGTCTTCTCACCTAACCAAGCTGGCAAGGAAATGGCTAGAAAAGCTCTTTTGTTTCTTGGC
>TARA_B100001057_G_scaffold162094_1_pt1 | contig 13878 bp, 15 predicted proteins | sample TARA_B100001057 | Tara Oceans TARA_B100001057 (sample SAMEA2621839) | marine metagenome | biome: marine biome (ENVO:00000447); feature: surface water layer (ENVO:00002042); material: "saline water (ENVO:00002010), including plankton (ENVO:xxxxxxxx)" | depth 5 m
GGATCTTTACTTCCACCTCCTGCCATTAAAATAAAACCAAATGTTATAAATGATAAAGCAATTAACAATAATCGAAAGTTTATTTTACCAAATAAAAATTCTTTTTTGATTTCTTTTTCTTTACTCATAGCGATAAATTAGTAAATAGCATCTGATTTAAGATTCAAATAACGTTGTGTAGCAAAGAAAGTACTAATTAGAGTGATCCCCAACCCAAGAGCAAGAATTGCAGTAAAAATTAATGCAGGTTCAATGGGGTTCTCTAAGATTTTTAATTCAGGAAAGTAATTATCCATCTCATAGATTAAAATTCCCAAACCTACTAAAGCAATAGTTGCTCCGATAAAACCCATAAATAAGTGGGTTTTGATGAAAGGTCGTCTGATAAAGCTTTTCGTCGCGCCAACCAATTGCATAGTTTTTATTATTAGTCTTTTATTGTAAATAGAAAGTCGAATCGAGCTATTGATCAATAAAACTGCTACCAAAATAAAAAGACCACCAGCAAAAATCATCCAAAAAGTGATTTTTTTTATGTTATCGTCCAATAGTTCTAACAGTGGCTGATCATAAACCACCTCACTTACATAGCCATAGCGCTCTAGGTCCCTACTGAGTTTAGAAACCATTGCCGGATTCAAAAAAGATGCTTTAAAATAAACATCAATGGAATTCATCAAAGGATTGTAGCCTAAAAATTCGATAAAATCTTCACCAATTTCATTTTCGTGACGCAAAGAAGCTTCTTCTTTTGTGACAAAATTCACTTTTTTAGTAGCCGAATTTAGACTTAATGTTTTTTGTATTTGCTTTAATTCAATTTCTTTGGCGGAATCTTTAATATAAACCGTCATCACAATCTGCTCTTTAAAATGGTCAGCAACTTTTTTTGAATTTAATAGGAGTATTCCCAGGATTCCTGTCAAGAAAAGAACTAAAGAGATACTCACTACTACAGATAAATAGGTTGAAATCAACCTTCGTTTATTGAATTTTTCTTCAGGTAACTGCTTCAATGAAGTTAAATTATTTACGTAAAAATAAAAAACCATCAATAAAAAACACCCTGAGATTGGTAAACTTTTTCCTTTCGGTCAATAAGCTTATTTTTATACTTTTAAAAGAAGTCCTTAAATGAAATATGATTTTCAGAAAATTGAAAAAAAATGGCAAACGTTTTGGGCTAGTAATCAAACTTTTAAAGCCCATAATAAAAGCGAAAAACCAAAGTTTTATATTTTAGATATGTTTCCTTATCCCTCTGGAGCCGGGCTCCACGTTGGGCACCCTTTAGGTTATATAGCAAGTGATATTATTGCACGTTACAAGAGACATCAAGGATTTAATGTTTTGCATCCTCAAGGTTATGATTCATTTGGATTACCTGCAGAACAATATGCAATTCAAACGGGCCAGCACCCTGCCAAGACAACTCAGGCCAATATAAAAAGATATCGTAAGCAACTAAACCGAATGGGGTTTTCATTCGATTGGACTAGGGAGGTTCAGACTTCAGATCCAAAATATTATCGTTGGACGCAATGGATTTTCCTTAAATTATTTAATTCTTATTATAATACTTCTAAAGATAAGGCCTTTCCAATTTCAGAATTGATTTCGGATTTTGAAAGAGAGGGGAATCATAAAGTATCTGCCCATTGTGAAAAAGACACTCAGTTATTTGGAGCAAATGAATGGAATGCCTTTACTGAAGTAGAAAAAGAAAAGATTTTACTAAAATACCGTTTGACCTATTTATCCAAAACGCAAGTTAATTGGTGCTCCGCTTTAGGAACTGTTTTGGCTAATGATGAGATCGTTAATGGGGTTTCAGAACGCGGGGGGCATCCTGTTATCAAGAAGAGAATGACACAGTGGAGTATGCGAATTACTGCTTTTGCTAATCGATTATTAGATGGTTTAGACCAAGTCAACTGGCCAGACTCACTAAAAGAAATGCAAAGAAACTGGATTGGGAAATCTATTGGCGCCAGTATTTTTTTTCAAATTAAGGATAACAAAAATAAACTAGAGATTTTTACAACCCGACCTGATACCATTTTCGGAGTAACCTATTTGACACTTGCTCCAGAGCATGGATTGGTAAAATCAATAACTACGCCTGAGCATGAAAAAGAGGTCGAAGATTATATCGTGAAGGTTTCAGCTAAATCGGACAGGGAAAGGCAGGCTGAAGTGAAAAATATTAGTGGTGTTTTTACTGGAGGATATGCAATTCACCCATTCACTAAAGTTGAAATTCCTATTTGGATTGGGGATTATGTTTTAGCCAGTTATGGAACGGGAGCAGTAATGGCTGTTCCTAGCGGGGATCAAAGAGATTTTGATTTTGCACGACACTTTAAACTTCAAATCATTAATATTTTTGATGGTATTGATGTTAGTAAAAAAGCCTTTGTAGAAAAAGGTAATATAAAACTCACCCATTCAAGTTTTTTAAATGGTATGGATTATAAGGAGGCAATTCAAAAAATTATCTTAGAATTAGAGGAGAATAATTATGGTAGGGGAGCAGTTAATTTCAAACTAAGAGATGCTATATTTAGTCGTCAGCGATATTGGGGAGAGCCAATCCCTATATATTTTAAGTCAGAAGTTCCATATCCCATATCAGAAAAAAATCTTCCATTAGAATTACCAGACGTAGAAAAATATCTCCCAACACCTGATGGAAAACCTCCATTAGGTAATGCTAAAAACTGGGCTTGGGATGAAGTAAACGAAAAAGTCGTACCTATTAATCAAATTAATCACAAAACTATTTTCCCTATTGAATTAAATACCATGCCTGGGTGGGCTGGAAGTTCATGGTATTTTAATCGCTATATGGACACATCTAATGATAAGCAGTTTGTAGGAAACGAGGCAATTAATTACTGGAAAGAAGTTGATTTCTATATGGGTGGTAATGAGCATGCAACTGGTCACCTCTTGTACTCGCGTTTTTGGCAAAAGGTACTTTTTGATTTGGGATACTTGAAAGTGGATGAGTATGCAAAGAAATTAGTAAATCAGGGTATGATACTTGGGAATTCTGCATTTGTTTATCGAAAAAAGGGAACACAAAAATTTTTATCCAAAGGCCTTATAAAAAATCATGAGGTAGAGCTCATCCACGTTGACGTCTCTTTAGTCAATTCTAGTAATCAATTGGATATAAATAAAGTTAGGAGTTGGCAAAAAGACTTCGAAAACGCTAAATTCATATTAGAGGACGGAAAATACATTGTTGGCAGGGAGGTAGAAAAAATGTCAAAGTCAAAACACAATGTTGTAAATCCAGATGAGATTTGTGATACTTATGGAGGAGACACCCTTAGAATGTATGAAATGTTTTTAGGTCCTATTGAGCAGGATAAACCTTGGAATACTGCAGGTATTTCTGGAGTCCATAACTTTCTCAAGAAGTTTTGGAGGTTGTTTTATCAAGAAGACCATTTCTTGGTTAATGATCAAGTAGCAAGCACAGAAAGCTTAAAAGTTGTTCATCAAACCATCAAGAAAGTTACTGAAGATATAGAGCGTCTTTCATTTAATACATGTGTCAGTAGTTTTATGATATGTATCAATGAACTGAATGCATTGAAGTGTTCTAACCGAGAGGTTTTGGAACCACTTTTGGTTTTGCTTTCTCCATTTGCGCCCCATTTTACTGAAGAATTATGGATGAGGATAGGTAACACTAATAGCATTGCGTTTGAGCCTTTCCCAAAATTCGATCCTAGTAAATTAGAAGAAAAAGTGAAGGAGTATCCTGTTTCCTTTAATGGAAGGATGCGCTTTACACTGAAACTTTCTTTAGAATTAACCATTGAACAAATTAAAAAGGAGGTAATGAATGAAGAAAAAACCCTTTCTCAACTAAGTGGCAGCTTACCTAAAAAAATAATCGTTGTACCAGGTAAAATAATCAATATTGTAACTTAATGAATTCTATCCAAATTGAGATAATAGGACTTCTCGCTGCTAGTTTTACCACTTTTGCTTTTGTACCTCAGGTTTTTAAAATTTGGAAAAATAAAAATGCTAAAGGGGTCTCAGTTTCAATGTATGTAATTATGCTGATAGGGATCTGCATATGGCTATACTACGGTTTTTTGATTAAAAGTTTGGCTGTAATTATTGCTAATATAATTTCAGGCATTTTACAATTGTTCATAATTGTTTTTGCATTGATTAATAGAAAGAATTAATAGTTGTATCTAAAACCCTAAATCTGAATCTGTCTTTTGATTTGTTGGTTAAGAGAAATAAAGGTCTCTGTTCTAGATACTCCTTCAATGGTTTGTATTTTGTGATTTAATACATTCATTAGATGCTGGTTATCCTCACAAAGAATTTTGATAAGTATACTCCAATTCCCAGTGGTGTAATGACATTCAATTACTTCTGGAATTTTTTCAAGTTGTTTAACGGCCTCTGGATTTCTAATTGCTTTGTCTAGGTATATTCCGATGAAAGCCATAGTTTTATAGCCCAATACCTTCGGATTAATGACGAGCTGTGATCCCGATATAAGATTAGTTTTTTCAAGCTTTTTCAGTCGTTGATGGACGGCAGCACCAGATATTCCTGCAGTTTTCGCTATTTCATTAATAGACTTTCTTGCATTTGTCATAAGTGCCTTAAGGATTACTTTATCCAATCCATCTATAAGTACTTTTTTATTTTCCTTTTTCAATTATTTGAGTTAAAAAATTTAATCTAGACTATGAATTTAGTTAATAGTTTAAATTAATTAACATTTAAAAGTTATTTTTATTTTAAATTATAATTATGAGAAAATTTAAATTGGCAGGGGCATGTTTTGCCCTTTTATCTGTTGTTCTAGGTGCCTTTGCAAGTCACTTTTTGAAATCTTATTTAGATATACAGAAGTTTGATGCTTTTGAAACGGGAATAAGGTATATGATGTACCATGGACTTAGCATGCTTATTATAGGCGGATTTGAAATTCCAAAAAATATTTTGATTTTTCGTCTATTTTTTTGGGGAACTATACTTTTCAGTTTTAGTATTTTTTTACTATGCCTTCAAAAATTTTTTTCAACAGATCTATCATTTTTAGCTCCCGTAACCCCATTAGGTGGAACTTTATTAATTTCAGCTTGGATAATTTTGATTTTGAGAATTCTAAAAATTAAAGCATTGTAGATAAAATCTAATTTCCTAGAGTGCGGATATATTTTTCAATTGCCATACTCATAGAAGGGGATTCGGGTGTCGGAGCTTTGATATCTATCCTGAGCTTAGCTTTGTCTGCTGCTTTTTCAGTGGCATTACCAAAAGCTGCTATTCGGGTATTTTTTTGCTGGAAATCAGGAAAGTTTTTTAAAAGTGATTCAATTCCAGAGGGGCTAAAAAAAACTAAAACGTCATAGTATACATCTCTCAAATCTGAAAGATCACTTACAACTGTTCTGTATAATTGTGCTCTATCCCAATTAATTCCCATATCGTCTAAACAATCTGGTATACTTGGCTTAAGGACATCAGATGATGGGAGTAAGAAACGTTCTTTTTGAAATTTTTTGAAAATGGCTTCCAAATCATTTATCCTTCTATCCCCTACGTATATTTTTCTTTTTCTGTAAACAACATATTTTTGAAGGTAGTAAGCTACCGCCTCAGATTGACAAAAGTATTTTGTTGCATCAGGAACCTTGTAACGCATTTCTTCAGTAATTCTGAAGAAGTGGTCAACGGCGTTTCTGCTAGTTAGTATTATATTGTTGTAATCAGAGAAGTTAATCTTTTGTAACCGCACTTCTTTAGCGGTCAAACCCTCAACATGAATAAAAGGACGAAAATCAATTTTTAATTTGTGCTTTTCCTTTAACCTAGAATATGGGGATTTATCACTTGCAGGCTCAGGTTGTGACACTAATATAGTCTTCACTTTCATACTTTATATATTATTTATAAAAGTCCTAATAAAATATTTTGTAGAGCCAAAGCCAGGGCGCTAATTTGAAACCACAAATATATAAAAATATATAAAAAGAGTATTGTGGATCTCGAAATGCAATTTTAAAATATAATACAGTGTGTGTAAAAATGATTAATATTAAGGTCGCTATTGATATAAATAAAATTAAATCTTGGATTTGATTAGTACCATAGTAGAATATTACAAAATTGAATAAAACAAAAAGACTAATCGATCCGTGGAGGCTTAAGCTATTATAAATTGCTCTCACTAATATTTCGGTTAAACCAGAGAACCAAATAGCAATTTTCAAAAAAAAGTATCTGAAACTAACAATAAATGTTATAGAAATCATAAAATATAGAAATGGAATTTTTCCAAATGGACTGGAGAGTATTCTTTCATAAAAAAAATAACTTAGTAGTGAATAGCTAATAAAAATGATAGTTAATAAAATAAAATTGAATAAACTGAAGGGATTGAAAAACTTTTCTTTTTTATTAATAATTGAAAAGCTATTAATTTTCCAAAATTTTAAAAGAATAACTATTTGACTGGGGTTTCTTTTGTACAAAGAAACAATTAGAAAAAAAACTAATAGTATTAGTAATGTAACCCAATCTTCATTTAGCCTTAGTTTATTTATCAATTGAAACATGAAATAAAAATAAGGAAGTATTCTCACACAAAGTTTTATTTCCATTGATTTAGTAAATTTACAATCTACCTATGGAAAAAGTACTGGTTATTATTCCGACTTATAATGAGGCTGAAAACATAAAAAAAGTAATTGAAGCCATAATTAGAGAAAAGAAATTTGATGTTTTAGTAGTAGACGACTCCTCTCCTGATGGAACAGCAACTAAAGTAAAAGAAATTATTGAATCCTATCCAAAAAAGATTTTTTTGGAGGTTAAAAAAAATAAAGATGGACTGGGTAGAGCATATATTCATGGATTCAAATGGGCTATTGATAAAATGTATGATTATGTTTTCGAAATGGATGCAGATTTTTCTCATAATCCAAGTGAACTGGTTACTATGCTTGATTACTTAAAAGAAGGTAAAGATATGGTTATCGGCTCAAGATATATCAAAGGAATCAATGTTGTCAATTGGCCTTTAGGTCGTATTATATTGTCCTATTTAGCCTCTGCTTATGTTAGATTGATAACTTCAATGCCGATAAAAGATCCTACAGCGGGTTTTGTTGGATACAAAAGAGAAGTATTGGAGGCAATAGAACTCGATAAAGTTAAATTTGTCGGGTATGCTTTTCAGGTTGAAATGAAATATAAAACATGGAGGAAAAAATTCAGTTATATTGAACATCCAATAATCTTTACTAACAGAACCCTAGGGTTGTCAAAAATGGACGGAAGAATTATTTGGGAAGGCTTATTAGGCGTTTTAATTTTGAGAATTAATGATATTTTTGGCATAAATAAATGAGGGAAATTTTAATAAAGAACGCTACCCTAGTCAACGAGGGAAAGGTCATTCAAAAAGATTTATTAATAAAAGGTGAAACAATTGCATCAATCTTTGATTCTATCTCTCCTTCAAGCTCAATGGAAGTAATTGACGCAAAGGGATTACATTTATTACCTGGTTGGATTGATGATCAGGTCCATTTCCGTGAGCCAGGTTTGACTCACAAAGCTACTATCGCAAGTGAATCAAGAGCAGCTGTAGCTGGTGGAATAACATCTTTTTTAGAAATGCCAAATACCATACCTCAAACTACTGACTCTAATGCACTGCTGGATAAGCATGCAATTGCTGAAAAAAGTTCCATAGCAAATTTTGGATTTCTCTTTGGCGGTACAAATGAAAACCTAAAAGATATTATTAAAATAGATGACACAAAAGTTGCTGGTATAAAATTATTTCTGGGCTCTTCAACTGGAAAAATGCTTGTAGATGATGAAAAAGTTCTTGAGGAAATCTTTTCAAAAACAACTCTTCCTATAGCTGTTCATTGCGAGGATGAGTCTACTATTAAGAATAATTTATCGAAATACAGAAAGAAATATGGGGATAATATTCCGATTGAAAAACATTCTAAAATCAGAAGTGAAGACGCTTGCTACCTTTCCTCCTCCAAAGCTATTGCAATGGCTAAAAAAACAGGAGCAAGGTTACATGTTTTTCATTTATCTACAGCAAAGGAAACCCATTTATTTTCCAATAATAAACCATTAGTTTCCAAACAAATTACGGCAGAGGTTTGTGTTCACCATTTATATTTTTCAGAAGATGATTACAAAGAAAAGGGTAATCTAATAAAATGGAACCCAGCAGTTAAAAAAGAATCTGATCGTGATGAGCTCTGGAAAGCACTTAATGACAACAGAATCGATATCCTTGCTACTGATCATGCTCCGCATACACTTGAGGAAAAACAAAACTTGTATACTTCAGCCCCTTCCGGAGGGCCTTTGGTTCAGCATGCTTTAATTGCTTTATTAACTCAGGCTCAAAAAGGTAAGATCACCCTTGAAAAACTTGTTGAAAAAGCTTGTCACAATCCGGCTATTCTTTTCAGGATTCAAAATCGAGGATATTTGAGAGAGGGTTATTTTGCCGATTTGGTATTGGTGGATTTGAACAAAAAAACAATTGTTACAAAGGAAAATATACTATACAAATGTGGTTGGTCTCCATTTGAGGGAACAACCTTTGATGCTTATATTGAAAAAACTTTTGTAAATGGTAACTTGGTCTATGATCAAGGCGAAATAATTGAGTCCTCCTTGGGAAGAAAATTAACCTTTGACAGAAAAAAGCTTTAAATGAAAAGATTTATTATAATTATTTTGTTTTTGTTCCTTTTTTCCTGTTTCCACCTAAGAGAAACAAATCCTCCTGAGAATTTAATTGAACAAGAATTAATGAGTAAAATAATGTTAGATGTTATGTTAATGAAGAATATCAACCGGAATGGATATGCAATCAAGGAAAAAAGAAATATTTTGGTTGATCAATATATTCTCCAGAAATATGGGGTAGATAGCTTGCAATTTTATCAAAGTCAGGATTTTTACTCAAAAAACCCTAAAGAATATACTTACATATTTGAAAAGGTTCAATCTAAATTAAATGAGTTAAGGGATAGTCTCCAAAAAATTGAGATTGAATAGATACCTGATTAGTAAGCTATATTTTATCCAAATTCAATTTTTTTAGTGAAAGACCAATTGGTGTATATTTAAAATCAATGTAGGATTTAATTTTCTCACCACTTATTTTAGTATCATTAAAAATTATTTTTATTAATGCTTTGGTAAAGAACCTTTTTCGTAGACCAATTATTTCAAGCAAATACTCTACAAACCAAAAAATGTAAAAAAATACTTTAGATATTTTAATAACTGTATAGTTTTTTTTCTGCGCTTTTAACAACGCTAGAATCATTGATTTTCCAGACCAGTTTTCAGCAACTAAAGCAAACCTTTCAGACTTAATTCCTGAATCCATTAATTTAATCATTATAGTTATCACGTCCTCTACCCATACATACCCACTTATTCCAGGGGTGTAAAACCTGAACCAATTTTTCATGTACTTAATTTTTTTTTCCATTGGACTACCTGGACCTAATACAATACCTGGATTAACTATTGCTATATCAAGACCCTCTTGACTGCCTCTCCACACCTCCATTTCAGCGCCATATTTTGAATATCCATATGGAGTTTTGTCAATATTATTGTCCCAGGTACTATTTTCATCAACTGTGGTCTCGTTTTCTTCCGAACCCAGACTAGCAATGGAGCTAACATAAACAAGTTTTTCGATCTTATTCTTTAAACACAGATCAACTATATATGATGTTCCTTTTTGATTTATCTCGTAAAGTTTTTGACGATCGCTGAAAGCAAATGAAATAAAGGCTGCACAATGATATACTTTCTTTACACCTTCAAAAGCTTCTGTTAAGCTAGGTAAATCTCTTAATTCTGCTTTTCTCCAAATAATTCTTTCAAACTTTAAATTTCCATCAGGAAATTTGGATCTAAATAAAGCAGCGATTTTATCTTTATTGGATTTGTATCTGTAAGTTGCTACAATGTTACATACATTATATTTGGCTAATTTATATAATAAATTAGAACCGATAAATCCCGTAGCTCCTGTAACCAGAATCATAAATTAAAAATAATGCTTTTTAAATAATAATTTTTTGTTTTACTCCATAAATCTATCTTTGCAGAGCAAACGTTAACAATGCAAAAAAATTTTGTAGAAGAGCTACGATGGCGTGGAATGTTACATGACATCATGCCAGAAACCGAAGATTATTTACTTAAAACTCCTTCTGCGGGATATATTGGCTTTGATCCTACTTCAGATTCACTTCACATTGGAAGCTTAGTGCAGATTATGATATTGATTCATTTTCAAAATGCAGGCCATCAACCAATTATACTAGTTGGAGGAGCAACAGGAATGATAGGTGACCCTTCAGGTAAATCCCATGAAAGAAATTTACTTGATCCCGATAGTCTAAAAAAAAATATTGATGGAATTAGAAGTCAATTAAATAAGTTTCTTGATTTTGATTCCGATAGAAAAAAAGGAGCAATATTGGTAAATAATTATGACTGGATGAAAGATTATACGCTCATTGACTTTTCTAGAGAGGTTGGAAAACATCTCACGGTAAATTACATGATGGCTAAAGATTCTGTTAAAAAACGTTTAGGGATAGAGGCAAAAGTTGGAATGTCTTTCACAGAATTCACTTATCAATTGCTTCAGGGATATGACTTTCTTCATCTTTATAAAAATATGGATTGTAAAATTCAGATGGGAGGTAGCGATCAATGGGGTAATATTACTACAGGTACAGAGTTGATTCGAAGAAAAGTTGGGGGAAAAGCTTATGCAATTACTTGCCCCTTAATTACTAGGGCAGATGGGACCAAATTCGGTAAGACTGAAAGTGGGAATGTTTGGTTAGATAAATCAAAGACATCACCTTACAAATTCTATCAATATTGGTTCAACTCATCGGACGAGGATGCAGAGAGCTACATAAAAGTTTTCACCCTTTTGGATCAAGAAAAGATCTCAAGTTTGATTTTAGAACATAGGTCTATGCCACACGCAAGACTGTTACAAAAAACAATTGCAGATGAGGTTACTAGGATGGTACATTCTGATAAAGACCTTGAAAAAGCAAAAAAAGCCAGCCAAATCCTTTTTGGAAAATCTACAGCTGAGGATTTAAAAAAACTTGATCAACAAACATTCTTGGAGGTATTTGAAGGAGTACCTCAATCAGAAATTTCTCGAGCTGATTTCAATAATGGAATTGATATGATTAATCTTTTAGTTAATAAAACGAATTTTCTCAAATCAAATGGCGAGGCAAGAAGAGCATTAAGTGAGAAGTCTATATCTGTAAACAAGATTAAAGTAATCGAAAAATATAAGATTGGTGAAGAAGACTTGATAGACAATCAATATATATTGCTTCAAAGAGGTAAAAAAAATTACTTTATTATCAAATTAGCGGTTTAAAATAACATCAAATTACAACCTCTTGCCTCTGAGTGGTCAAAGCGCCCCAAGACTTCAAACTTTTTGTTAGAATGTACTTTTCCAATATCATCAGTAGCTATAAAGGCACACGAGTCCCTGTTAGCTAGATCAATAATATTAATTCCACCTGTTTGACCATTCTGAAGTAACTCAAATGGATCTTGGTTTTCACGAATTGAAACCCGCATCCAGGGTTGGCATTCGAATATACCATCGCCATTGGAATAAGCCTGAGAAAGAAGCTCTGTCATCCCATATTCAGAATGAATTTTTTTACAACCAAACCCTTCACTTAAAATCTTATGAAGTTCCATTCGAGTAATTTCTTTTCGTTTTCCTTTCATTCCTCCTGTCTCCATTATTAAGGTGTTTTTGAGATGAAACTGGTGATATTCTAATAAATCTAAAAGTGCAAAGGAAACACCCATTAATATAGTCTTTTGACCTCGAGACTCTAAAAAATTAATTTTTTGCACCAAATCTTTAAAGTTGTCAAGGTAAAAATCACTTTCAATGTGGCTGCTTTTTTGAATTAATTCATTAACCATGAAAATCAACGAAGAATTTTTTTGCTCTATATAGGATGGAAGGAGTCCTAAAAAAACATAATTAGAAAATTTACCATAAAAATTTTCAAAGCCTTTAGTGAAACTTTTAATATAATCATTCAAATTTCGATAGAAGTGTTTTGATGAAACGAGACCAGATGTTTTACTTGAACTAAAAAAGCCTATTGGTTCTTTACTATAAGAAACAACTTTCTTAGACTTAAAAAAAGATATGGGTAAATGTGGAATATCTTCAACTTTTTTTATGTCACAAGGACTTCTGTTGATTAAACTACAAAAAGAGCGATAAACAGTATTTTTTTTATATTGTAGATTAAAGGTATATAATGCTAACTTTTCGAATGAAGAACTTGAATTAACTTCCCAAAAATTTTCAATAGTAGGAGGATTAGTGATCATTTACTTTAGGGAACTACTAATCGGCTTAATCCCAGGTAATTCCCCTGCTTTAGTTTAACTATATAAATCCCGCGCATAAGATTCGGGAGTAGGATCTGATTATTTAAAGTAATCGTCTTAAAAACCTCTTTACCTAAAATATTCAAAACAGCGATTTCTTTTGTTTCAGATCTTGGAGAAATAAAATTTAATAAATTTCCGACTAGAGGGTTTGGATATAATTTATAATCAAGTTTTTGAAACAGATCTTCTGATGCTATCGACAGTTCAGATTTTTTGAAGTTAATAGATTGATTTTCATCATATTGTGTAAAAGCAATTGTACATGTAATTGTCATTATAAAAATAAAAACATTCCGGGACATAATTATATAATTACCTTTAAATCAAAGTTAACAAAATTAAGCGTAGTGTTTAATTTTAAGATTATTATATAAGTATTTGTTAACATAGTCAAGGGGATAAATTTTTATATTAGTGAAATATATAAGTGATGAAAAAAAAAGACATCAAAATTCTGTTAGTAGACGATGAGCCAGATGTAATTGAAATTATAAGATACAATTTGGATCAAGAGGGGTATAAGCTTTATACTGCCAGTGATGGTAAAGAGGCTTTGAAAAAAGCCAAAAAAAACATACCTAATTTAATTATTATGGACGTGATGATGCCCAATATGGATGGAATTGAAGCTTGTGAACAGTTGAGAAATGACGTGTGTTTTAATGATACAATTATTATGTTCTTAACAGCTAGAGGAGAGGATTATTCTTACGTTGCTGCATTTGAGGCTGGAGCAGATGATTATGTAACTAAACCTATCAAACCTAAGATAATTGTTTCTAAAGTTAAAGCATTATTAAGACGTTTAAAAAATGAAGAACAAACTCTAGAAAAAATTCAAATAGGTAAGCTAATCATTGACAGGGAACAGTATGAGGTTACTCATATGGGAAAACCATTTTCAATGCCTAGAAAGGAATTTGAATTACTTTATTTACTCGCTTCGAAGCCAGATAAGGTGATTAAAAGAGAAAAAATTATGGAAATTGTATGGGGAAGTGAAGTGGTCGTAGGTGATCGAACAATTGATGTTCATATCAGAAAGCTCCGTGAAAAAATTGGTGATAAATATTTTAAAACGGTTAAGGGTGTAGGCTACAAATTTATCAATTCTTCAAAATAGGTGTCAAGACTAAAGAACTACAAAACAGCCATCACATTATCAGCCCTGCTGACAATTTTAATGTTGCTTTTGATTTCATTATTATTTTATTTTTTGGAAATTAATATTCTTTATAAAGGATTGCCCCTTATAATTATTATCATTTTAATATTTTTTCTATGTTCGGTTTTATTAGTCCATTTTAGAATTGAAAGATTCATCTTAAATAAGGTTAAAGGAATTTA
>TARA_B100001057_G_scaffold65560_1_pt1 | contig 13876 bp, 12 predicted proteins | sample TARA_B100001057 | Tara Oceans TARA_B100001057 (sample SAMEA2621839) | marine metagenome | biome: marine biome (ENVO:00000447); feature: surface water layer (ENVO:00002042); material: "saline water (ENVO:00002010), including plankton (ENVO:xxxxxxxx)" | depth 5 m
GCAAAATTAAATAATAGAGATGATTTCTACTCGTCTTCTAGAGGAGTCAATGAGTGTAACATTGTTGTCAGCGGAAATTTATGTTCAATTTTGGAAGATATTTTTGCAAATGAACACATTATCTCAAAACAGGATCAATTGTCATCAATTTCAATAAAACTTCCAGTTGAAAATGTTACAATTCCAGGTGTGTATTATTTTGTTTTTCAAAGACTTTCTTGGGAAGGAATAAATATAAATCAAGTGATCTCTACGTCCAATGAATTTACAATTTTAGTAAATGAACAACAAGTTGATAAAGCTTTCAAAGTAATCAAAAACTTAAAAAATTTGTAGCTTTTCTATTGCTTTTTTTATTGTATTGACTTCTTTGAAAATAACAACTAATTTTTCTGAAGACTGATTCTTTTTCTCTTTAATTTCACACATAGAATTATTCTCAATTATTAATTTCAACATATTTTCAAAATCACCATTTTTATAGAAATTATCATTTTTATTAGTGATAAATTGACATATCATCCTTTTATTTTTAAGGATTATTTTCTCAAAATTTAAACTTGATCCCAATATTTTTAGCTCTATGGTTTTCATTAAGTCATTTGATTCCTTCGGTAATTTTCCAAATCGATCCTTTAAATTATTTTCAAATTTATTTAATTGAGCTTTGTTTGTTATTTTATTTAATCTTTTATAAAGTTCAAACCTTTCCTCAATGTTATTTATGTAATAGTCCGGGAACAAAACTTCAAAATCAGTATCTAAGTGAAAGCTTAAGATTTGATTTTCCTTCTTGCCAGAATCAGCAAAAAGATCAACAAATTCTTTAGATTTTAAATCTTCAACAGCTTCTTTGAGAATTTTTTGATAGGTTTCAAATCCAATTTCGTTTATAAATCCACTCTGATCAGCACCTAAAAGATCACCAGCTCCTCTTATTTCTAAATCTTTCATTGCTATATTAAAACCTGAACCTAGTTCAGAATGTTGTTCAATTGCTTCTATTCTTTTCCTAGCTTCTTTTGTCATCGAAGAGTAAGGTTTACTTATAAAGTAACAGAATGCTTTTTTATTACTCCTACCAACTCTCCCTCTCATTTGATGAAGATCACTTAGTCCAAAATTTTGAGCATCATTAATGAAAATTGTATTTGCATTTGGAACATCTAATCCGTTTTCTACTATTGTTGTTGAAAGTAGAATATCAAATTTTCCTCCAATGAAATCTAACATAGTCTTTTCTAGTTTTTTACCATTAACTTTTCCATGTGCTATTGAAATTTCTGCATTTGGAACAATTCGAGAAATTAAAGCATACATGTCATTTATATTTTCAATTCTGTTATGAATGAAAAAAACTTGACCTCCTCTTTGAATTTCAAAATTAATTGCATCTGAAATTATTTTCTCATCAAATGAAATTACACTACTTTCAATTGGAAATCTGTTTGGTGGTGGAGTGTTTATTATTGAAAGGTCTCTTGCTGAAATGAGGCTGTACTGCAGTGTTCTGGGAATTGGTGTGGCACTGAGAGTCAAAACGTCAACGTTTTCTTTCATTGATCTTATCTTTTCTTTTACGTTTACTCCAAACTTTTGTTCTTCATCAACAATCAATAATCCTAAATTTTTAAAGATCATAGAATCATTTACAATTTGATGCGTACCAATTAATAGATCAATTTTTGCATCTTTTAAATCTTTTTGGATTATTTTTTTTTCCTTCAAAGATTTAAATCTGTTTAGATAGTCCAATGTAACGGGATAATCATTTAGTCTTTTTGAAAATGTTTTATAGTGCTGGAAAGCTAAAACAGTTGTTGGCACTAAAACAGCTACCTGTTTTCCATTGTCAATTGCTTTAAACGCTGCTCTAATTGCAACCTCTGTTTTACCAAAACCGACATCTCCACAAACGAGTCTGTCCATTGGCATTTCACCCTCCATATCATTTTTCACGTCTTGAACTGATTTTATTTGATCTGGAGTATCTTCAAATATAAAAGAAGCTTCAAGTTCATGTTGCATTGAAGAATCAGGACCGTATTGAAATCCTTTTTTTAACTTTCTCTGAGCATATGCTTCAATTAAATTGAAGGCAACTTCTTTTACTCTTTTTTTTGTTTTTTGTTTTATTTTGTTCCAAGCTCCTGACCCAAGTTTATAAATTTTAGGCTTCGTGCCATCTTTAGCGTTGTATTTGCAAATTTTATGTAAAAGATGAATACTTAAATAAAGAGTATCTCTGTCACCATAAGAGAGCTTGATTGCTTCTTGGAACTTTCCATTAACGTCTATTTTTTTTAGACCACCAAAAACTCCAATACCATGATCAATGTGAGTAACATAATCTCCAATTTCAAGTCTATTCAGTTCATTTAATTGTAATCTTTTTTTTATGGAAAAGCCCTGTTTTATATTGAATTTGTAGAATCGATCAAATATTTCATGATCGGTATAACACAGTTCTTTTTCTTCATGATTGATAAATCCTTTGTAAATTGGTTTAGAAATGAATTTAACATTTGTCTTCTTAGAGTTGTCTTCAAAAATTTGTTTTAGCCTTGAGACTTGTTTTTCGGAACTACAGTAGATTTTTATGCTATATTTTTTTTTATTGAAATGATCTAAATTATCAAAAAGCAAATCAAATTTTTTATTAAAAGAAAGCTGCATACTAGTTTTAAAAGAAATTTGTTTTTTGTGATCACTACTAAATTCTAAGATTTTAAAATTTTTTAGATCACTCTCAAGTTCAATTCCCTCACAAAAAAGATTTTTTAATATTTCATCACTTTTATCTTTAAAAAATCCCTTAGCCTTTTGAAAATATTTCGAAAATTCATTTTCTACATGTTGAACATTTTCAAACAATATGAAGGAGTTTTTATTTAATACTTTTAATAACGACTCTCTTGATTCATTTAAATCTTTATTTTCTAAATCTGCTAAAATTTCAATATCATCGTATTGATTAATTGATAGTTGAGTTTCTAAATTGAAAGTTCTTAAACTTTCAATTTCATTCCCAAAAAATTCTATTCGATAAGGAAAATCATTTGAAAAAGAAAACACATCTATTATTCCGCCTCTTACTGAAAAATCACCCGGCTGGCTTACAAATTCGACCCTGTTAAAATTCAAATCAAATAAAGTTGCATTAAGTTTTTCTAAACTTATGTTGTCACCCTCACAAAGATTGATCGATTTATTTTTAACCTCTTGTTCTTTTAAAACTTTTTCAAAAATCGCTGCTGGATAAGTAACAATTATTTTGGGGAGATTTCTTTCAGAGAATTTTTTTATAACTTCATTTCTAATGAATGTATTTTGAGAATCAATTTTTTCAAATTCCAAAAGTCGTTTGTAGCTTTCAGGGAAAAAAATGCAAGATGATTTTCTGATAAAGTTTTCCAAATCATTCATATGATATGCAGCACTCTCCTTATCGTCCAAAACCCATAAAATAGTATTATTACTTAATCTGCTTAATTCATTTACAAAAAAAGACTTTGAAGAGCCGTAAAGACCATTAACACTTAAGGAACTTCCAGTTTTGACAATAGTATTTAGTAGTTTCTGAATTTTCAGAGACTTAAAAAAAGGTAATTGATTAGATGAATTACCTGGATTATTCATTTTAACAAATATCCATAAAATTGTTATAAAATTTGAATATTATTTATTTTAAATGCATTGGTTTAACTTTGAAAAAAAATTAAAATGAATTTCACAATTAGAGTTGCAACAAAAAATGATATGGGTGATGTGCTCTCGTTAATTAAAGAGTTAGCAGTTTTTGAAAAAGAGCCTGATGCAGTTGAAATATCTACACAAGACCTTATTAATCATGGTTTCGAATCTGACCCAATGTTTTTGTGCCATGTTGCCATTTGCAAAGATAAAATAGTTGGGATGTCATTGGGTTACAGAAGATATTCTACATGGAAAGGTCCAACTATGCACCTTGAAGATTTAATTGTTACAAAAGATTATAGAAGTAAAGGAATTGGTAAAGCTCTGTTATCAAATTTTATAAAAGTCTCTAGTTCACACGCTGTAAAAAGAATAGAATGGGCAGTTTTAAATTGGAATAAAGATGCAATTAAATTTTATGAATCGAATGGGGCAAAAGTTTTTGATGATTGGTTTGTTACCCAGATGGATGAAAGAGCAATAGAAATTTTTTTAAAAAAAAACAATGAAAATATATAAATTCGGAGGAGCTTCAATTAAAGATTCTGATGGTGTGAGGAATCTTATTTCAATTTTAAAAATAAAAAAAACTGAAAAAACCCTAATAGTAGTATCAGCTATGGGTAAAACAACTAATAAATTTGAGCAGGTAGTCGATAATTATTTTAACAATAAAAATAACTTGGATAATTCATTAAAATTAGTTTATGATTATCACAATCAAATTTTAGAAAATCTTTTTGAAAATGCCAATAACAAGATTAATAATGAGATCAAATTAATTTTTAGAAACATAAAAGAATTTTTAAAGAAAAATAAATCACCAAATTATTCTTTTGTATATGATCAAGTAGTGTCGAATGGAGAATTAATATCATCAAAAATTATTTGTGAATTTTTGAATAATAATGGAGTCGCAACCAATTGGATTGATGCAAGAGAAATTATAAAAACAGATTCTAAATACAGAGGGGCAAATGTCAATTGGGAAGAAACAAAAAGAAAAATTTCTGAAAATGTTGATTTAAATCAATTAAATATTACTCAAGGATTTGTTGCTAGTGATAACAATAATTTTACTACAACCCTTGGAAGAGAAGGTTCAGATTACTCAGCTGCAATTATAGCTTTTTGTTTGAATGCAAGATCATTAACTATTTGGAAGGATGTTCCAGGAGTTCTCAACTGTGATCCTAAAGTATTTAAAAACTCTGTTTTATTAGAAAATATTTCATATTCTGAGGCAATAGAATTGGCATTTTATGGAGCTTCTGTAATTCACCCTAAAACACTTCAACCCCTTCAAAAAAAAGAGATTCCACTGCTTGTTAAACCTTTTTCAGATCCAAATTCCAATGGAACGAAAATTACAAGAGGGATTAAAATAAATCCAAAGGTGCCATGTTTCATTGTAAAGAATAACTTGAGTCTAATAAAACTTTCATCGTTGGATTTTTCCTTTATTGTTGAAGAAAACATAAGTGAAATTTTTCAAGAGTTACATGAAAATAAAATAAAAGTTGATCTCACTCAAAACTCTGCGATTAGCATTTATTTATGTATTGAGGATAAGTATTTTCGACTAGACAAGCTTCTTTCTAAATTGAAAGCGAAATTTAAAGTAAAATATGTTGACAACGTAGATTTGTATACAATCAGGCATTTTGACAAAAACTCTTCAAAAAAAATTCTTCAAGATCATAATCTTATTTTGGAACAAAGGACAAATGAAGTTCTGAAGCTAGTAGTTAAGAAAATTTAAAATACTTTTTTATAAAACTTTTACTAAATTTTTTTATTTCATCTCTACAATTATCAAAATCAATATCATTTGAGTTTTTAATTTTTGATGGATCAATAAAATTTTTGTGTAATCGTATAGAGTTCTTTGAGAAAATGTGTGGACAACTCTCATTGGCATGATTACAAACCGTTATAATAAAGTCAAAATGGATTTCTTTGTATTCATCTATTATGTTGGAAGTGTAATTTGAGATGTCAATTCCATCTCTAAGCATTGACTCAACAGCATTTTGGTTAAGTCCATGTGTTTCAATTCCAGCACTGAAAACGGATGCCATATTTTTCAATAAAAACGAAAAATAACCATGAGCCATTTGGCTTCGACATGAATTTCCTGTACAAATTATGATTATATTTTTCACTCTATAAACTTCTTTATTTTTTTCAAAACGATATCTGCCATCTGAACTTCACTTTCAAATGTCCATCCGGCGACATGTGGAGTCAACACGATTTTTTTTAAATTAATAAGTTCCAAAAAGTCAGATTTAATTTTTTTAGATAATGATAGATTTTCAAAAGAGTTCTTTTCATATTCAATCACATCCAATGCGGCACCCAATATCTTACCTTTTTTAATTCCATCCACCAAGTCTTTTAAAACAACACACTGTCCTCTCGACGTATTTACCAACCAAAATGGTTTTTTACATTTATTAATAAAGTTTTTATTTATAAGCCCATTTGAATTTGAATTTAAAGATGTATGTAAACTGATAATATCAGATTTATTTTGAATTGTTTCTAAAGAAACTTGTCTAGCAAATTTATTTGATAAGTTGCGCCTCAAATCATTAAATAATACTTCAACTTCCATTCCAGAAAGTTTTTTTGCTAAGCTCTTTCCAGTATTCCCATACCCAATTATACCAATTACTTTATCTTTTAGTTCGTAACCCCTATTAGATTCTCTTAACCACAAACCATCAAAAACTTCTTTTTGAGAATAGTACATGTTATTTATTAGAGAAAGCAACATACCTAAAGCATGTTCACCTACGGCATTTGCATTTCCCTCAGGAGATGAAATTATTTTAATTTTATTTTTTTTGGCATAAGCCGTATCTATATTTTCTAATCCTGACCCTATTCTGGCAATAAATTTTAAGTTTATAGCCTTATCAATTAGCTTTTTATCGATTTTCATTCTACTTCTAATCACTATACCAGTGTAACTTGATATTTTGTCTTCTATTTTAGTTTTATCTGATTTAAAATCAAAAAAATTAGAAATCCCTATTTTTTTTAATTCCTTTTGAAGCCTAGGATGAGTTTTATCCAAGTAAAGAACCTTCATGTTTAGAGTAGAAATATTTTTGCAATGTAAAAAAATAAAAAAATACCAAAAATATCATTACTTGTAGTAATGAATGGACCAGTGGCAATCGCAGGATCAATCCCTCTTTTATTTAAAATTATTGGAATTGAAGTGCCAATTAATGCAGCAACAATAATAACACAAAGCATTGAAAAAGAAATCACAAGACTTAGGTCTAAAGGTTGGCCGATAAGTTTACCAAAAACAATTGTGAGTAATCCAAGAATTGTTCCGTTAATTAAGCTTAATCCCAGTTCTTTTAACAGCCTTGTTATCAAACTACCTTTAACAACATCATTTGCCAAACCCTGAACAATTATTGCAGATGATTGTACACCTACATTTCCTGCCATAGCAGCAATTAAAGGTGTGAAAAAAAACAATGCCTTATAATTGGGATCATTCATAAATTCTTCAAATCCTTCTAAAATGAAAACACTTCCTAACCCCCCTATTAAACCTAAAAATAACCAAGGAAGTCTTGCTTTTGTTAATTCAAAAATTGAGTCATCAGCCTCTACATCACCTTGAACACCTGCAGCTATGAGGTAATCTTCATCAGCTTCATCTTTAATAAAATCAACGATATCGTCAATTGTAATTCTTCCTAAAAGTTGTTTCTTTTCATCAACAACAGGAATAGCTTCTAAATCATATTTAGACATTATTTTTACAATTTCTTCACCTTTTTCATCAACATTAACAGAGTCAACTTTAGGAATGTATATATTTTTAATTAATTTTTTGGAACTAGCAGTAATTAAGTCCTTTAAAGATAGTCTACCAATTAATATTTCATTTTTGTCAACAACATAAATTGAATGAACTCTAGTAACATTTTCTCCTTGTTTTTTTATTTCCCTCAAACATTTTGAAACAGTCCAATTTTCATTTGCCTTAACCAATTCTTTGGCCATAAGACCACCAGCGGTATCTTCTTCATATGAAAGAAGTTCTATTAAATCGTCAGCTAGAGTGTCATCTTTTATTTCGGAAATTACCTTATCTTTTCTTTCTTCAGATAATTCACTTAATATGTCAACTGCATCATCACTGTTAAGCTCTTCTATTTCATCTGCAATTTCTTTTACAGATAAACTTTTTAAAATTTTTTCCCTTACATTTTCGTCAAGTTCAGTTAGTATTTCCGATGTTCTTTCACTATCAAAAATTTTAATTAAATAAATTCCTTCATCTTCATTCAAAGAATTTATGATTTCAGCCATGTCAGCATAGTGAATATCTTTAACTAGATTTTTTAAAGTTGAATTTTGCTTTGATGATATTAAACCAGCAATTCTATTTATTAATTCTTCGGAAAGTTGGAACTGTGCCATTTTCTATAATATTAGTTAGAAGAACAAAATCTTCAATACTTAGTGTTTCTGGACGTTTTTCAAAGATAACATCTTCTTTAAGAATTTTGGATAAATTGAAAGTTTTTAAACTGTTTTTGAGAGTTTTTCTTCGTTGTTGAAAAGATTTTTTTACAATTATAAAAAATAAATCTTCATTGCATTTTAACTTTTTTGTCTGATTTCTAGAAAACTCAACCACACTAGATTCTACTTTAGGTGGCGGGTCAAAAAATGATGGTTTTAGTGAAAATAAAAAATTAGTTGAAAAGAAAGCTTGCGTTAAAACTGACAAGATACCATAAACTTTGGAACCTGGTTTTGAACAGATTCTTTGTGCAACCTCCTTTTGAAACATTCCAACCATTTGACTTACAGAATTCCTGTTTTCAATGATTTTAAAAACTATTTGGGAAGAAATATTGTAAGGAAAGTTACCAACAATTGCTATCGGGGATTTGAATTTTTTAATATCAAGTTTCAAAAAATCTTGATTTATTATATGATCAGATATTCCGTTGTATGCATCTTTTAAATAATTTACTGCGTCACTATCAATTTCGACAAAAACCAATTTCTTTTTTAATTTCATGATGTGTCTTGATAAAACACCCATACCGGGTCCAACCTCAATAATAGTTTCAATATTAGTTATATCAATTTTTTTTATTATGCGAATTGAAACCTCTTCATTATTTAAAAAATGTTGTCCTAAAAACTTTTTTGGCTTTAATTTTTTCAATTATTATTGGATTTTTTCAAAACCAGTATATGAAGTCAAAACCTTTGGGATAAGAATAGAGCCCTTTTCTTGAAAGTTTTCTATAATGCTGGCTAGTATTCTTGGTAATGCCAGAGAACTTCCATTTAGAGTGTGAGCCAAAACTTTAGTTCCAGTATTATTTATTCTAAGTTTTAAACGATTGGATTGATAGGTTTCAAAATTTGAAACGGAGCTGACCTCCAACCACTTTTTCTGAGCTGATGAGTATACTTCAAAATCATAAGTTAAAGCTGATGTGAAGCCCAGGTCTCCACCACAAAGTCTGAGTATTCTAAAGGGTAAATTGAGTTCTACTAAAATAGATTTTACATGTTTGACCATTTGATCTAAAGCCAAATACGAACTTTCAGGGTTTTCAATTCTAACCAATTCAACTTTGTCAAATTGATGTAGACGATTTAAGCCCCTAACTTCTGAACCATAACTACCTGCTTCTCTTCTAAAGCATGGGGTGTAACTGGTTAAAGATATTGGAATTGATTTAGAATCTATTATGGAATCTCTAAACATGTTAGTAACTGGGACTTCTGCTGTTGGAGCGAGATAAAGATTATCATGATTAATTTGATACATTTGCCCTTCTTTGTCAGGTAACTGTCCAGTAGCAATACCACTTTTTTCATTTACCAAAATAGGAACTTGTACCTCTTTGTAACCAGCATCAATATTTTTATCCAAAAAATAATTTATTAATGCTCTCTGAAGTTTAGCTCCTTTATTTATATAAACAGGAAATCCAGATCCAGTAATTTTATTACCCAAATCAAAATCAATTATATTTAACTTTTTAGATAGTTCCCAATGAGTCAAATTGACTTTATCTCCCTTAGGAATATTTTTTACAATGTAAACCAGTTCATTATCCTCTTCTGAATTTCCTTTTTTTACTAATTCGTGGGGAGTATTTGGTATATCAAGTAAACATTTTTTTATTTTTTCTTGAATTTCTTTTGATTTTTTTGATAAATTTTGGGTTTCGATTTTCAAGTTAGAAACTTCATTTTTAAGCTCATCTACTTTATCAATTTGATTGTTTTTGTATAGTTCACCTATCTTTTTGGCTAAACCGTTAAGTTGGTGAAGAAGACCATCTAATTTGGATTGAACTAATCTTCTTTCTTTATCATAATTTACAACTTTAGTAAGTACTAGTTTAGCATTAAAGTTTCTTTTTTTTAAAGAATTGCAAATCGACTCAAAGTTTTCAATAATTTTTGATACAACTAGCATGGGTTATAAAACTTTAATAAAATTAACTTATAGTTATTTTTCATCTAATAATTTTAAACAAGTCTCTTTATCAGATTTGAGTTGATCGGATAATTTTTCTAAAGAAACGAATTTTCTTTCATCTCTGATAAATTTTTTTAAAAAAACATCAATAGATTTACCATAAATATCTTTCCTCCAATTAAATAAATTAATTTCAATTGATTCTTTTGTATTGTTTAAAGTTGGTTTTACTCCAATATTCATCATACCATGAATTAGCTTTTTTTCTAAATAGGTATAAACCAAGTAAACACCTCTTTTAGGAACCAGCTTCTTTTTATCTAAAACTTGTAAGTTGGCTGTTGGAAACCCTATTTTTCTTCCTATTGAATTACCTTTCACAATCTCACCTGAGATTCTATAATCATATCCTAAATAAGACTTTGCAGTACTTAAATCACCATCTTTCAGAGCATTTCTGATTTTAGTGGAGCTAATGGAAATACTATCTTTTTCTTCAGCATTTATTTCTATTATTTCAAAATTATATTTTTTTCCAAAAGTTTTTAATTCTTCAAATCCAGCTTCTCTCTTTTTACCGAATCTGTGATCATATCCAATAAGAATCTTTTTTACATTTAATTTACCAACTAAAATATCTTCCACAAACTTGTTTGGAGAAAACTCTGAAAAAGCTTTGTCAAATTTTTGAATAATTAAATTATTTATACCAGATTTTTTAAATAATTCCATTTTTTCAAAAGGAGTATTTAATTGGTATAGTGTAAGTTTTGGATTTAAGACTTTTCTTGGATGTGGAGAAAATGTTAATACAATTGTCTCAAGATTATTTTTCTTACCCTCTTTAACTAATTTTGATAAGACTTTTTGGTGTCCTAAGTGAACTCCGTCAAATGTTCCAATTGTGGCGATTGTGTGTCGTTTGGCTTCAAAATTATGAACTCCGTTAACTTTATTCATTATGAATTATATTGGTTCATTGTTGAAGTAACACCTGATAGAACAAACGAACAGACAACTTCATTGATTGTAGGAATCAATTTTGACAATTCTGAACTCTCAGTTTCTGACCATTTAGACAAAACATAATCAGACTGATTTTTTTTAAGAAAGCTTGAACCAATTCCAAATCTCAGCCGGTTATAATTACTTGTTTTCAACAATTCATTAATATTTTTCAATCCATTGTGTCCTCCGTCAGATCCTTTGGTTCTTATCCTAATGGTTCCAAATGGTAAATTTATGTCATCAGTGACTACCATTAAGTTTTCAATATGAATTTTCTCTTTATTGAGCCAATATCGTACAGATTTTCCGGACAAATTAACGTAAGTATTGGGCTTTAATAGAATTATTTTTTTTCCTCTAAATTTGAATTTAGAGACCTCCCCTAATCTTTGTTTTTCGAATTTGCTTTCAAAGTGATTAGAAATGAAATCTAGAGCTTCAAAACCTAAGTTATGTCTAGTTTTAAAATAATCAACTCCTATATTTCCAATCCCAACAACTAGGTACTTATTCAAATTAACAGAACGTTTAAATTTAGAAATTAAAAATTCAATCCATTTCAATTTAAAATCATTTAAAGTAAATTTAAAAAAAGGATTTTAATTTACTAAGAATGTTAATTTTAAAAAAAGCTAAAACTAATTATTATCTTTTTTTTCGTCATCAGATTTTCCTTGATCACTTTTCGAAGTCTCTCCACCATCTGATGTTTTGGAATCTCCAGTTGCACCTGTTGATTCGCTAGCTTCACCTTCCTCAAGTTCATCCTCTTCTACATCTTCATCAATAGACATTGACGCTCTCGACATTTTAACTTGACAAACTACTTGACTGTCAGGATGAAGGATTTTAAAAGTTTCATCGGACAAATCAGCAACAGTAATACTGTCGTTGAGGTTTAATTTTGACACATCAGCTAGTAAAAAGTCAGGTAAGTTTTTAGGTAATGCTCTAACTGTAAGTTTTCTTTTATTTCTGGAAAGCAACCCGCCTGAGTCTCTAACTCCAGGAGCAGTACCTTCAATTCTTACTGGTATAATCATGTTAATTTCTTTTCCTTCTAATAGTTGAAAAAAGTCTATGTGTAAAATTTTATCTGTTACAGGGTGAAATTGAATATCCTGCAATACTGCATCGATTTTATTTCCATCTTCAAAAGCAACAACTACAGTGTGTGCATCTGCAGTATATACTAGTTTGGAGAAGGAAATTTCATCTGCTGAAAAGTGAACAGGTTTGTCTCCTCCGTATATGACGCAGGGAACCTTTCCAGCATTACGTAAGTCTTTACTTGCTTTTTTACCTACGCTTTCTCTTTTGGATCCGTTTATTGTTATTGATTTCATTATTTTATAAAAAATGGGTTAATAGATTTATTATTGTGAACATTCTTCATTACCTCTGCAAATAATTTTGCTGAAGAAAGCACTTTAATTTTTTTTGAACTTTTTTTAGTTGGTATGCTATCTGTTACAATTAATTCACTAAGATTTGATTTATCAATCTTTTTATAAGCATCACCGGAAAGAAGAGGATGAGTACAAATTGCCCTTACAGATTTAGCGCCTCTTTGAATCATCAAATCAGCAGCTTTTGTAAGTGTTCCAGCTGTATCAACCATATCATCTACTAGAATTACGTTTTTATTTTTTACATCTCCAATCAGTTCCATATGAGAAATAATATTAGCTTTTTCTCTTTGTTTATAACAAATAACAACGTTGCTGTTTAAAAATTTGGAATAAGCATAAGCTCTTTTTGAGCCACCCATATCGGGAGAAGCTATGGTTAGGTTATCGAGATTAAGGCTTTCGATATATGGAATGAAAATCGTAGAAGCATACAAATGATCAACAGGTCTCTCAAAAAAACCTTGAATTTGATCAGCATGTAAGTCCATTGTAATAATTCTGGTTGCACCTGCTGTTTCAATTAATTTCGCAACAAGTTTTGCGCCGATAGGAACCCTTGGTTTGTCTTTTCTATCTTGTCTAGCCCATCCAAAATATGGTATTACAGCCGTAATATGCCTTGCAGATGCTCTTTTAGCAGCATCAATCATCAGTAACAGTTCCATTAGATTTTCAGAACTAGGGTGTGTTGAACCAATTAAAAAAATCCTACTACCTCTTATTGTTTCTTCAAAAGAGGGTTGATATTCTCCATCACTAAAGTTGTAAAAGCTCACTTTCCCCAATCCAACTCCGAAAGCTTCAGAGATGTCTTCTCCAATTTGTTTGCTCTGTGTGCATGCAAATATTTTAGCTTCAGTTTTGGTAGTTGACATTTTTTTTCCCTGGGGAGGCAAATTTACTAATTTATTTTAGGTTATCAATTTAATATTTGGATATTATTTTATTACTTAATTAATTTATAATTTAGCAATGATTTTGCTTCGGTGGCGGAATTGGTAGACGCGCTGGATTCAAAATCCAGTTCTGTAAAGAGTGTGGGTTCGATTCCCACCCGAAGTACTTTTTTATTTTAATTTTTTTAGTAAATTTGTGTAAAATTAGAGGATAGATTTGACTGATTGCTCCCTCTTAAAAAAAAGCTAAAACAGATATGAAATCCAACAAATCTCCACGTTACAACTTAAAAATATTTTATTTCAATGAATAAAATAAGTATATCCTATTTGGCAATCATATCCTTGATTTTGTTTGCATCTTTTTCTAG
>TARA_B100001057_G_scaffold428396_1_pt1 | contig 13874 bp, 13 predicted proteins | sample TARA_B100001057 | Tara Oceans TARA_B100001057 (sample SAMEA2621839) | marine metagenome | biome: marine biome (ENVO:00000447); feature: surface water layer (ENVO:00002042); material: "saline water (ENVO:00002010), including plankton (ENVO:xxxxxxxx)" | depth 5 m
GCCAACCCAAATATATTTGCTGTAATTTTTTGTAGAACAAAAAGAGATACCCAAAAAGTGGCCGAAAAACTTATTGTAGATGGGTACAATGCAGGGGCATTGCATGGAGATTTAAGTCAAAATCAACGTGACTTGGTAATGAAGTCTTTCCGAAATAAACAAATTCAAATGTTGGTCGCTACGGATGTGGCAGCGCGTGGTATTGATGTTGACGATATCACTCATGTCATTAACTACCAATTACCAGATGAAATTGAAACATACACACACCGCAGTGGCCGAACAGGACGTGCAGGAAAGACAGGCTTATCAATGGTCATCATTACCAAAAGTGAACAACGCAAAATAAAGTCTATTGAAAAAATGATTCAAAAAAAGTTTGTGAAAAAAGAAATTCCCCAAGGAATGGACATATGTGAAGTTCAAATTAAGGCATTGGCGCATAAAATTCAAGAAACGGAAATAAATCATAAAATTGACAACTATTTAGACGAAATCAATGCGTTATTTAAGAATGTTTCAAAAGAGGACCTTATCAAAAAATTCTTTTCTGTAGAATTTACACGCTTTTACAATTATTATGAAAAAGCGAAAAATCTGAATGTCCCAAAAGGAAATGACAACTTTTTAGAAAAAAGTGCAACTGATAACTCTGCAAGATTTTTTATAAATATTGGTAAAAAAGATGGTTATGATTGGATGATGCTAAAAGACTTTCTTAGAGACAGTCTTCAACTTGGGCAAGACGCAGTTTTTAAGGTTGACGTGAAAGATAGTTTTTCATTTTTCAACACAGAAACAGTTCATATGCCAAAAGTGCTAGAGTTTTTTAGTGACTTTAAACAAAATGGCCGCTACATAAATGTTGAAATTACAGAAAAGCAAGACCGCAGTCGTCAAAGGCGAAATGGGAAAAGAAGAAACGGCGCTAAAAAAGAACGTGGACATTTTAGCAAAGGGCGTAAACGAAGAAGTTCAGATTTTAAACAAGGAGCAGGTAGTACAAGACCAAGGAGGAGGAGCAGAAGATAATAATTTTATTTGTTAATATTTAGACAAAATTTTGAATAATATTTGCTTTGTAATTTCAGTTCATTAATTTTAATTTTTTAATAATTATATGAAGCAATATCTGCTTATAAGTATACTTTTAATTATTCCGGAACTTGTTGTTGGCCAAAAAAGTTCTGTAGTTAAGGGAAAAATTACTGATTCTGGTAATGACATTGCAATGGAAGGTGTGAATATTGTAAACATTAACCAAGTTTCTGGTACAACAACCAATATTGATGGGGAATTTCAAATTAAAGCAAAAACAAACGATACCCTTCACTTATCATTCTTAGGATATAAATCAATCAAAGTTAGAGTTACAAATGATTGGATTCGATTTGGTAATAGAACTACCATTAAACTAACTGAGCTTGCATTAGCTTTAGAAGAAGTTGTTATAAATAAGCTTAAATTAACAGGTTACTTAGAAATTGATATTAAACAGATTCCTATTCAAAAAAATGTTCGCTACAGCATTTCTGGCTTAAATAGTGGTTATGAGTCAAGTCCAAAAGCTCCAACTATGGTGAATAAAGTTTTAGGAGCAATTTTCAATCCAGCAAACTTTCTACATAGCATTTTTGGAAAAAAACCTAGACAAATGAAGAAACTCAGAAAAATGAAGAAAGAAAATGAAATTCGTGATTTATTGGCTTCTCGTTTTGACAGAGAAATGTTAACTGCTATTTTAAATGTAGATAAAATAGACTTAGAACTTTTAATTAGCGAGTGCAATTATTCAGATGATTTTATCAAAAAAGCTAATGATCTACAAATATTAGATGCCATAAGTGAATGCTATGAAGAATATAAAATTCTTAGTAGAAATAAAAGATAGATTTGTTCTGTAAAATTAAATATTACTTCGAGATTTTGTTTTTTTCTTCTATCCATTTAGATAGATATTTAGTAGATTTCATGCTATGATGTTCTAATATCAATCCTACTACATTTTTCAATCTATGTTTCTCGATATCAGTCATTAGAAAAGCAACTTTTTGCATAAAAGGTTTAGCGAAAATTGATTTAGAAAAACGTTTTTTAATGACCTCAAAGCCATTATTTTGAGATACTTCCCAATAATGTTTATTTGAATATAACTTAACTGCTTTAAATGTAAATTCCTCTAATTTGTCTTCAATAAATCCATTAGCTAAAAAATTTCCAAATATACCCTCAGCAGCTATACTAGAAAGAGCACAAGGGGTTCCGCATCTCATGGAGTCAATCACCTTTCCCTTTAGACCAGCACCAAACTCCAAAGGGACAAGCATTAAGCGGTAAGTACGTAAAGTAGAATATAAATCATCTATGCGCCCTTTAACTTTAAATTTATTTTTACTGTCACCAAGAGACATATGTTCCTTTGTAGCATAAGAACCGTAAATATGAAGCTCGACTTCAGGATTTTTTTGAATTATTCTAGGCCAAATTTTATTTTTTAAATACAAAATTGCTGTTAAATTAGGAGGATGCATAAAATTACCCACGAATACGAAATTTTTTCTGTCATTAAAATCTGGTAGAGACTTTTTAATTTTGAACTCCTTAAAACTGAAAAAATAAGGAATATAAAATAAAATATCAGGATCTGTACCGACTTCTGAAACTAGAATATTATATTCAAACTCAGAAATAATAAGGGTTATATCTGACCTGTAAATACTTGCAATTTCTCGTTTGGCTAAATCGGTATCAAGAAACTTTTTTGAAAAAAGAAATTTATCCTTAATATTGTCTTGTCTAGATTTTCTTAAAAAGTGAAGGTCTTCTGTATCTAAAATTCTTAAAGCTTTTGGGCAATTTTTTGAAACTCGCCAACCAAATTGTTCTTCCGTCATAAACCTGTCAAAAAGAACTATTGAAGGATTTAATTCTATAATAAAAGCATCGAAACTCGAGTCATTTAAACTTATTGATTTTACTTCAACTCCAATAGATTCCAAAGGAAATGAATAACTAATATTTTTAGCAGTAGTCCCAAAAATAACTTTATAGTCGTTCTCTAAAAACAACTCAAGAAGCTGTAATATTCGCATTCCAGCAGCGGAAGATTTTGGCTCAGGATAAACGAAACCAATACAAAATAAAGTCTTCTTACACTGCATAACATTTGTAGTTAATAGTTTCAAAAATAGAGATTAATCATAGATTAAAATTAAAATTTTTTACTGAAAAGTAATATCTTTGTAGTTCGAATTAAATTTGATGTCACTAACACCACTTAATGCTATTTCTCCTATCGATGGCCGTTACAGGTCGAAAGTAGTTGAATTAGAAAAATTTTTCTCTGAAGAAGCTCTAATAAAGTACAGAGTACTTGTTGAAGTAGAGTATTTTATTGCATTATGTGAATTACCTTTGCAACAGCTCTCTGGATTTAATAAAGATTTATACTCTAAATTGAGAGAGATCTATGAAAATTTTTCAACCAAGGATGCTCTAAATATAAAAAATATTGAATATACCACTAATCACGACGTTAAAGCTGTGGAATATTTCATCAAAGAAAAATTTGATTTGATGGGAATCAGCCAGTTTAAAGAATTTATTCATTTCGGCTTAACTTCTCAGGACATTAATAACACTGCAATACCTTTAAGCATAAAGCTTGCCAACGATAGAATCTACATTCCAATCCTTGAACAAATAATTGATAAATTAGGTAAACTTTCTAAAGAATGGGGTACAATTCCAATGCTTGCCAGGACACATGGACAACCTGCTTCTCCAACTCGACTAGGAAAAGAAATAAATGTTTATAAAGTAAGACTTCAAGAACAATTAGATGTATTGATTAAAATTCCAAATGCGGCCAAATTTGGTGGAGCTACTGGAAACTTTAATGCTCATCACTTGGCTTATCCCAAAGTTGATTGGAAGAAATTTGCTTATAATCTGCTTAAAAATAAGTTTGGTCTTATCCATTCCTTCCCTACTACTCAAATTGAACACTATGATCATATGGCTGCTCTTTTTGATTCATTGAAGCGCATAAATTCCATTATTATTGATATGAATCGTGACTTTTGGACCTACATATCTATGGATTATTTCAAACAAAAAATCAAAGAAGGTGAAGTTGGAAGTTCTGCTATGCCTCATAAAGTTAATCCTATCGATTTTGAAAATAGTGAAGGTAATTTAGGAATTGCAAATGCAATTTTTGAACATCTTTCAGCAAAACTACCCATATCTAGATTGCAACGTGATTTAACTGACAGTACAGTTTTAAGAAATATTGGAGTTCCATATGCACACACAGTTATAGCAATTAAATCATCCTTGAAAGGACTTGATAAGTTATTATTGAATAATTCGAAGATAGCGGATGATTTAGACCAAAATTGGGCTGTCGTTGCTGAAGCTATTCAAACTATCTTAAGAAGAGAGGGTTACTCAAATCCCTACGAAGCGCTTAAAGGGCTAACAAGGACTAATAAAAAAATAAATGCTGATTCAATTGCTAATTTTATCGACACTCTGGAAGTAAATGATAAAATTAAAGTTGAGCTTAAAAAAATCACACCATTAAATTATACTGGATTGTAAGTATGTATGAAAACCCTGTGAATTAAAATCGTTTTTTTTATTTTCTAAATGCATCTTGAAGCTGATTTGCAGCTGTTACACCAAGGCCTTTTATAATATTCGAAGCTGTTACTAAATTAATATTTCCAGTTAATGACAACAAAAGAGTTTCTGAAGACTCATCATTTACTAGCATAAGTAATTCATTGACATATTGCTGATCGCTAAGAGAATCAATAAAAATTTTAATAATTTTACTATTAATTTGTTCTTGCATTATTTCTTCAAGGTTATTAATTTTAATGTGTTTATAGAAATCTGTTATCATTAATTTAGAAACTTTAATATCAGTGGTTTTGTAAACATTTAAAGTTTTCAAATTTTTAATATGATCTAGCAGTATGTTTTCTGAAGATTTATTTGATTGAATATTCATTTCTGCTAGCATTCTAAACATTTTTTGATTTATTACAATAGTAGAAACTTTATCCATTTCAGAGAATCTATCAAAAATACCTTGCGAAAATATAGATGAAGAAATAAATAATAACAATAAGGTGTTTATAATTTTCATAATATTGAGTTTATTCATTAATTTAAAAGTAAATTAAAAAAAAAAATTTACCACTAACTTTATAAGTTAATAATAATTAAATACTATAAATTGTGGGATACTAAAAATATTTTATAAATTATTGATGTTTTAAAAATCAAATTACAATGAAAATTAAATTCAAATATATAAGTATGATTGTTTTGGTTGGATTTTCGTTCAGTTGTTTCAATGACAATGATGACGATATAGCCTCCGATACAAGTATAAAAAACTTTGTTTGGAATTCAATGAATGCGACTTATCTCTACAAATCAGAAATTAATAATTTGTCTAATGATCGTTTTGGCACAAATAATGAATATCTAGAATTCATTGATTCTTTTGAAGACCCAGAAAGTTTATTTGAAGCACTAATTTACGATCGTCAAATTGTTGACCGCTTTAGTCTCATATCAAATAATTATTACCAACTAGAACAACAACTAAGTGGTCTTTCTAGAATTAACGGAGCTGAATATAATTTCTATTTAGTCCCTGGAAGTAGTAGTAACGTCTTCGGGATTGTAAGATTAATTTTACCCAATACTAATGCGAGTAATACTAATCTTTTAAGAGGTAGTATTTTCAATAAAATTAATGGTGTACAAATAACCACTAATAATTTATCTTCTCTTTTAAAAAATGATAGTTATTCTTTAAATATGGCAATTTACAATGATAATGACACAGACACTACATCTGATGACGAAATTATTGATAGCAATGAAATAATTTCACTAACAAAAGAAGAATACAATGAAAATCCAATCTATTCTCATACAGTAATTAATGTTGGTCCAGAAAAAGCAGGATATTTAATGTATAATGGATTTGTAAATGAGTATAATGAGGAATTAAATCAAGTATTTGGCGAATTTAAATCACAAAATATTGATCATCTAATTCTGGATCTTAGATACAACTCTGGTGGTAGTATTCAAACTGCCACCCTACTTGGAAGTATGATTACTGGTCAATTTAATAACCAAATTTTCACAACTTTGAAATATAATGATGAATTACAAAGTAATAATGTAAATTATAATTTCACAAATAATTATAATAATGAATTAATTATCAACAACTTAAACCTTAATAAGGTTTATATTATTACTTCAAATCGATCTGCCTCGGCAAGTGAAATGATGATAAATAGTCTAAAATGCTACATAGATGTAAGTCAAATTGGTGATGAGACGGTGGGAAAATCACAAGCCTCAACAATATTATATGATTCTCCTAATCTTTCAAGAAACAATGTAAATTCAAGTCATACATATGCCATCTTACCACTGATTGCTATCACCGTCAATAAAAATGATGAAGAAGTTCCATCGTCTGGAATTGTTCCAGAAATTAGTATAATAGAAAACCCGAAAGAGTATGGAATAATTGGAGATTCATTTGAACCAATTTTAGAACTAGTATTAGCAGAAATACAAGGGTTTAATAGAATTCCAATCTCTTCAAATAATAGTTATAATTTAATATACGAAGATGATACAAATTCTATTAAAAATTTAATGTATGTCAAGTCTGCTTCAAATAAATAAACATCAATTAATAATTATTCTGATAATAATTGCTGCGGCACTGACTAGGTTAATTCCTCATCCTCCTAACTTTACTCCAATAACAGCTATAGCTCTTTTTGGAGGAATTTATATGAGTAATAAAATAATTGCATTTATACTTCCAGTTGGAATCATGATAATTTCAGATCTGTTTTTAGGATTTTCAAGTATTTCTTACTTTGTATATGGCTCCTTTATGGTGGTTAGTTTCATTGGAATCCATTGTAAAGATCCTAAAATTCTTAAAGTTATAGCCTTAATCATATTAAGCAGCATAAGTTTTTTTATAATTACTAACTTTGGCGTTTGGATACTTGGTGGTTATCCCAAAACGTGGACTGGCTTGGCAATATGCTATACAATGGCAATTCCCTTCTTCAAAAACTCACTAATGGGAGATTTTTTCTACTCAGGAATAATGATTTTATGTTATTTACTAGTTAGAAAAACCTTTTTAGAAGCCACTAAAAATCATTAAAATGTTCTAAATAAATTAAAGCCAAAGTAAACATCTCCATCTGTCCAGTCTCCAGCAGCAGAGGTCATGGTGTTTATGGAATTCATAGGTTGTGAATTTGAAAATAACAATTGAAAAACATGACCACCAGTTTCAATGTCAACCCCAATTCCAAGAGGATTATTAAAAATTGAAGCATCTGCCCTATTGAAATGATAGCCATAATCTATATTTATGGAGGTGCGCTTGGAAACTTTATAACGACCGCCAAGACTGAGCGCGTACTGGGTATTTTCTTGTAGGTCAAAAACAACTGTGTTTTCATGAAAAATTATAGGAGAAAAAAGTAAGGATAATGAATTATTGAATTTTCTAGAAATTATAAACTGATTAAAATATCCCATTCGGTTACTAAATGATAATGTTGGATAAACTTCTTTTTCTAGAGAAGAATCCAAAGTAATAGAACAATAATACACAAATGTAAAAGGAAAATTCTCAGACTGTTTAATCAAACTGGATTTAAAGCCTAAATCAAAAGTCTTCTTGTATGAGGTTCTTGAAAAACTAATATTGGAAAAAGAATTTAAACCATAAATAAAATTTAACCGGGTTACCGCATCATCTAAACCAAAGAAATTATCAAACCCATATTTGATACTTCCAAACCTATGGGAAACTGAAAAAGAAAGTTCTTTTGCTGAAACGAGTTTGGAAGACTCAAAATTGACAACTTTCAAGCTCTTAAACGCAGCAGAGGTCGCTTGACTGCTATCTTGGTAATCAATGGACTCTAATAAATCGGTTTGAGCATTTAAAAAGTGGTTGAAAAACAACAGACACAGAAAAAATTTAACAGGTAATTTCATAGAAAAAGTTAGATTAATTATTTATTCATGATCGAACAATTATTTAATTTATACTCCTGAAAAAGTTCATCGTAACCGATAAATTTTCCAAAAAGCCTTATAGTATCTCCAACTTTCACATCAGAAACAGCATTTCTAAACTTACAAAATATTTTTTTATCAACTATCAAAGCAGATTTTTTAACTGTTGTTACAGTTCCACTCAAAAGAATATTCTTTTCTGATAAGTTTGATTTATTTGAAGTGTTATTTATTGAAAATTTATAAATTAATTCTGCAGAAGACAATTCAATTGAAGGCGCTAATCGGTCTAAAAAAAAATAGACATAAACAGTGGTGCTGACCACAGCAAAAGCAATAATTATAACCACTACTTTTCTCATAAAAGGAAAGTTTATCTGTTTAATTTTTCTAAATCTAAATCTATAGAAACATAAATCTTTTCTGGAATTTTATTACGAACAATTCTGGGAACTTTTATATCAAAATCCCCAACAACCAATTGGAATTCGCCATTGATACTAATGCGGTTATTCCCAATTTCAACAATTAGTGGAATTTTATTAAGTTGTTTTTCAATACCATGAAAGAACAAAACACCTGAAAAAAAATAGGATTTAGATTTCTGAATGTCAAAATTAGAAATTTTCCCAACGAATGTAGCCTTGGGGTGAATATCTGATTCAGCGTAACTTTCATTGAAGTGTTCTTCCATGAGAGAATTTTTAAATGAAAAACCTTTGACCAATGCCAAAACAGCAATCTCACCATCATCGGTGTTTAAAATGGCTGAAACTGAATTATTTTCAGCTTTAACAGGTACAAAAGAATTGAGTTTTGAATCAAATATTATAATGCCATTACGGGTCAAATACTGCTGTTGAGCATGTAAATTTAACGGCACGATAAAGCCGATAACAAACAATAAAAAAGGTATAAATTGTTTCAAGTTATAGAATTATTTATTCTGTCACAGTAATTGTTCCATACATTGTATTTGGGTGAGGTCCACACAAATAGTCATGAGCACCGATAGTTGTAAAAGTATGAGAATATACGTGGCCTGAAGAATAATAACCTTCAGCGAATCCAGGCTCAGTAATATCACCTATTTGTTCTAGGTTGTGAGTTCCAGATCCCCAGGTCCATATGACTGTATCACCCACTTCAATGGATAATTGTTGATCAATACTATCACCATTTTGAGACCATCCAAAATCGTATGATGTTCCTCCTGCAGTTGGAGTTGTTTCAGTTGTTAGATCAGAAATGCTGTCATTTTCACAACTTGTTATAATAAATGTAAAAACTAATAGAAGTATTTTATATTTCATGTAATATTTTTTAACAAATATATTTAAAATGAAACTTAAAAATTGTTAAAATATTGACAATACTATAGAGCTATTACTTACTTAAATACATTTTTCTCCTGGCATACAGGTCATAAAATTCATCGTCTTTGAGGCTTTCTATGAATAAAATACTCTCACCAGTACTTTTCATCTCTGGTCCCAATTGTTTGTTGACATTCGGAAACTTGTTGAAAGAGAAAACAGGTTGTTTGATGGCATAGCCTTCTAATTGTGGTTTGAAATCAAAATCTGTAACCTTTTTGTGACCCAACATCACCTTAGTGGCGTAATTAACATAGGGTTCACCATAAGCTTTAGCAATAAATGGAACTGTTCTTGAAGCTCTTGGATTGGCTTCTATAATGTAAACCATATCATCTTTCACAGCAAACTGAATATTAATCAATCCTACAGTATTTAGCGCAAGGGCAATTTTCTTGGTATGATCCTTGATTTGTTGGATTACCAAATTTCCTAAGTTGAAGGGAGGCAAGGTTGCATTACTGTCTCCAGAGTGAATACCGCAAGGTTCTATGTGCTCCATAATTCCAATGATATAAACTTGATCTCCGTCGCAAATGGCATCAGCTTCTGCTTCAATAGCACCATCTAAATAATGGTCCAAAAGTAGTTTGTTATTAGGAATTTTTTGGAGTAAATCGACCACGTGAGCTTCTAATTCTTGCTTGTTTATCACAATTTTCATTCCTTGACCCCCCAAGACATATGAGGGTCTTACTAAGATTGGAAAATTAAGTTTGTCTGCTACTTGCAGAGCTTGGTCAGCTGTTTCAGCTGTATCAAATTCTGGGTATGGAATGTTGTTTTCCTTCAATAAATTAGAAAATGAACCTCGATCTTCTGCTAAATCTAAAGATTGGTAACTAGTTCCCAATACCTTAATTCCATATCTGTCTAATTTTTCTGCCAGTTTAAGGGCGGTTTGACCTCCAAGCTGGACAATGACCCCTTCAGGCTTTTCATGCTGAATTATGTCATAGATATGTTCCCAAAAAACAGGTTCAAAATAAAGCTTATCCGCAGTGTCAAAATCGGTTGATACAGTTTCGGGATTACAATTTATCATGATGGTTTCGTATCCACATTCAGCAGCAGCTAGAACGCCATGGACACAACAATAATCAAACTCAATACCTTGTCCAATACGATTTGGACCAGAGCCCAAAACAACAATTTTCTTTTTTCCTGAGACAACACTTTCATTATCGGTGTATGTACCACCGTCTTTAGTTGTCATTTCACTTTCAAAGGTAGAATAATAATAAGGAGTCTTAGCTTGAAATTCTGCTGCACAAGTATCAACAAGCTTGTAAACACGATTTATATTAAATGATTTACGTTTTTTATAAACTTCACTTTCTAAACAACTCAACATATGGGCGATTTGACGATCTCCATATCCTTTTTGTTTGGCTTCTAAAAGAAGTGGCTTAGTGATGGTTTCAATATTGAAATTTGAAATTTCATTTTCAAGAAAATACATTTCCTCGTATTGCTTTAAAAACCACATATCAATTTTGGTGATTTCGTAAATTCTGGATAACGGAATTCCCATTTGAATAGCATCATAAATCACAAAAACTCGGTCCCAACTGGCGTGTTTGAGCTTACTAATGACTAGATCGTAGTCTTTATAACCTTTTCCGTCGGCGCCTAAGCCATTACGTTTGATTTCTAAGGATTGTGTTGCCTTGTGTAATGCCTCTTGAAACGAACGACCGATGCCCATGACCTCTCCCACAGCTTTCATTTGAAGCCCTAGTTCTCTGTCACTACCTTCAAATTTATCAAAATTCCAACGCGGTATCTTAACAATCACATAATCCAAAGTGGGTTCAAAAAGAGCAGAGGTTGATTTGGTAATCTGATTTTCTAGCTCGTCAAGATAATATCCCATTGCTAATTTCGCTGCGACTTTGGCAATTGGATAGCCTGTGGCCTTGCTTGCGAGTGCTGAGGAACGAGAGACGCGTGGGTTGATTTCTATGGCAATAATATCCTCGTTTTTATCTGGACTCACGGCAAATTGAACATTACAACCCCCAGCAAAATCGCCAATGCTACGCATCATATGGATAGCCATATCGCGCATTTTCTGATATGTATTGTCACTTAAAGTCATTGCCGGTGCTACTGTGATAGAGTCTCCTGTATGGATACCCATGGGATCCATATTTTCTATGGAACAAATTATAACAACATTATTGTTATCATCACGAAGCAATTCTAATTCATATTCTTTCCAGCCCATAAGAGCCTTGTCAATCATGACCTCATGTATGGGTGAAATCTCAAGACCACGCTTTAAAAGTTCATCAAAATCTTCTTCTTTATGGACAATGGAAGCACCAGCACCCCCTAATGTAAAAGAAGCTCTAATAACAAGTGGGAAACCAAATTCTTGTGCAATTTCCTTACCTTTCAGATAGGAATTTGCCGTGGCTTGAGGGGCCATTGGAATGTTAATTTTCAACATCAATTCTCGAAACTTCTCGCGGTCTTCTGTGATATTTATCGCGTCAATGTCAACACCAATAATCTCAATATTATAATCTTCCCAAATTCCTTTTTCATCAGCTTCAATACACAAATTGAGAGCTGTTTGTCCCCCCATGGTTGGTAGAACTGCATTAATCTGTGGATGGTCTTTTAAAATATTTAAAATGGACTTGGTATTCAAAGGCAACAAATAGACATGGTCGGCCATTGAAGGATCTGTCATGATGGTTGCAGGATTGGAGTTAATTAAAATAGTTTCGATTCCATCCTCTCTTAAAGATCGTAAGGCTTGAGACCCAGAATAATCAAATTCACAGGCCTGACCAATAATAATTGGCCCAGAGCCGATGATGAGAATGGATTTTAAATCGTTTCTTTTTGGCATTTTATTATTGATTTGATTTCGATAAAATATTTTTCAAATTTAAATAACCTTTAGATATAAAAAAAGGCGTTACGAACAGTAACACCTTTAATATATTAACAATTGTTAATCATTATTTTTTATGACGGATTTCAGATGAAACACTCAACTTTTTACGTCCTTTTGCCCGTCTTCTAGCTAAAACTTTTCTGCCGTTAGCAGAGGCCATTCTTTCCATAAAACCGTGTTTGTTTTTACGTTTTCTTTTGGAAGGTTGAAATGTTCTTTTCATTTTATTTTAACTTTAAATCCGATATGAGAAATTTTAAATTATAATTTTACAATGTCTTAAAATTCGAGCTGGGCAAATATACAAAGAGTTTTTAGTTCAACAAATCTTATTTTAAAATTATTTTGTTTTGTTTTCATTACATTTGTACTACATTTTAAACTGAAAATATGTTCAATAAAAATATTAAACTCGTCTTGTTCATTTCATCTATTGCGTATGCAATTTATCAATTTGTAGAGTCTTACATAGGTAACGGAATTATGTTTATTTTAATTGGACTTACTTTTTTGTTTTTATACTATAAAAACGAATTCATTTTATTGGCGTTTTTAAAACTTAGAAAGCAAGATTTTACTGGAACTGAAGCTTGGCTAAGCAAGATTAAAAATCCACAATCGGCTCTGACCAAAAAGCAACAAGGCTATTACAATTTTTTGAAAGGAATAATGGTGTCTCAAAGCAATATGAATGCCGCTGAAAAGTTTTTTAAAAATGCTGTAAGTCTAGGACTATCGATGGATCACGATCTAGCAATGGCCAAACTTAACTTGGCAGGGATAGCATTTACAAAACGACGAAAAATGGAAGCACAACGCTTGCTTTCGGAAGCACAAAAGCTCGATAAAAGGAACATGCTGAGCGAGCAAATTAAGATGATGAAGCAGCAAATGAGAAAGGCCTCCATCCCTAACCAGCATTTTGGACAAGGAAACGCAGGTCGAAGACGTTAATTGTTTGATTCTACAACATTAACCTTTGGTATTTCAATGGTGTATTTTTTTCTTGATTTATTATTTAAAAATGTCTCTCTCAACCAAGGGTTATGAATTTTTAATTGCTTGTAATTAATACCAAAACCGTTAGCAAATTGTACAAAATCACTAACGGCTGTATCAATCTTCACTGAAAATGTAGGAGGGTAATCGTATAAGTCAGTATCCTTGTAATTAAAGCCATATCTTAGGGGATTGTTTGTAATTTCTTTGAGTGCTAGAATTCTAAATACATAACGACTAGTTTCTTGACTCAATATCATATCGTAGTAATTATCGACTGATTGACGTTTTAGTTCTGTGGCAATTCCATTCATTCCAGCATTGTAAGAGGCTGCAGCTAACGTCCAAGAACCAAATCTTTCTTTAGCTTTCAATAAGTATTCACATGCAACTTTGGTTGATAAAATGAGATTGTTACGCTCGTCAACATTTTGATTTACTTCTAATCCATATTCTTTAGCAGTAGATTTCATTATTTGCCAAAATCC
>TARA_B100001057_G_scaffold114615_1_pt1 | contig 13871 bp, 10 predicted proteins | sample TARA_B100001057 | Tara Oceans TARA_B100001057 (sample SAMEA2621839) | marine metagenome | biome: marine biome (ENVO:00000447); feature: surface water layer (ENVO:00002042); material: "saline water (ENVO:00002010), including plankton (ENVO:xxxxxxxx)" | depth 5 m
GATGTGGTGGTAGTTGGAAGATGCACTGATCCAGCACTAGTACTTGGACCGTTGGTCAAAGAATTCGGTTGGGGCGAAGATGATTGGATTAATTTAGCAACAGGAACGATGGCCGGCCATCTTTTAGAATGTGGAGGGCAAGTTACTGGAGCTTACTTCGCTGACCCCGGCTACAAAGATGTACCGGATTTGGCGAATGTTGGATTTCCAATTGCTGAAGTTGCGAATGACGGATCTTTAATCATAACAAAAGCCGATAATACGGGTGGGCTTGTGTCAGCACAAACAGTGAAGGAACAACTTTTGTATGAAATTCACGATCCAGAGAACTATTTCACCGCCGATGTTATACTGGATATCAGCAAGGTAAAAGTCTTAGAAGTTGGGCCAGACCGCGTGAAAGTCACCGGAGCTCGCGGAAAACAGAGACCAGATACTTTAAAAGCAACGGTGAGTATAGATGGGGGTTGGATGGGAGAAGCTGAAATGAGTTACGCTGGCCCTAACGCTTTAAAAAGGGCGCAACTAGCTATTGATGTACTGAAAAGCCGATGTCGCGATATTAAAACAAATAACCCCATTAGATTTGATATTGTCGGAACTATGAGTGTGCATTCTGGTGATAATGAGGATACTACAAATACACATAAATACCCTGATGATGGAGACTACAGAATTCGGATTGCGACCTGCGGCCATGATAAAGAAATAGTTGAGCGCGTTAATCAGGAGATGTTGAGCCTATACTGCAGTGGCCCTGCAGCAGGTGGTGGTTTTCGCCAGCATTTAACGGATCAAGTTCAAACAGCTTCGATATTAGTAGATCGGAATAAGATCTTGCCTAAAGTCCATTTCTTGACGGATTATGCTTAAATGGCACAAGAACATATGAGAACAGTAAGGTTGCATGACATTGCTCATGCGAGGGCTGGGGACAAGGGTAATCGTTCGAATATTAGTCTTATTCCATACAGGGCCGCGACATATGAAATATTACTTGAGCAAGTTACCGAAAAACGAGTACTAGAACTTTTCTCAAATAAAGGCGCCAGTAACGTAATCCGATACGAATTACCGAACCTACCCGCATTAAATTTTGTAATAGATGATGTTTTGGAAGGGGGAGTCAATAGCGCTTTAAATCTCGATCAGCACGGAAAGACCCTCTCATTTCTTCTGCTGACCTTATCAGTGGAAGTCCCCGTAACGTTAACAGTTTAAAATACTGAGTAAAATAACTCGGTAGAGCCAATATAATTTTGCTTTCAAAAACCGAAGCCTAACCGCAAGAAAAGTCTCTGTGATAAAACCAGTTTAATAACAGGTTAATTCTCAAAAAGTTTATAAAATAGGACGATATCTATGGAACATCAGAATACTGAAAAATTAAGCGGAGGTGACGCCCTAGTCCGTTCTCTCATTATTGAAGGTATCGATACAGTATTTGGTCTGCCGGGGATCCAACTTGATCCAATGTTTAACGCATTGCACGATGCAGGGAATGCGATATCGGTTATTAATTCCAGACATGAGCAGGGCGTTGCCTATATGGCTTTCGGTTATTCCCAATCCACTGGAAAGGTAGGCGCTTACGCTGTTGTACCTGGACCTGGAATACTAAACACAACCGCTGCCCTGTCTACAGCATATGCATGTAACACGCGTGTATTAGCAATCACGGGCCAAATCCCTTCAACTTCGATAAATAAAGGGTTTGGAATGTTACACGAGATACCGGAACAGCTAGAAGTAATGAAAGGATTAACAAAACACTCTGCCAGAATAAATCATCCTACCGAAGCTCCCCAGAAAATTAGCGAAGCTTTTCGCCAACTACGTAGCGGCCGCCCCCGGCCGGTTGGGCTTGAAATGCCGATGGATATAATGTGGAAAAAATCAGAAGTAACCTTAGGAAGTAAGACGTCTGGTTCTCCTGCTCCATTACCTGACCCCGATCTTGTCGAAAAAGCCGCCAAAATACTGGGAGAATCTCAACAACCAATGATTTTTGTTGGTGGCGGCGCTTATGAAGCCTGCCGAGAGATCAGGACGTTGGCTGAAACGCTACAAGCCCCTGTAATATCCTATCAAAATGGTCGTGGTATTTTAGATGAACGTCACTACCTCGCCCATACTAATACGGCAGGTGCAATACTATGGAGAAACTGTGATGCTGCTATCAGTATTGGGTGTCGATTGCAGGCAGAACGTATGTCGTGGGGCATGGATGATGCTTTAAAAATCATACACGTTGATATAGATCCGACCGAGATAAATCGTATTACGAAACCTGATGTTGGGCTCGTTTCGGACGCAGCATTTACTACTAGAAAAATCATTGATGCTCTGAATAAATATAATATTAAACGAACCTCTCGCGAAGAAGAAATGCTTAACATAAAGGCTCAGGCCGAAAAGCTTATGGAGGAAAAAGCAGGGCCACAAATGGCATGGCTTCGAGCCATCCGGGATGTTTTACCTGACAATGGTTTATTCGTCGATGAATTCACCCAAGTAGGGTATGTATCACGGGTAGGTTTTCCAGTTTACAGCCCTAGGTCGATGATAACTCCGGGATATCAGGGAACGCTAGGGTATGGTTACGCGACAGCCCTTGGCGTCAAGGTAGCCCATCCGGATAAACCGGTCGTATCTGTAAATGGTGATGGGGGCTTCATGTACACGATGCCCGAAATTGCAACTGCAGTTCACCATAACATAAATTTAGTTGCTATCGTATTCTCTGATGGGGCGTATGGTAATGTTCTTCGTATGCAACGTGAGTTACATGATGGGAAAATTATTGCATCACAGTTCACTAATCCAGATTTTGTTAAATTAACAGAGAGTTTTGGGGCATTGGGACTTCGGGCGAAAACCCCTAATGAATTAAGAATTGCATTAGAAAAGGGTTTCTCAGCAAACAGACCAACCATCATTGAAATCCCCGTCAAAGCCTTTCCAGAACCATTCGAATTACTTCGGCCAGCAGCAACCCGCGGAACGAAAGGTTAAAGGAATGACAGAGACAGCCTTGATAGTAGGAGCAGGACCTGGATTAAGCTCATCCCTAACGTATCTTCTTTTAAAGAATAAATTTAAAGTGGCTATAGCAGCGCGCAATGTTGCAAAGCTTACAACTTTAGCAGAAACATCAAATGTCGATGTCTTCACATGTGATGCTAGTCATATTAATCAAGTTCAAACATTATTTAAAAAACTAGATAAAACTTTGGGAACTCCAGACCTAGTAATATACAATCCCTCGGCACGGGTTCGTGGAGAAATTGTTGAAGTCGATCCCGAAGACACTCAGAAGGCCATAAATATAACGTGTTTTGGAGCATTCCTGGTGGCTCAGGAAGCAGCAAAAAGGATGGTTAAGCGAGGCAGTGGGAGTATCTTTTTCACAGGCGCTTCAGCCAGCGTAAAGGGGTATGCAAATTCTTCTGTATTTGCGATGGGAAAGTTTGGTCTGCGCGGTTTGGCACAGGCGCTTGCTAGAGAACTACATCCGCAAAATATACATATAGGCCATTTCATTATAGATGGCGGAATAAAAGCAGACCATAGACAAGAAAGAAATGATCCAGGAAACGACAGTATGTTGGACTCCGAAGCTATAGCGGAGACTTACCTTCAATTTCACCGACAGCATCGAAGTTCATGGTCTTGGGAGATTGAGTTAAGGCCCTGGTTGGAAACATTCTAGGCAAAATAAACCATTAATAACAGCAATGTTGGCTAGGCTTATGTTATAAAATGATTTAAAAGCCTGTCATACCAAAATCGGTATCATACCATCCGTCTTATTTATTTTGGTCGCTAATTATATGATTAAATCTAAACTATCTCTGCTTATCGCAATCGCCATCTCAATGCTGGCAGCAGGCTGGTTAATCTCAGGCCAGTTTACCAATAATTCTAAATCCCAAAAAAAGCACACGCAAAATCAGGAACGAAGCGTATCCGAAAAACTTGTGACCGTAAGGACTCGTCACATCAAAGCCCAATCATACACTCCAAATATGCGCGTGACAGGACAGACAGAAAGATCACGGTCAGTGATAATTCGCACTCAAATTAGTGGTAAAATTTCCAAAATAATAAAAAAGGCTGGCGATAATGTAAATAAGGGAGACATAATTGCCACGCTTTATTCAGAGGATTTGCCTCTTCGTCTAAAAGAAGCAAGAGCTCGAGTGAAACAGAGGGAGTTGGAATTTTCTGCCGCAAAAAAACTATCGCAAAAAGGGTACAAAGCGGAGACCAAATATGCAGCGGCTTTTGCAGATCTACAGGCAGCAAAGGCTTTTGCTGAACGTATAAGAATTAATTTGGAATATACTGATATTCCTGCTCCTTTTTCTGGCATCTTGAGCGCGCAAAGTGCTGAGATAGGTGACGTTTTACGCAAATCTGACCCTGTGGCAGAGTTGATCGATTTAGATCCACTCCTGATTACAGCCTACGTCTCAGAACGTGATTATCTAAAAATAAAAATGGGCCAATCTGCTCAAGTTAAGTTGAGAAAAGAAAAAAAAATAAACGGGCGCATTCAATTTATAAGCCCAGTGGCCCAAAGAGATACCAGAACGTTTAAAGTAGAACTAAAGACACCAAATCCCAGAGCCCAGATACCAGAGGGAATAACGGCAGAGTTGATAATACCTTTGCCTGAGATCTCAGCACACCAGTTGTCGCCATCATTATTTTCATTAGATGAAAAAGGCGATTTAGGGGTCAAAATAATCAATGAAGAAGGAAGAGTGCAGTTTAGACCAATTACAATTGTTGGCGGGTCGGAAGATAAAACATTTGTGACCGGGCTACCGGATCCTTCTAACGTAATAGTGGTCGGCCACGGATTTGTGATACACGGTCAAATCGTTAAAGCAGTTGCAGAAACTACCTCTTCAGGCAAACAATCGTGAAATCATTCATCAACAAAGCATTGTCACGATCTCGGGCAACGCTTCTAGCTTTGATCCTGATACTAACCGCCGGAACGGTTGCCTATATAGACATTCCAAAAGAAGCTGATCCCGATATTGATATTCCTTTGATCTATATTCTCCTTCAACATGATGGGATTTCACCAGAAGATAGTGAACGATTATTACTCCAGCCTCTTGAGAGCTCACTGCGTGGCATTGAAGGTGTAAAGGAGATGCGCAGTTCTGCATACGAAAGTGGCGCTAGTATTGTCCTAGAATTCGATGCTGGCTTCGACTCAAAAAAAGCAATTAGCGACGTCCGTGAAAAAGTTGACTTAGCAAAGACCCGTCTTCCAACTGAAACCAAAGAACCAAAAGTAAAAGAAATAAATTTTAGTTTATTTCCTGTTTTGGTCGTCACGATATCAGGAAACCTTCCCGAACGCACTCTATTAGCGTTAGCACGCGACCTTAGCGATGAAATCGGCGGCATCAGTAGTGTACTCGAAGCTAAACTTACGGGAAATCGGAAAGAACTGATTGAAATAATTATAGATCCAGCACTACTAGAAAGCTATGGACTAGATTCTATAAGTATTCTGCAGATAATCGCGCGTTCAAATTTATTAGTAGCAGCTGGCAAGCTCGATGCAGGAAATGGTAGTTTCCCAATAAAAGTCCCGGGACTTTATCAAGATATTTCCGATATTTTAAGTCAGCCGATAAAGGTGAATGACGACGCTGCAGTAACTATTGCCGACGTTGCCTCCGTGAGGCGATCATTTAGAGATAAAGATACGATAGCTCGACTATCTGGCGAGTCGTCGATAGGAGTGGAAGTATCAAAAAGAGGCGGTCACAATATAATTGACACTATTGAAAGCGTTAGGGAAAAGGTTTCTGAGCACAGTAAACGCTGGCCTCAAGAGGTGAAGGTAACTTTTTCACAGGACCGTTCATTGCATATAAATCGTATGCTAAAAGACCTTCAGAATAATATTATCAGTGCTATCTTGTTAGTCATGATAATAATAGTGGGAGCACTCGGCTGGCGCTCAGGGCTATTAGTCGGCGTAGCTATTCCAGGTTCTTTCTTGATGGGTATTTTGGTCCTAGCAGCACTAGGCTTTTCAATAAACATAGTTGTACTCTTTAGCCTGATCTTATCTGTTGGGATGTTAGTTGACGGGGCAATTGTCGTTACAGAATTTGCAGATCGCCAAATGAGGGACCACATTTCCCGAGAAGATGCCTATCGAAATGCAGCGAAAAGAATGGCTGGTCCTATAATAGCCTCCACAGCCACTACCCTGGCCGCTTTTATGCCTTTAATATTTTGGCCGGGAATAGTTGGTGAATTCATGAAGTTTATGCCAATCACATTGATCGCAATATTAACCTCATCACTTTTCATGGCATTAATTTTTGTTCCAACCGTTGGGGTAACACTTGGGCAGTCCAATATGTTGGTTAAACGGGAAAACAGTAGGGTAGAAAGAGATAGTCTCAAGGACTTTAAAAACAATAATTGGCTTACCCGATTCTATATTCAATTGCTGGAACTAGCATTACAAAATCCATTTAAAGTTATTATAATTGCAATACTGACATTGGTTACTGTTCAATACACCTACATAACTAGAGGTAATGGCGTTGAATTTTTTCCAGCCATCGAGCCCGATACAGCAAAAATTTATATCCATGCGCGAGGAAATTTATCTACTGAGGAAAAAGCCAAGTTAATTTACGATATTGAGAAAGAAGTTTTAAATATCAATGAATTTAAATCAATTTATACCTTTGTTGGCAAACTTCACGGTGGGGGAGAGGATGTACCAAAGGATGTGATTGGAACTATTCAACTTGAATTCAAAGATTGGACCCAACGCAGACCAGCTAAAGCGATATTAGATGAAATCAAAAATCGCTCAGCAAAATACGCAGGTATAAAAGTAGAGTTTGTTGAATTACAGAAAGGCCCACCAACGGGGAAACCACTAAAACTACTGATTAAATCCGATAATGCTTCGGACCTCGATAACGCCACCTCGATTATTCGAAACCATCTAAATACCATTGTAGGTCTCACCAATATTGAAGATGATAGGGATTTGCCCGGAATCGAATGGCAGCTGACTGTCGATAGAACTCAAGCGTTAAAATTTGGAGTTGATATAGCTCTCGTTGGAAATTATGTGCAACTCATCACCAAGGGCTTGAAAGTAACAGATTACAGCACGGAAGTTAGCGACGAAGAAATTGACGTCGTAATAAGATACCCAAAACATTATCGGAAGCTCAATCAATATGAAAGGATAAGCATAAAAACCAATAAAGGCCTTATCCCCATCGATAACTTCATCAAGTGGTCTCCCAAACCCAAAATTGGTGTAATTAAGCGAGTGCAATCTATTAGAACGAAAACTATTCAGGCTGATGTTGCCCCGGGCATTCTCGCCGATTCGAAAGCTAAAGAAATAAAAGCGTGGCTGAACAACGCAGACCTTCCTGGATCTGTAAGAATTCAATTTAAAGGGGAGGATGCTGAACAAAAACAGGCTAAGAGTTTCCTTATAAAGGCCTTCGCTGCAGCATTATTTATTATGACCATCATATTAGTCACGCAATTCAATAGTTTCTATAGTGCGTTTTTGATACTATCGGCGGTTATAATGTCGACTGCTGGCGTCTTTCTGGGGCTACTCATTACAGGAGAGCCATTTGGCATTGTTATGTCAGGAGTTGGCGTTATAGCTTTGGCAGGCATTGTAGTTAATAATAATATAGTGCTGATTGACACCTTCGATCATATCAAGCGCACATCTATCTCAGTTCAACAGGCAATCCTTGTGGCTGGGGTGCAACGATTACGGCCAGTGTTGCTGACGACCATAACTACTGTTCTAGGCTTGATGCCAATGGTTTTTCAAACGAATATTGACTTCCTAACAAGAGAAATAACTGTAGGAGCGCCATCAACACAGTGGTGGGTTTCACTGTCAACGACCATCGTATTCGGCCTTAGCTTCGCTACAGTCCTAACCTTAATTGTTACTCCGTGCGCTTTAATGCTACGTTCGAACCTAATAGCGTGGCGAGAAGAACGGTTTCCTGGATCGAGGAGACAAAACTAATAGAAGAACGAAGATATCAACCAACTGCCATACTAGCTTTGTGATTGATAAATTAGTCTTCTACGTTGCTATGTCTCAGGGTTAGGCTCAATCTTTTGTGGGAAATAATGCTCAGTGGTATTGTGAAAAAATAGATAATAATTAAAATCGCCAATGCGATCCAAGTTTCTGTTAGCACGCAAGCGATAAATAATCCCGCTATTACAAATAAAGGGATAACCATTTTTCTCGGAAGTTTACTTCCTTTGAAAGAAAAAGTCGGAATGCTACTCACCATCATTAGTCCAATAAAAACCAACCAGGCTGCAATTAAGTAAGGTTGGTTGATAACCGTCACTTCGATTTCAAAGCTCATAATAACGGGCAAGCAAGCAAGACCAGCAGCAGCGGGAGCAGGGACTCCAGAAAAAAACCTAGACGCGAATGCTGGTGGATCTGGATCCTCTAACTGAGTATTGAACCGGGCTAATCGTAAAGCCATGCATGTCGAAAAAAACAAAACACTTGCCCAACCAATTCCATGAATATTTTGGGTACTCCAAAAAAATAGTATTAGGGCGGGCGCTACACCAAAACTAATAAAATCTGATAACGAATCCAACTCTGCGCCAAACTTGCTTTGTCCCTTTAAGAGTCGTGCCATTCGACCATCAAGCGTATCAAGGACTGCAGCTAATGCTATAGCACCAATCGCAAACTCCCACCTTTCCTGCAATGCAAAGCGGATGCCTGTAAGTCCGGAGCACAAGGCCATAACGGTGATCAAGTTAGGTATTAATATACTAATGGGCATCTGTTTGATGCGATTTCGTCTAGATCCTTTATTCATCAAAGTGCAAGTTCCTGTTCCTAATTAACGAACTTCACCAGATCGAGCCGCCTCATCTGATTTTAAATCAGCCAGTACTGTTTCCCCAGAAACACACTTCTGACCTATTACCGCGTGAGATACGGCTCCGTGGGGAAGATAGATATCTACGCGGCTCCCAAACCGGATTAAACCGAACCGCTCTCCAGCAAGGACTATTTGATCCTCTTCCAAATAACAAACAATTCTTCTAGCTACTAAACCAGCTATCTGGACTGCTCCTATAAAAGCGCCAGAGTCTAGATCGATACGAACCATTTGCCTTTCGTTTTCTTCGCTAGCTTTATCAAGTGAGGCATTAAGAAATTGGCCAGGCACGTAAACCAATTTCCCGATACGGCCATCACATGGGATCCTGTTAACGTGGCAATCAAATACATTCATAAAGACGCTGACACGAACTACCGGCTCAGAACCCATGTCTAGTTCTTCTGGTGGAGATACTTCAGCTATCATCTGGACGATGCCATCGGCTGGCGAGATTATCAAACCTTCCCGTTCAGGGGTAACTCGGTCTGGATTTCTAAAGAAATAAACACACCATAGGGTGAGAACTAAACCTATCCATCCCAGCGGGGTATATACAAAGTACAAAATCAAAGAAATAAGGCTAAAAATAGCTATGAATGGCCATCCTTCTCTGGCTATTGGTACTAAGACATTATCAAGTAGAGAGCCTTTATTCATTTGATTTGATCACTCATCTTTCTTTTTGATCGGGAATTTTAAACACCTGTCCTGGATAAATTAAATTAGGGTCCCGGATCTGGTCTATATTTGCCTCATAAATTTCAGTGTACCGAAAACCACTCCCATAAACTTTTGCAGCTATCCGCCAAAGACTATTCCCAGGCTGTATAATTACCGTTGCTTTTTCCATTGTAGCCTCAATAACCGGCGCTTTTATAAAAGGCAACTCTATCCTTTCTAGTACTTTTGCCGACAGGTTCACCTGATCCACTCGTATCATATATTTTCTCGATTTAAGTGTGTTCTTAAGCTCAATGGTCCACATCCCATCCGGGGCAGCAGTAACCGATCCAGCTAAGGTATTATCTAGATATACGTTGATAATCGAATTAGGGTTTGATAACCCGCTCAAGATTATAATGCCACTATCATCGTAATCAATGGTCTTTAGGGCAAGGCGCGTTTGTCCACCCTCCTCTGCAACACCCACCTTTTCTTTTCTGGGCTCAACTTTATCACTCTTTCCTTGCTTTTTCCTTTTTGGAGCTTGAAATATTCGTGACGCCTCGGTTTTAGCCTCCTCCCTCGGCATAACCATCGCTAGTGGCACACCACCTGCTTTTTCCTCGAGTCCAGCAATATTATGACCTGGTTCAGGAACAACCAAGACCACAGCATTGTCGGATTCCCGAAAACTATCCGTCTGAGTCACATCCCTGAGTATTAAGATTCTGGCGCCAGGGGTTAAGCGTGCTTCTGGCACAAAGACCCATTCCCCTCTATCATCAGAGTCCACTATGCCGACGACGGTATTTCCATCTAATATCTCAATCCTAGCGCCAGGTTCACTTCTCCCAGCGATCACCACATTACCTTCCGGGTCTACTCTAACAAGATCAAAAGATGGTTTCTTTTTATATTTTTTTAAGGTAGTTTCTGCATCCGTATTTTTTTTTGCTGCGGTGGCAATAGAGGACTCTTTTTTATCAGTTTCTCTATTTTGAGAGAACTGACTTTTTGCGACAGAGGTTTTATTTTTCAGTGGTTCTTCTGATTCCCTTTTATCCTCGTGATTTAAAATTAATGCTATAATAACGACGATTACACCTACTATACCAATGGCTGTGGGGCGAGAAATCATCACCGGTTGCTCCTGTAGCTTTTATCCAGTTTAAGCTTGAAGTGACAACTAAGCAATGCCGAGTTCCATGGCAAAAACATAATTAACAAAGAGCACAAAAATTGTAGTGAGACTAAAAATGAATGATAAATTTTCTGCGTGCGTCTTTTGCGGGTCATCAAACGGATCAAACAAGATTTATTCCCGATCCGCAGAGGAATTGGGGACACTTCTAGCTAATAACAATATCGATATTGTTTATGGTGGCGGCAACACCGGACTGATGGGGACGCTTGCTAATTCTGCTCTGGCTGTGGGGGGGAACGTAACGGGCGTAATACCAAATTTCCTGCAGGAGTCGGAAGTTGGTCATCCAAACCTTACAGAATTAATTGTCACAGACAATATGCATGATAGAAAAAGACTAATGTATGAACGGGCGGATATTTTCATTTCATTACCTGGAGGCACCGGGACCTTTGATGAAACAATAGAGGCGATGACCTGGGTTCAATTGAATATTTTTAATAAAGAAATTATTCTTGTAGATGTAGGAGCTTATTGGGAACCATTTTTAACTTTGGTAAAACATGGAATAAAAGAAGGATTTATAAATAAAAAAAATGAATCACTACTAACATTAGTAAAATCATCTCAGCAGGCCATAGATGTTATCAAAAGGATCCAACAAGAAAAGGTTTGATTACAACTTTTCAAAAAGGCTTTAGATAGGTTTTCAAGAAAATCACTGTGATTTATGTATTAACAACAGAAGAATGATTGTAGAAAGCAGTATGAAAGATAGTATAATGCAAAATCTTTACATGCGCGAAATGAACAAGCATAAGATATAGTAGGTCACAGAACGTGAAAAGGATCCCTGCCACATATAGAATTATAATTTATTTGAACCTAAATTTTTTAGTAAAGAGGCGTAAATGATCGATTTAATGTCAATTGCACAAACAGAAGCCAAAGGAGGAGATTTATTCGGTGCTCTTGAAGCGCTTTATAAACCGACGGATGTTCGCCCTGATGGACATCCAGATGCTGTTGTTTGGCAAGGGGGTAATTTTGATGGAACGGTAAACCCGGTGGCACACTCACTCACCGATGCATACGCTCTAATAGGCACAATAGCAGCGGCTGATATTCTGGGTTTACCGTTTTATGCTGTACCTATGTGGTCTCAATACCGCCACGATACTCAACTCGAATGCTTAAGCTGGTTTGGAAATATGCCATGTACGTCAATCAAGTGGTCAACGGCGGGCGATGCCTATGTGAATGATGGTAACGGCGGCCGCGTTGTTGTAATGGGGAAATCCGGAAATGCCCCGTTACGGACACAGGCCGGAGTTTATTGCAACGTGAGGCCGTACGGCCCGATAACGGCGGTCCGGTGCATGCCATGCTTACCATACTCGCAGAATAGGCCAAAATTTGATGTTGATTCAAAGACAGGGTTGATTCATTCAGAAATGAACTCGCCAGGAATTCAAATGGCGTATGCCAATCGCCTATTCCTGAAAATGGTTCACGAAACAGGTAAAATAGGACGTGTAGCGATGAAACCGACGCAAGCTATGGAAGACGGTATCAACGCCGGTCTGCATGCATGGTTACTAGAAGGCACAAAATTTGAGGTTGGAAGAAAATACGCTGTAAATCCGTTTGAGGAACATAAAGAAAATATCGAAAAAATTATCGCACTTCTGCCCAGTGATTTCAAAAAAGGCATGGAAAACTGGGGAGGTCGCATTGAACAACACATAGCAGACACAAATTACGGACTATTATTGTGGGACCTTATTGAGCAGAGAGACTGTGTGGTGTTAGCAACCGACTTAGATGGAGACCGGTTAACAGACTTAATGGCAGATGTTTCAGATCCACTGCGTGACTTTGGAAAGAAAGTTGCAAAGCACCTTGGGCATGACGTCAACATGTCCCAGGTATGGTCTGATATGGGATATACCACCGGAAACGGACGCGATATGACCTCGGTTATGCACCGCATGAGCGGACCGGCTATTCATGAGCAAACTCTTGGTTCTGCCGATGCAATGTTGTTACGTTTGCTAGATGGTGACGAGTCGATGGGAGGAACTAAGCAGCCGTATGACCCAAGAATCCATTTTGTTTTGATGCGCGATGCATACCTAGATGCCAATCAAGGCAACGAAAAGGTTAAGATATGGTTTGATAATGTCCTGGGTACATTTGACTCCATATATGGACAAACGAGACCAGGTTTTATTGAAGGTTATAAAGCCCTCAAACAAGCAATAGCGCCATGGGGGTCGTAGAGGCAGTAGATAAGAGATCTTTTCGAGGGGCAAGTGCTTTTCGATATTTAGATTTGTTTAAAGAATTGTTTAGTTCTATAGTATGCGGTTCGCTTTTTTCTAATTGATCGCACTGGGTTTGTTTATTCAACGCATCACGTTTTTTAGGAAATATGAAATGGCAAACCCTAAAATCGCATTCTTAGCATCTTCTGGGAAACAGGCTGTAACCGCAAAGAATGCGCTTGAAAAAATCTATGACAGTACAAGCGTCGATGATGCAGATGTTATTATCGTACTTGGCGGTGACGGCATGATGCTGGATACCCTGCGCCAATATATAAACCGCCCAGTGAAGGTTTTTGGGATGAACCGCGGCACAATAGGCTTCCTGATGAACGAATATTCAAAAGATGATCTTTTGGATCGGATTAATTCGGCTACCTTAGTTACATTGCATCCTTTAAGAATGAAGGTTGAAAAAAATAATGGTGATATCGAAGAGGCTTTAGCTATTAATGAAGTTTCCCTCTTAAGGCAGACTTCCCAAACAGCAAAAATAAAGATTACTATCGATAACACGGTTCGTATGAAAGAATTATTGTGTGACGGTATTCTGGTTTCTACACCCGCAGGAAGCACAGCTTACAATCTATCGGCCCACGGCCCCATAATACCGCTTGGTGCTGGGATCCTTGCCATGACACCCATAAGTGCTTTTAGACCTCGGCGGTGGCGTGGAGCTCTACTTGAACATGGAGCTACTATCAAAATAGAAGCATTAGATACTAAAAAACGTCCAGTCAGTGCATCTGCCGACGCAACAGGAGTTCG
>TARA_B100001057_G_scaffold345258_1_pt1 | contig 13854 bp, 15 predicted proteins | sample TARA_B100001057 | Tara Oceans TARA_B100001057 (sample SAMEA2621839) | marine metagenome | biome: marine biome (ENVO:00000447); feature: surface water layer (ENVO:00002042); material: "saline water (ENVO:00002010), including plankton (ENVO:xxxxxxxx)" | depth 5 m
GGAGTTCTCGGCAATCTTTTAGGAGTGATCCAACAATTGGGTGACGCAGGGATTGTAGGTCTTTTAGCTGCAGCACTGCTTTATAAATTACTTAAGTAATTTTAGCTTTGAGCCGAAGCAATGCTTCGGCTCAATTTAATAAAAAATGGATATATTTAAATTTAAAAAAATAAGAAAATTTTTGTACAAGTCTACAGAGGTTTTGGGGCTTTTCATTGCAATATCTCTTTTAGTAGGGCTAATTTTTGGACCTGAAACCCCAGTTTTTGGAAAAGTTTTGAATAACTTTTCAGAAGTAATGAATTTATTTGGGGAAAATGGTCTTTTAGCTCTAGTATCTCTGATAATTATTTTTGCTATTTTAAAAAAATAGTTTGATAAGACATTTTTTTAAGAATGTCTATCTTCTAAATCTTTTTTGATGTCTTCATGGTCTCCAACCATGATGTGATTGCTACTTTTTACCAAATACTTATCCAATAAAGGAATAAAGAGCAAAGGTACGATTCCTCCCAATACAATACCAAAAGTCATTGGTCTTATAGTTGGATCAATTAAAGCTGCTATTAAATCAGCAATGACATGTGCTAAAGCTGCCCCTATTATTCCTGCAATATATCCATTTGATGCTATTTTTATTAATCGGTTAAAACTCCATCCTGAGTAATAACCAATAACAATCAATAAAACATGCACAAAACCAAAGGTGAAACCTCTCAAGGAAGTATTTTCAATACCTAGAAGCAGTATTAGATCTTCCATTGATTATGATGTTATCGATATTTATTTTTATCAAAAAAAGTTTCTAAGGAAGATATTAATCTCGTAAAGGTTGTAGAGATGAAAAAACTTAATTTATCTTGAAAATTTTGTCTTGTAATAAAAGAGATTTCAAAAATTTCATGTTTTTTTGAAAGGTTTAAAAGGTACTCATCACTGGTTGAGATTTCATCGACTAATCCTACCTCAAGAGCTTTTATGCCCTCCCAAGTTTCCCCGGTAGCTATTTTTTTCATATCCAAGGAAGGTCTAAATTTTTTAATATGATCTTTGAAAAGTATGTGTATATCTTCTAAATGCTCCTTAAACTTTTTTCTACCCGCTGGGGTAGTTTCTCCAAACATGGTAATTGTTCTTTTGTATTCGCCAGCCGTATGAAGTTCGTAATCTACATTATTCTTTTTAAGTACTTTATGAAAATTTGGAATAGCTGCAACTACGCCTATGGATCCTATAATTGCAAACGGAGATGAAACTATTTTATTGCAAACACATGCCATCATGTAACCGCCTGAAGCAGCTACTTTGTCTACACAAGCTGTAACCTTGATACCTGCATCTCTCAGCCTTTGTAATTGAGCGGCACACAAACCATAGCCAATCACAGTTCCGCCAGGACTCTCCAGTCTCAAAACTAATTCTTGGCATTTGGTTTCGCTTTTTAAAATCGCTGTAATTTCTTCTTTAAGATTCTCAACACTTGAGGCCTCGATATCTCCATTGAAGTTCAAAACAAAAACAGGTTTCGGAATGGCTTTATTTTTTTTTGCTTTTAAATTCTTTTTTCTTTCTTTGAGGAGTTTTTTTCTTTCGTTTTTATTTAACGTCAATGATTTTAATGCCCCAGCCATGCTATCTAGTTTGTCTGATAAATTTGTAATCTTTAAGGTTCCAGATGATGAAGCATCTTTACCTTTTGATGAAAATAAAATAAAAAAAGGTATCGAAATAATAATGATGAAAGTAATCGTCTTAAGTAAAAAGGAGCCGTAATCTATTAAAAATTCCATAAGGCAAATGAGTTTATCAGGAAAAATATATTTATCTAGATAGATTCAATTCTTTTATTCCACCCATATAATCAACTAAAACATCAGGAACAATAATCGACCCATACTCTGTCTGATTATTTTCCATAATAGCTGCTAATGTCCTGCCAATTGCTAATCCTGAACCATTTAAGGTGTGACAATAAATATTTTCTTTAGATTGCTTTATTCTGATTTTCATCCTTCGACTTTGAAAATCTCTAAAATTTGAACAAGATGATATTTCCCTATATGTTCCTTGACTTGGAAACCATACTTCTAAATCGTAAGTTTTTGATGATGCAAAGCCTGTATCACCACTACACAAAATGACCTTTCGGTAAGGTAAATTTAAGTTGGTTAAAATACCTTCAGCATCTTTCGTTAAACTTTCAAGTTCCTTTTCAGAATCTTCAGGATGAACAAATTTAACCAATTCAACTTTATCAAATTGATGCTGACGTATTATTCCTTTTGTATCTTTTCCGTAACTACCAGCTTCGCTTCTAAAACATGGAGTATGAGCAACGTAATTAATTGGTAATTCATCGGAATTTAAAATTTTATTTCTATAAATATTTGTAACCGGAACTTCTGCAGTTGGTACTAGATACATCTCTTCATTTGATATTTTAAATAAATCTTCTTCAAATTTTGGCAATTGTCCTGTTCCTTCTAATGATTTTTTATTCACAAGATATGGGACATAAATTTCTTCATAACCACTTTCTACATGAACATCCAACATGTATTGAACCAGCGCTCTATGTAATTTAGCTATTTCTTTTCTCAATACAACAAATCTTGATTTTGCAATTTTTGCAGATTCTTCAAAATTAATTCCATTAGAAAGTTCGCCTAATTTCTGGTGATCTTTTATTTTGAAAGAGAATTCTGGAACACTTCCTTTTTCATAAACAATTTGATTATTTTCTTCAGATTTTCCTTCGGGAACATCTTCAAAAAGAATATTGGGTATTTCTAATAAAAAATTATTTAAATCCGTTAAAGCTTTATCTAGTTTTATCTTAATCTCTTTCAAATCAGATGATATTTTTTTTGCTTCTTTGAGTTTTTGCTTCTTAGCATCCTGATTTTTTTCTTGAGCAACTTCTTTAGCAAGAATATTAGATTGTTCTTGAAGTGACTCTGTTTCTACTTGAAGTATTTTTCTCTTAGAATCAAACGTTTCAAAAGCCTTTGAATCAAAAATAAAATCCCTTTTTTTTAAATTAATTTGGATTTCTTTTAAGTTATTTCTTAAGAGATTTATATCAAGCATCTTAGTTGAGAATAATTAACGATGAGCTCTTATTATAGTCAAATATTTTCTTATCTAGCTTGTCATTTAATTTGATATCAAAAAAAGTTATTTGCGTAATAGTCCCAAACTGGTCTTTATAAGTTATTTTATTTAAACTATTTTTTTTATTAATAATATTTACATCAGTTATGAATTCTGACTTTTCAGTATTTTTTAAGAAGTTACAAGCCTTAAGTTTAGATTTTAATAACAACAGGGCAGGTATTTGGAATTCAATGTTTTCAAGTTTATGTTTGATTGTTTCGTTGAGTTCAAAATCTGTCCTGAAAACGTCTTGATAATTTACAATTAGTTCTGTTTTGGAAGGTTCTGACGTAGTTATTTTAAATAGACTTGGTTTCTTAAAATAAACTTTTCCTTTGATATTTAGTTTGTTTTTTTCTTTAAAAGATTGGGTGTAATCCAAAGATATAGTTTTAGTATCTTCACTAAAAATATTAAGATTATTTAACTCTGCGCACGAATAAATACTTAACGGAAAAAATAAAATTACTAAGAATAATTTATTCAGCATTTGCGTTTGGCGCTAAGACTTCTCTATTACCATTAGAATTCATTTCGCTTACCAAACCGGCATCTTCCATAGCCTCTATCAATCTAGCTGCTCTGTTATAACCAATTCTAAATTTTCTTTGTACTGCAGATATAGAAGCTCTTCTTGTTTCAAGAACAAAAGCAACTGCTTGATCATAAAACTCATCTTTTTCGGAATCTCCCTCTCCTCCCGAGCTAATGTCAACTGCTTCAGGAGCTTTAGTTACTTCTTCTAGGTAACTTACATCCTCTTTATTTTTCCAATCTTCTACTACTCTTAAAATTTCCTCTTCACCAACATAAGCACCGTGAACCCTTAAAGGGATAGAAGTTCCAGAACCAACATAAAGCATATCTCCTTTTCCTAGAAGCTGTTCTGCACCCACTTGATCTAAAACAACTCTAGAATCCATAGAAGAAGCTACATTAAAAGCCATTCTCGCTGAAATATTAGCTTTTATTAAGCCTGTAATGACATCAACAGACGGTCTTTGGGTTGCAAGTAACATGTGAATCCCAGCAGCCCTAGCTTTTTGGGCTAACCTAGCAATGAGGTGTTCAACTTTTTTACCTACAACCATCATTAGATCGGCTAATTCATCTACAGCAATTACAATTAGAGGTAATTCTGACAATAAAGGAATTTCTGATTCAATTACTTCCTCGCCCTCTTTAGGTTTCCAAAGAGGATCTTTTAAGGTTTTACCACTTTTAGCTGCTTGTGAAACTTTGACATTGAAACCATTCAAGTTTCTGACTGATAATGCTGCCATTAATTTATATCTTCTTTCCATTTCGTTTACACACCACCTTAATCCATGAGCAGCTTCAGACATATCTGTTATAACAGGTGTTAAAAGATGAGGAAGATCTTCATAAACTGAAAGTTCGAGCATTTTTGGGTCAATTAAAACTAATTTCACCTCCTGCGGAGTAGCCTTATAAAGAATGCTCATGAGCATAGAATTTAGTGCAACAGATTTACCAGAACCTGTAGTACCTGCAATCAATAAATGAGGCAAGCTAGCTAGATCTTCCAGAATTGGTTTGCCTTCGATATCTTTACCATAAGCGAGAGATATAGGACTTTTAGATTCTTCAAACACCTTCGAGGCAATAACTTCTCCTAGCAAGACATCTTCTCGATCTGCATTTGGTATCTCAATTCCAATGGTCTCTCTACCTTGAATTACCTCAACAATTCTTAAACTACCTACTCCAAGAGATCTGGCTAAATCTTTATTTAAGCTAGAAACTTGAGAAACTTTTATTCCTTTTGGTAATTCCACTTCAAATCTTGTAACTACAGGACCACGCATTGTTTCCTTAACAACTGCATATTCATTTTCTGGACCGGTTATTTTGAATTCTGCGAGCTTTGTAATTAAAGCATTTTTAAGTATGTCTAACTCATAAGCTTGCTGAGAAGTAAATTCTTTTGATTCAGAAATTTTTTCTTGCAAAAGAGATATCTTAGGCATTTCTCCAGGAAGAGATTTTTCAAATAATTCTTTTTGTTTTTCTAACTGAACTTTTTTTCCTTTTGGAACTTCCTTAATAACCTCTTTAAGATCAGGTTTTGGCATATCATTCATCTTTTTTTTATGCTCATTTAAAAAGGATTGTCTATTCTTTTTTTCAAACCTTTCCTTACTTTTATTTTTAAAAAAAGCAAAACCATCTTTTAAAACTTTAGAAAGTTGATAAGAAAAATTTATTAATGCATCTTGAAGACTTGATATTAAGTTCTTCCAGGATAAATTCACTGTCAAAGTTAAACTCACTAAAAGAAAAAAGATGGTTACTATCGTCGATCCAATTATTGCCAAATAAGGAATTAAAAAGTTCTTAATAGATAATCCAATAAAACCCGAAGAGCTTTCTGGAAAAAAATTATTAGAAGGATTTAGATGTAATGAGATAAGTGTTGCCAGAGAAAAAGAAGTAAAAATAAAACCTATTGAAAAAAATATAATCTTTTTTAATTTAAAATTAGTTTCTTCTGTTCTTTCACTAAAAAGATATTTTAAAGGAATCCAAAAGCATGGAATTAATATCAGCCAGGCAGTAATGCCTAATAGCCAATAACTGATAAAAGACAAGTAAGCACCAATTAACCCTATGCTATTCGCGAAATTACCTTGAGAAATTATTTCAAACTCTTTTTGATCTGAAGGGTTATAAGTCCATAAAGATATAAGAAAAATAATTCCTAACAACAGTAGAAACAGAACTGAAATATCAGCGACTACTCTTTTGACGGCAGAAGAGATACTCAATGACTTAATGAGGTTAGAAAAGGATGAAGATACTCGTTTGTCTGACACGTTATCTTTGTATAATAAACCCATTATAACTACTACAACGATGACAGATACAAATAATTTAATAATTCTTGGTTCTGGGCCAGCTGGATATAGCGCAGGAATTTACGCAGCCAGAGCAGGACTTAATCCAGTCTTGATAACAGGTTTGGAAGTTGGCGGTCAGCTAACCACAACTACAGAAGTAGAAAATTGGCCTGGTGATGCCCATGGGTTGATGGGACCTGATTTAATGGAAAGAATGAAAAAGCATGCAGAAACTTTTGGAGTGCAGATAATTAATGATCACATTGAAGAGGTTTCTTTATCAACAAAACCTTTTTTATTGAAGGGTAATGATGAATACCTAACTAATTCTCTTATCATTGCCACAGGTGCGTCTGCTTTATATTTAGGTTTAGATTCAGAACAAAAATATCTGGGAAGAGGTGTAAGTGCTTGTGCGACCTGTGATGGTTTCTTTTACAAGGATAAGGAAGTTGCCGTTATCGGTGGAGGAAATACTGCTGCTGAAGAAGCTTTATACTTATCAAATATTTGTTCCAAAGTTCACCTTATTCACAGAAGATACAAATTAAGAGCAGAACAAATTTTACAAGATAGAATTTTTGAAAAGGAAAAAGAAGGCAAGATAGAAATACATTGGAACTCGAAACTCAACGAAGTGTTAGGTGATGAAAATTTAGTATCGGGAATATCTCTTGATTCTGGTAAAGAAATAAAATTAGAAGGAGTTTTTATTGCTATTGGTCATAAACCAAATACTGATATTTTTGAATCTCAATTGGATATGGAAAATGGCTACATCACAATTAATTCAGGGTTGAATGGAAATGTTACACAAACAAGTATTGAAGGTGTTTATGCATCAGGAGACGTAGCAGATTCAGTTTATCGTCAAGCAGTGACTTCTGCAGGATTTGGCTGTATGGCAGCACTTGATGCGCAAAAATATCTCGAAGAAAACTTTTAATTTATATTTTTTGATGAATTTTATTTATGAAATTTCTTAAACTAGAAAAAAAGAATAATATTGCATATGTAACATTTGTAAGAACTAAATCATTAAATGCTCTTAATAGCCAAACGCTTAAGGAGCTAATTGCGCTGAATAAAACACTTGAAAACGATTTAAAAACAAAAGTAGTTGTATATCGCTCTGAGGGAAAACACTTTTCAGCTGGTGCAGATATCAAGGAAAAACAAAAAAAATTATCTAAATTAGAAATTTGGAAATCTAATTTAGGTAAAGAAGCTATAGAGTCAATTTTAAAAATAAATCAAATTACAATAGCATCCTTGAGAGGTTACTGTTTGGGAGGAGCAGCATGTATTGCATCAGCATGTGATTTTAGAGTTGCTTCTGAGACTACTTTAGTTGCTTATCCTGAAATTGATCTTGGTATGAATCTTAATTGGTTTGGTCTCCCCTTGCTTTTAAGACTCATAGGTCCTTCAAAAACAAAAAAAATGGTGATTAGTGGTGATATTGAAAACTCTGATGCGCTCTTTAAATGGGGTTTTATCGACGAATTATATAAAGATGAAGATTTAGAAAAAAAGACTGTTGTTTTTGCTAAAAAATATGCTTCAAAGCATGTCATACCCTCCCAAATGATAAAAAGAAGCGTTAACGCTTTAACATATCAAAGCGATCACTCAATAATGCATATGGATTATGATCAATATCTCTTATCAAGAGAATTTCATAAATAAATTAACTAACTGATTTTATCTAGTCTTTCTTTAGATTGCTGATATTCAGAAACTAACTTATCTACAGTTTCTTTTACAGAAGTAATATCTTTTATCGAACCAATTCCTTGGCCTGATCCCCAAATATCTTTCCATGCTTTTTTAGAATTATCGCCTGATAGACCAGAACTACCGAAATTCATATCGTTTTTATCTGCATGAGGAAGGTTATCTGGATCCAATCCAGCATTTACTACACTTGGTTTTAAATAGTTACCATCTACACCGGTAAAAGTTGAGCTATACATAATATCGTTTGCTTCGCTATCTACTAACATTTGTTTATAACCTGGAGAAGCGTTAGCTTCTTTGGTAGCAATAAATCTAGTTCCGATATATGCATAATCTGCCCCCAAAGCTTGTGCAGATAAAACTGAAGAACCCTCAGAAATACTTCCAGATAAAGCAATCGGACCATCGAAAAACTCTCTTACTTCTCGAACCAAAGCAAAAGGACTCAATGTTCCTGCATGACCTCCTGCACCAGCACAAACTAGAATCAGGCCATCTGCCCCTTCATCCACTGCTTTCTTTGCATGCCTTATGTTTATCACATCATGCATCACAACTCCTCCATAACTATGTATAGAATCAATAACAAATTTAGGTGCTCTTAAACTAGTGATTACCATAGGCACTTTATGTTTTACACAAATGTCTACATCATGTTCAAGTCTGTCATTAGAGCTATGACAAATTTGGTTTACTGCAAAAGGAGAAACAATTTCATTTGGGTTATCTTTTTTGTATTGTTCTAACTCAGAAGATATTTTAATAATCCATTTTTCAAGTTCTTCAGCAGGCCTTGCATTTAAAGCAGGAAATGAACCAATCACACCAGCTTTGCATTGTGCGATTACAAGTTCTGGATATGAAATGATAAATAGAGGCGCTGCTAGTACTGGCAATCTAGTATTCTCAAAAAGATCTGAAACTAACATTACTGTGTAGCCACCCAAAATACTATAATTGCTGTAACTGCAAGAATGATCAAAACAGACATAAATGAATCAAGCTTACTATCTTCGTTAGCTATCTTTTCATTAAAATTATTATCAGTCATAAACAATCCTCACTCTACCGATTTGATTACCTTTTAATATTTTATCTATCTCGACCGGAAGTTCATCTAAAGAAATATCTTTGATATTTTCATCAATATTTTTTAACTTCCAAGAAGATGAAAAATTATTCCAAATTTCATCTTTAACATCGATTAAAGATTCGGCAGAGTCTATACCGAAAAGAGTCAATCCTCTAAGAATAAAAGGAAATATACTTGTATCTAAAGATAAACCTCCAACCATTCCGCAACAGGCGATAGCCGCTCTTTGCGATGTTGAACAAATTAAGTTTGAAAGAATTTTTCCACCCACGGCATCAATACCGCCAGAATAAATTGGTTTCTGTAGTGGAGAAATTAAATCTAAGTCTAAAGTATTTCTATCGATTACTTGGTTTGCACCTAAGTTTTTTAAAAAATCTTCTTGGTCTAACTTTCCAGTAATAGCAGTAACATTGAAACCTAATTTTTTAAAAAGCATCAGACTAATAATCCCTACTCCGCCAGTAACTCCTGAAACGAAAACATCTCCATCATCTGGCTTAAGTCCATGCACAAGAAGTTTCCTTAAGCATAAACCAGCCGTTAGACCAGCAGTTCCAAAAGCCATTGACTCAGAAAGAGAAAGATTTTCGGGCTTTTTAACTATCCATTCTTGAGGAACTTTAATATATTCTCCAAAACCTCCATAAGTATTCATGCCCATGTCATAACCCGTAACGATAACTTCATCTCCTGGTTTAAATTTATTTCCAGAAGTTGTTTCGACGATACCTGCAGCATCAATTCCAGGAGTATGAGGAAAATTCCTAGTTACCCCTTTATTACCAGATGCAGAAAGAGCATCTTTATAGTTCAAAGAAGAATATTTAACTTTTATCAATGTATCGTTATCAGGAAGATTAGAAATATCTTTTTTTTCAATTGAATTGATAAAAGTTTTATTTTCTTCAGATGTAATTAGAGCTCGATATTCCATATCAAAAATGTATTTAAACACAGGGAAATAAACTTAAAAAGATAAGATCGTTTTTTACATCAAAAAAGTTTTCTTCTGCACCAAAATTTAACAATTTTTTTTTAAATAATAGCTAAAAAGCTTTCTTATCTAACAAAAACTCAATTTTGAATAATAAAAGTGAAATTATTTGCGTTTTTTTGCGCTTGTATAATTTATTTTTTAATTAATTAAATAGGAGTATTAATGAATATTTTAAAAAAAATTATTTTTGGTTCATTTGTTTTCTTGAGTAGCTTTGTTTTTAGCGATATTTCTTTATCAGGCAATGTTAGCTTAACTACTGACTACATATGGAGAGGAATGACTCAAAATGACAGTAATCCTTCAATAAGTGGTGGTTTTGATCTAGAAGATGATAGTGGTTTTTATTTAGGAGTTTGGGCAGCTAATGTAGAGGCTGATGATGACGATACTGTTACAGGATCTGGCTCAATTGAACTTGATGGCTATTTGGGATATTCAGGATCATTCAACGATAATGCTGGCTATGATCTGGGATACATTGCATACACTTATCCTGATTATGATGCGTGGGATTTTGAAGAACTTTACCTAACTTTTGACTTTTACGGTGTGCACATTACTTATGCAGCAGGAATGGATAGTTCTCCAGACTATACAGAAATTGGTTATGGCATTGATGCAGGACCAGGTTCCTTCTCAATAGCCTATGGTGAATACGACACAAAAGGAGAGAATATTTTGATGGGATATGACTTTGGTATTGGAGACTTTACCCTTGGTTTTTATTTCTATGATTTCCAAGCTGATACTGCTAGCGGCATGGCTGATGATGATGGAGCATATTTCAGCATAAGTTACTAATTTAATTCCTCCCAGTTGCTTACTGGGAGGTACCAAAAAAACTGTATAGCATCTATATTCCCCTTTCTCTAGAGGCTATATAGTTTACAAACCCCTTTAAATCTTTATTTGATTAAGGGGTTTGTTTGTTTTTTGATTAAAAGTATGCAAATTCTTTTAAAAAAAACTCTTTATAGAAGGAATCTTTTAATGTTTAATGCGTTTATCTTTTATAAATTTATAATGGAGATGATATGAAAAGTATAAAAATAGCTTTAACAAGCATGTTTTTAATTTTAAGTTCTTATGCATCTGCTGTAGAAATTTCAAGTAATGTAGGCTTAAGTAGTGACTACATCTGGCGTGGAATGACTCAGACAAATGGAGACGTTGCTGTAAATGGTGGTTTTGATCTATCTACAGACATGGGTTTCTATTTCGGAACTTGGGCGTCTAATGCCAGTCAAGGTACTGCCTCTATGGAATTAGATATCTACCTAGGTTTTTCAGGCGAAATGGCCGAAAATATGACTTATGATATAGGTTATATTTCGGTAATTTATCCTGGAAACGATGCGATTGACTTTGAAGAAGCATACGTAGGATTTAACATCTACGGTCTTAGTATCCTTTACTCTGATGGTCAGAATAATGACCCATCATACAGTGAAATTGGCTACTCAGTTGATGCTGGCCCTGGGTCTTTTAATATCTCATATGGTGAATATGAAGATACTGGAGACAATACATTGGTTGGTTACGACTGGAATGTTGGTGACTTTAGTCTTGGTTTTTATTACTTTGACTTCGAAGCTAACTCAGCTGGTACAAAGACTGATGATGATGGTGCTTATGTTTCATTAAGCAGGTCTTTCTAAGAACTTGAAAATAGTTAAAATTAAAGCCTCTCTTTTTAGAGAGGCTTTTTTTTTATGAATAATATTTTTATAAAAATCTTCTTATTTTTTTTATCGCTCTCACTATTTGCAGAAAGTGAAATTGAATTCTCCTTAAATAGTGATTCTATTTGGAGAGGCCTCACACAAAATAATGGCAATCCGACTGTCGGAGCTGAAATTAATTTTTCTCTAGAAAATGGCTTTTTCTCAGGAGCCTGGCTTGAAAGTTGTTGTTCGGAAAATACTTCCTACCCAAATAAAGAGTTGGGCTATATTTTTGGATATCAAAAGGATATAAATAAAAACCTTTTTGTTTCTTTTAATTACGTAGGGACAAATTATCCTGACTCTAAAATTGATAATTACGATGAGATAGAACTTAATTTATCTTTTTATGATTTTGGAATATCTTATTTTATAGGTTTAGATGGTTTTCCAGATTATTACGAAATATCTTATAACTATCATTTTGCTGATAACTCCCTAAATTTATCTTATGGAGATTTCAAATCATACGAAAATGATAATTTTTCTAATGGGCTAAATTATTTTGTTGGGATAGATGCCTTTCGTCAGGATTTTACTCTTAGTTTTTTTTATTATTATTTTAACGCTAAAAGCTCAAGTAATTTTGACGATGATGGATTTGTATTTTCAATCTCTAAGAAGACATCTTTTTAAAAATTTTTTCACTTCCATAAGGAATTAAGATAAAAGTTAAGGTATTTTCTTCAATATCGCTTAAATCTTTTATTTTCAATTTACTACAGTATTTTTTTAAATTTTCTTTAAAGTCTTCAAATTTCTCTGCAAGTAGATCGGCAGGTCTATCGTTTATGTTTATCTTTTGTTCCAAAGCTTTCTTAAATAAAGCCTCATTAATTTCTCCAGGAAGTTTTCCATAATAACCAAGAATAAGATCGATGATTTCTATTGATAAAGTTTCATATCTTTTGTTTAAGATATTAGAGAGAGCTTGTGCTCCTATGATTTGGGATGCAGGAGTCACAAGCGGGACAAATCCAACATCCTTTCTAACTTCATATATTTCAGATACAACCTCTTCTAAAAGCTCTTCTTTGCCTAGGTTTTTTAATTGAGTTTCTAAATTAGAAAGCATTCCTCCTGGAACCTGATTAATTAACATTTGTAAATCAACCCCTTTCATACTTCCTTCAAATTCTTCATATTTATCTCTGACTGATTTGAAATATTCAGAAATTCTTAACAAATCATTTAAATTAATGTCAACATCAATATTTTTTTCATTAAGCAAATAGATCATAGTCTCTGTAGCAGAATGCCCATATCCCATGCTCATCGATGATATAGATGTATCAATATTGTCTACCCCTGCTTCAACTGCTTTCATATTTGTCAAATTAGACATTCCAGTAGTAGCATGAGTATGTAAATGAATTGGAATTGTTATTTCTTTTTTTAATTTCGAAATTAGATCATATGCAAATTCTGGACTTAAAATACCCGACATATCTTTTATACATAGAGAATCGCAATTCAAGTCCTCAATTTCTTTAGCTAAATCAACCCAAGTTTTCAATGTATGAACAGGGCTTATAGTATAGGCAATGGTCCCTTGAGCATGCTTGCCATTTTTTTTAACAATTTCCACGCTATGTTTGATATTTCTAAGATCATTAAGTGCATCAAAAATTCTAAAAATATCTATTCCGTTGAAAGCAGATCTTTCAATAAATTTAGAAACTATCTCATCACTATAATGTTTATAACCAACTAAATTTTGACCTCTCAAAAGCATTTGCTGTTTTGTTTTTGGCATAGCTTTTTTTAATTCTCTCAATCTTTCCCAAGGATCTTCATCCAAATAGCGCACGCAAGAATCAAAAATTGCTCCTCCCCAACTTTCAATAGAGGAATAACCTACATCATCTAATTTAGATGCAATTGGAATCATGTCATCCAGTTTTAACCTAGTTGAAAGAAGAGATTGATTACCATCTCTCAATACAACTTCTGTGATTCCTACTCTTTTACTCACCGTTTGAAAAATTTTTTAATTGTTTAGATAAGAATGGACCAACGATACTTGGCAATGCATAAGTTAAATCGTGACGACCATTTTCAATTATTTTAAAATTTATATCAGGATAATCTAATCTAAGATATTTCAAGCCGTCTATGGGAACAACTTCATCAGCATCTCCCCATATAACAGAGGCGTTTATATTTTTCTCTCCCAATTCTTGATACATCTTTTGAGTATTAAATAAATTAAAATTATTTGCTGTAGAAATTAGAGACCTAGTAAAACCTTCGTATTTCATTTGTTCTTTATAAACC
>TARA_B100001057_G_scaffold464292_1_pt1 | contig 13842 bp, 10 predicted proteins | sample TARA_B100001057 | Tara Oceans TARA_B100001057 (sample SAMEA2621839) | marine metagenome | biome: marine biome (ENVO:00000447); feature: surface water layer (ENVO:00002042); material: "saline water (ENVO:00002010), including plankton (ENVO:xxxxxxxx)" | depth 5 m
AATATTCCATCTTGTCATATAAATCATACCTAATAAGGGAAAGGCTATCCAATAAATCCAAACATGAAACATTTTTTGAAAAATAAACGATCCTAAGAAATAGTGAATTGCACTTAACACATTTATAAATATTCCCCAAAATAATAGGTTATATCCAAGTGGTTTTAAATTTTCTTTAGTTTTATTGATAGTATCATTTATTAATTTTATTTGGTCATTTGATTTCATTTTTTCGGAATTTTAATACAAAAATAAACTAGTTTACTTTATAAACCAATAAATATAAGAAAATTAACTTTTATAAATTTTATAAATTCTCCAACTAACCAGAGCTACTAATATATATGGAATAGCAATTAAATACACAATTCCATTATTAATACCCTTAGCTGTTTGAAGTCCTTGCTCTGACTCTAATACAGCTCTACACATTGAACATTGTGCACTAGAATAATCTATGTAAAAGAGGGTGAAAAGAGTAAAATAAATTAATATTCTAGAAAAATTAGTTGACATAATATGGTGAAATCATTAAATAAACAATTACTCCTGTGATAGCTATATATAACCATATAGGAAATGTAATTTTTGCAATTTTTTTATGTTCTTTAAACAATTTTGAAATAGCTCTAACATATGTTACAAGAACCATTGGAATAATACCAATGGATAATAAAATATGAGATATCAAAATAAAGAAATATATTCCCTTTATAACTCCCTTACCGCCATAAGGAGTTGGATCAGAAGTCATATGATATGAAACATACATTAATAAAAAGACAACTGAAAGCCCTATTGAGATTTTCATTAATCTCTCATGAAGAATAAATTTCTTCAGCTTTATAGCAATAAAAGCAAGGATTAATAATACAGCTGTTAAAGCATTGATTGAAGCATAGATTGGTGGAAGAAAATTAAGTGGCTCTACATTTGGTATTCTAATACCAAATAAAATTGCAACGGCAACAGGTACAGCTACAGAAACAATAATTATCCATTTTTTGTATTTAACTGTTGGTAAATTTAAGTCTTGGTTATTTTTCAATTTTTATTCTTTAAAAAGCTTGGGAATATCCTCTAATAGCATTTCAGTACCCTGGATTGATTCACTGTTTTCCTGATCAATTCCAAGATAATATACTAATGGGTTTCCATATGAATCTGTTCTTGATCTAATGTAACCCTTTTTATCTATAAGGGCAAAATATCCCTGATGTTCTATGCCATCCCTTACTTTAGGATTAATTGATGAAAATATATTGAACCCTTCATTTGATAATTTAAATACTGTCTCCTTATCAGAGGTTAAGAAATGCCAATTTTTAGAGAATACTTCATATAGTTCTGAGTATTTTTTTAAAACTTCGGGTTTATCATTGTCTGGATCTACAGTAAAAGAAGCAATTCCAAAATCTTCTCTAGACCCAAATGAATTTTCTAACCTTTTCATATTTTTATTCATCATTGGACAGATAGTTGTACAACTTGTGAAAAAAAATTCTACTAAATAAACTTTTCCAATAAAATCCTCATTACCAATCAATAAGTTATCCTGGTTTGTCATCAAAAATGGTGGAACTTTTTTTGCTTCACCGTTTAATACAATATATGACAATGGTGATGATTCGGAGGATCTATTATTCTCAATAATTCTTGAATTTTTAACACGATCTATTAGCGTGGGAAATAAAGCCAATGATATGATTATTAAAATTAATGATAACGGTATTAAATAATATTTCTTCATAAACTAGACTACCTTAATGAATATTTTTTGAGTGCTAATCTATATTCTGCAAGTATTACCTTAACATCATCTTCCATTTTATTATTTATTTCTGCTACAGATTGAGCATTATAACCAAATAAATACCCAATGTCTTCATCATCATCCCTACCTCTTAAATTTTTCTTTCGATCAATTATAAAAACATAAGGTGTGCTATATTTTGAATTTAAACCTATTGAAGTATTAAGACTATTGAAATGCTCTTTTATTGAATCCTCTGATCCCTGTAAAAAATTCCATTTTACAAGATCAGTTCCAGCACCACTTGATAAACTTTCTTTCAACTTTTCAATAATTTCTTTCTGACCATCAGTGACCAAAACAACAAATTGAAAATCTTTAAATTCATAAAATCTCTTATAAATTTTTTGATTTAAATTAAATGCATCTCCTTTTCTATTATTTATATCTGAACCCCAATAACACAGTATAGTGATATTATTTTTAAGTTCAACTTGTCTGTCTTCATTTGAGATAAACTTTGATAAATCATTTATACCATATGTTAGAACTGGTAGTTTTGCAAAGTTATTTTTTCCTGAGGCAAAAAATAGATAGATTACAACCGGAAAAATGAACAATATGGTCAAAACAAGATTTTTTTGAATTTTCTGTTTCATCGAAAAATATGAATAAACATTTTTAAAAATTCCAACTCACAAAACCTTTTTGCATCACATCAAAAATATAATCTCCCTCAAGAAGAATGATAAAAACCAAATAGGGAATCAATATAATTAGAGGTAAAACGATTGCGTTTTTAAAACCAGATCTCTCATCTCGTATATGCATAAAATCCCATGCAATATAATATGCTTTTACTAATGTTAAAATTATGAAAATCCAATTCAAAATCTTTGTTCTTAAGAATGAAGTCATCAAGATTTGAGGTTTTAGTATCCCCAGAACAACTTCAATTGTAGTAACAATTGATAAGAATATTAGAACTCCCCATATTTTTTGCTGATTAGATTTAAATTTAAGTAAACCTCTAAATATTGCCAATTTGTGTGAATTATGTCCCATATAACCTGAATTATACCAAATAAAAAAAAGTAAATACAAATACCCAAACAAGATCAACAAAGTGCCAATAAAGACCTACTTTTTCGACCATTTCATAATCACCCCTTCTTTCATAGGTTCCCACAAGTACATTAAAGAATATAATTATGTTAATTACTACACCAGAAAAAACGTGAAAACCGTGAAATCCCGTAATAAAAAAGAAAAAATCTGCAAATAAACGGTTTCCATATTCATTATGAATAAGATTTGCACCCTCGACAACCATTGTCGCACTTTGAATTTTTGCTAATGAATCGTCCCTAGATAAAATAGTTTTTCTTCCGTAAGAATCAAGCTTTTCGACTCTAATTAATAAATTTGGATTCATTTCGAAACCAGACTTGACTTCTAATAGTGTTATTTCTGATACTTTGGATTCGTTTCTAAACCATAATCCGTTACTACCCTCATGAGTTACTCTATCTGTTGGTAATTTTAAAGCAAATTCTTTAATTGATGCTCGTTTTCCATTTTCTGCGTTTACAAACTGTAAAATCTGACCACCTTTTGTCTCAAGTGCACCATATTCTCCTTTAATAAAATTTTTCCATTCCCACGCCTGAGACCCAACAAAGATTGCACCTCCGATTATAGTTAAAAACATATAGAAAGCAACTCTACCCTTCTGCATATGATGTCCCGCATCAACTGCTAAAACCATTGTCACAGAGGAGAAAATTAAGATAAAAGTCATTAGAGCCACATAATACATTGGAGCATCAATACCATGTAAAAAAGGAAAGTGATTAAAAACCTCATCTGCTATTGGCCATGAATCAATATTTTTAAATCTAGAAAACGAATATGCAACAAGAAATCCTGAAAAAGTTAAGGCATCAGAAACAATAAAAAACCACATCATCATCTTTCCATATGAACTTTCAAATGGCTTATCGTTCCCGCCCCAAAGAGATTCCTCTTCGGAATGTTCTTTAGCTAATGCATCCATAAAAAATTACATTTTTAATTTTTAGCAAATTTATTAATTCTATTTATACAAAACCATAAATAAATATAAATAACACCAAAGAAAGTCAAGAAAATGCCAGAAGGTTACTCCCAAATCTATACCTAAACTGTTTGAGCTCGAATATTTGTTTTTGAGTGTATTAAAAAAAACAACAATCAAAACAATTAATCCAGCAAAAAGGTGTATCATATGTAAGACCACTAATACGTATAAAAATGAAGTAGTTATAGAACTTTGTGCTCCAGTGAAGTAATATCCAGAGTCAATAATTTCTCCAAATCCTTTAAATTGAAAGTACATAAATCCAAATGACAATAATATAGTTAAGACAATTCCAATTAGAGCGTTACTTTTTAAATTTTTGTGAATGTAAAATTTGGCCATACCAAAGGTTACGCTACTAGTCAATATTATTAACGTACTAACAGTAAAATAAAATGGTATTTCAAAAGAAGAGAGCCAATCAGCTCTGTTAGCACTCACAACATAAGCACTTGTTAGTCCTGCGAAGGTCATTGTCATACTGACCATCCCGATTAAAAGCATCATTTTTTTTGCCTTGATATTTATTTTATTTGGTAACATTCAGGTAATTTTAATTAATCAAATATTTATCTAAAATATATACTATTTGTACAGATGTTAGGTAAAAAATACTCATATACATCAAATTTTTTGCAGAATCTACAGTTTTATTTTTCATTAAATTAAAAGCGAAAATTAACATTATTAAACCACAAATTAATACGACAAATCCACCAAAAATAGAAATATTTAATTTTCCAGTATATTTCGTCATTGGTAATAGAGAAATTAGTATAGTCCAAATAGAATAAAAAATAATTTGAAAGGCACTAGCCCTATCTTTTCTGCCAGTTGGAAGCATCTTAAACCCAGCTTTTTTATAATCATCATCAAATATCCATGCCAATGCCCAGAAATGTGGGAATTGCCAAAAAAATTGTAGTAAAAATAATACACCTGTTTCAATTCCAAAACTTCCAGTATATGCGACCCATCCCAACATATATGGTATTGCACCTGGAATTGCCCCTGTAAAAACTGATAATGGAGTAATTTTTTTAAGAGGTGTGTATATAAACACATATAAAAAAATTGAAAGTAAACCAAATACAGCAGTTTTTAAGTTCAGAAAATATAAAAACATAAAACCAAAAACTGACAATAAAACACCTATCGAAATAGCAAGAGAAGTATTTATCCGTTTTTTTGGAAGTGGTCTATTTAATGTTCTTTCCATTAGACTATCCTTATCCCTTTCGATTAATTGATTAAAGGTATTTGATGCCCCTACCATGGAATATCCACCAAAAAAAAGTAGCAAAATAGATGCAAAACTTATAGAATCTGCAGCTAAAACGTATCCGGCTATAGAGGAAAAAACAACACTGAGAGCAAGTCTCATCTTTGTTAACTGAAAAAAGTCAAGGAAAGTTAGTTTCAATTCATTTAATAAAATAACAGACAAATATAAATTATGTATGTCAAATAAAGACAAATAATCTAATCATTAATTACTTGTTGTTCACAAAAAGTATTTAATTGAGCTTAAATGTAATTGGAATTGAAAAAGGAACACGTACTGGCCTACCCCTTTGTTTGCCTGGAGTCATTCTTGGTAATTTGTTTATAATACGTGCAGCTTCTTTTTCAAGATTTTTGTCTGGACCACGCATTCTAACGCTACCTATAGTTCCGTCTTTGTTAATTATGAAACTTACATATACCCTACCTTGAATTCCCATTTCTTGGGCAATATCAGGATATCTGAAGTTCTTACGAATGTGTTTATTAATTTGCTCTTGAAAACAATTACGTCTTTCAGATTTTTTAACTCTCTCACAACCAGGATATATTGGAACATCCTCAATGACGGCGAATGGAACATCTACATCATCAAATTCTTCTTCGATCTCAATTTCTTCAATTTCAACAATTTCTTCTTGATCAGTTTCAGTTGATTCAATTACGGTTTCTTCAACCTCTTCTTCATCCTCAACCACTTCGATTACCTCTGGAGCTGGAGGTGGGGGTGGAGGAGGGGGTGGGATCTTTATTTGCTCAGTTATAGGTACATCTTCGTCATCATCCTCATCTACATTTAGTGCCTCATATCCATATATCTTAGAATATGTTTTCCATTCTATAGCTCGCCAAGTAATCAATAAGATAACTGATAAACCTATTGCAAAATATAAGGAGCTATTTTTTGAATGGTCAGCCTTCGGATTCTTTTTTGGTTGCATAATATGGACTCTTCAAGATGCTAATCTAAAAAAAAAATGTATAAAAACGTCATTAAATTCTTCAATGTTGAAACAAAATGAATAGAAATAATTTATTCTCCATTTAAAAGTCTCTCATACTGATCAGAATTTAAAAGTGAATCTAGATCCTTGGTGTCAGAAACTTTAATTTTTATCATCCAACCATCTCCATAGGGGTTTTCATTAATTATTTCTGGTGAATCCTCAAGTTTGTCGTTAAAAGATTCAATTGTTCCAGAAACTGGCATAAATAAATCTGAAACTGTTTTCACGGCCTCAACAGTCCCAAAAACTGATTCTTTTTCAAGTGTTTGTCCTTGTGTATCAACTTCAACATATACTATGTCCCCTAATTCACCCTGAGCAAAATCGGTTATTCCAACTGTCGCAACATCGTCCTCAACCAAAATCCATTCATGATCTTTTGTGTATTTTAAATTTTTAGGAATACTCATCAATTATAATTTAATAAGCAAATGTAATATTTTACAAAATTATTTCGACTCTAATTACCAAAATTATACCTAACTGAAATTCCAGACCGAATAGTAGTTTGAGGAAAAGCTGTTGAAATAGCAAATTCGGAAAAATTATGGTCATAAAATAAAAGAGCTGTTAAATTTTTAGAAATTGAATAATCAGCGCTAAATTTTATAGAAAGTTGCGTTTGACCAGCTGTTACTTGATTATTATCGTATTCCAAATTTCTTAAAACAGTTAAATTTTTTCTGTAAGAAACATCTGCTTTTATATTCAGATTTCCTTTTAAATTAGTCCTTCTCCCACCTATTCTGGTGATCATTTTCACATCTTTGAACCTATATCCAAAACCAAAAATATACTCATTTCCATATGACTCAGTGAGAAGATTATTGTCCAAACTTAAAGATAAAGCTCTATCCTTTTTTATTTCTGCAAGCATCCTAAATGAATTTTTTAACTCCATATCTAATCTTAGTAATGGATTAAATTGTTCTACAAGATTAATATTTGAAAAAACTATTTCACTAATTAAGTTTCCAGTTGCATCATATTTTGCTTCAGAATTTGAATCAAAATCGAGATTTGATTGAAAGTTATTCAGAGTATAACTTGCCCTGTAACCGTGTGATAAAGTAAATCTTTGAAAAACTTTTTTAAAAGACTTTAAGTTATTTAATCCTGTAAATTTCATATTCCAATTAGGTAAAGAGCTTCTACCTACAGGATTTAAATCTATATCATATGGATTTTTTCCTGAATAAGCTGAAATAAATGCACCTATTAAAACTAATTGATTATTTTTTCCGTATCCAAGAGGAAAACCATCAGAATCTTTATTTGTATTGGGTTCTTTTGATAAATTATTTAATCTCTCCGCTACTTTTATTCTGTTATTTCTAAAATTTTCAAAAATTGGATTTAAAACTCCATCTGATTTTGAGAATGATGTGTTAATAAGAATTGTTGAAGCACCATAATTACCAAAGTAATTTGGATTTAAAGAATTGTACTGCATATCCTGAATTAAAAAATTTTCAGAATTATTTATTGAATAGTTGTTTTCCATGTTAAAATCAATTGTCAAATATTTGTATGGAATCCATTGAGCTGACATACTCAATCTGTTATTATGAATTTTACTAAATGGTTGATTAAAATTTGGGAAACTGGTCAGCCAACCATTTTTAGCAGCTTGATATCTTATATCAGCTTGATCCCCAAAGGTAAAGCCTAGAGAGGGTCTGATTGTTCCAAGTATACCAGTTCCAGGGATATATCCAGGTAACACAGTCCCATTATTCTCAGAATAACTAAATTGAATACGTTTAAATGTACTTAACAAGTCTACTAATGATTTTAAGGTCTTTTTACTTTTGTTCTTTGATTTTTTAGAATTATTAGTTAATTTTTTTTGACCTGATAATTTTAAACTTGAATACAATTTTTGAAAAGAAACTGCACCAGTCAAAGTTTTAGTATTGGCATTTTGGATTGTGTTTAGATTTCCCATTTTTATTCCATCATCAGATACCACATTTGATAGAGCCCTTGAACCTCTTTGCCAATTAAAGTCTCCTGTATATGTATAATTTCCATCCAGAAAATCTAGAAAAGCAAAATATCTGAAAGGTAGCTTATAATTCAATGTAATTAATTGACTATGATTATTGGTTTCCCCTGTATTTAAAATATTATTCCATAGGGGATTCTTTTTATTCAAGACATCATCTGGATCCCTAATTATTCTATTATTTGTTGCACTAAAACTAAAACGTAATGATCTGGTAATATTATGATTTATTGTATAATTCCAATCAAACAGAAAATTTCTTTGCTCCAGATCTGGAAGGGATAGTTGATCTGCAGAATCAACTCCCTCAGTGTAAACCTCACGAAACCTTTGTGTTCTGTATATTCGATTTATATTAGAGGTAATTGCCAAATTCTTTGGAATTGGACTTAAGTTTAAATCCATTAACCATTTCCAATACTGTTTTTGATTTAATTTTTTTGATTTAGAAAAAGGCTGCAGTTCAAATTTATTAAATGTGTATCCATAATTTAATGAAAGAAATAAATTTTCATCTTTTTGATTTTCAACTTCATAATCATGACGAAACATGGAATTATAAGCATAAGAGAAATCAAAATTCTCAGGACTGTAAACTTTAGATTTTTTATCTCCAGATTTCAATTTTCTTAAACCAATTAAACTTATACTTTTTCTTTTAGTATAATCGATTGCCTGATTTCTAATTGAATCTTTTTGAGAATCTCTGCCAGAAACATCCAATCTATCCTTTAGTAAAAGATCTTGATAAAAAGGATCATATTCAGGGGTAATAATTGTCTCCCCAACTCCAAAATTAAATGGTATTTGCAACCCCCATTCACTAGGTAAAAATTTTCCCATATTAACCTCTGAAACCATATCATATTGAGAGATGGCTTCTCTATTACTTTGATTTGGAGACTGATCTATAGTTCCAAACCCAACTGTTGAAAATCTTCCAGTGGCAGATATTGATGCAAAGTCTGATATATTTGCATCCAACGAACCTATTGCAGCCCAACCGCCTCTTGAATCAATTCCTGCGATTCTTAATTCGTTGAACCAAACTTCACCACAGATAGTTTGACCTAATTGTACAGAAGGATTCTTTACGCCTATCATCAAGCTTCTGATTTTTCCTAAAGAAGGATTTCCTTTAACTGCAAATTTATATTTTTTAGAACCAGGCAAATCACTTATTGAACTAAATTCACCTATTAAATTTAAATCCTCGTCATAATAACTGATTTGATTAAATCTTCTATTTTGTATAGATTTTGCTTTAAGTTTTGCTAATAGATCAAGTGAAACTTCAATTGAGTTTTGATCAGGAATCCATATATCCTCAGCATTTAATTTTTTCGAACTATTTAAATCATATTCTGTTGGTTTAAGAGGAACTTCAATTTGATAAAAATTATCTTTATAATCAGTACCTATTCTCAAAAATGCTACTATTCTATTATCATATGAGTCTTCTGATCCATCGCCGGGTAATTTAATTTGTCCTGGAATTGATTCTGCGTGCAAAAACATTTTTATTTTTTTGTATTGCCGCATATCAACTTCCACATTTTTAAAAATACCCCTAGAGTCCATAGGTTGGAGATCACAGACTCTAAATGAAAGTGATTGTTCATTTTGTCTTACAATAGTATTGTTATTATTTATCTGCTCCCTTTGAATTGTTGGTGGTAATACGTAATTAATAGGGATTCGGTTTTCATTCTCTAAAATATTTACTGTACTAATATCAACTCTGGTATTTTTATTTTCTACAATATTCTCATTTATATTTCTGTTGTACATCCTCCAATCTCCTCTGACCAAGTCAAGAGTACCAAAACGAAAAACAACAGGCTCATTAAAACCTTTAATAGCCATTCTTATAAATCTAATTGATCTTAAATCTTGGATGTTATTTACTGATTCAAAATAACTAGAAAAATTAGATGACTGATAGTATTCTTTTTTGATTGGTACTTTAAATTGAATCCATCTAGTATTTAATTTATCACCATTTGGAAGTTCTACCTCAACATTATCCCTTACATCAGTTATAAAAGGGTGGTTTCCAACAGTCATAGACTTTGAGATAGGCACACGGTACTCAAAATAACTATCTATAGTATTCATACTTTGGTCACGATTTATATCCTCGGTGTCAGGTTCAGTAGTATTTCCTCTTTCAAAATCTGAAAATGCAATTGGAGAGTTTCCTTGAGTACCATTATAGTTTTTATATCTATTCAAAATATTCCCCTCAGCTGAAACAAAAAATTTATAATTATCTCCAGCAGGATCCTCAATTGAACCATTTGTAAATACATCTTTTTCCTCTGTATCATTTAATCCGTCTAAACCAACATCCTGAAGAGCTCTGTCTCCCTCTAAAGTGTTGAATGCATAAAGTAGAGACTGAGTAGATGGAACCTTTCCCCATGAGGTTTTTTGAATTAATTCCGATGAATTTAATCCTGGTAGACCGTTTTCATATTGCTTTCTTCCGTCTTTCAATATATCCTCTGATATGTTTCCCAAGTGAAAAATTAATTCGCCAGAATTATTATCATTTTGTATCTCTGTAAAAGTATCCAACAACCAAAACTCAATAAATTCAACATTTGATTGCTCAAAATTCGTTGAGGTTAGGGGTCTCATAATTGCTCCCCAATTATCAGATTTTTTTGATATGAATGATTGTTGAATTGAATTATTATAGGGTCCTCTTTCGTCAGGATAGAATGCCATATCAAATGTTTGCTGAATAGTAGTTGAACCTTGAACTAAATCTTGTTCTGGAAAAATTTCATTAATAAAAATCCTTCTTGTGGTATTTAACGAAATGTCATCATTATTAATTCCTTGTGGACGGCTATTAGTATAAAATATCGGATCAATTGAGTACCATGCTAATTTAGCTCTACCGTAACCGCCTGATAAATCATTATTTTGAACCCCTGACCCTTTAAAATTTTTAAATGGAACACTTGCAAGTTTCCATGATGAAAATCCTTTTATATCAATATTTGTTTGAGCACCTTCAAAATCGTCTATATACACATTAGCCTCGCCATCAAGATTTGTATTCCGCGGGTTTCCTGATATAAGTGAGGCCATTTCTCCCCTAAAAGATAATCGCGATGGAATATCAGATTGTAAAGATTTAATCTTATTTACTAGCCTAGATACAAATGGTATTTCATTTGAGAAGCTTGTGTTGAAACCAATCATGGTGTTATTTACTGGTTCAGTTCCATAATTGGCTTTTTGAGTCAAAGGCATTTCATTTAAATTCATTAACGCGCCTCCTATCGCAACATTTTTATTTATTTTATGCTGAATGTTAATTCCTGAGAATCTTTTATTTTGTTGATTAAAAAAAGTATTGTTCTCTAATGAAATTGAAATTGGAGTGTTGGAGGCCTTCAAGCCTTGGTCAAGAATTTTTACCCTTCCTATATCATAATTAACAGTATAGTCAATACCCTCTTGAAGTATTCTACCACCTGCGGATACTATAACGGAACCTCTCGGAATATTGAACGCCCCTAAAGATATTCCTTCTGATTCACTAGAGGAATACCTACCTCTAAGTTGAAATTTATTTTTTTCCGATACCTCAAATGCTGCAGCTTTTGTGAGTTTATACATTTCTCTATAAACATATTGTCTTTGATTTTTATTGAAAGTATTTTCATTATCATAATCCTCTAAGCCCTGCTTATTTCTTAAAAGATCAAACAAAAATTTTCCGAAGGGTTCAACCTGAGGAAAAATAATTCTTCCATATTGAGGATCAATAGTTATTCCTGGAATGTAATCAAAGAATCCATCACCATTTGAAACTGGATCCATGTATATATTTAGCTTATCGAATCCAAATGTTTTAAGTAATACTTGTTTATCAAGATCTTTTGGCCAAGAGTTCTCATCAATAGGACTTATATAGTTAATTGGTGATGGATCTAAAAATAAAATATTTAACCTAAAGTTGTCCTCGGGTATATTGAACGCACCTGTATTATATATATTTTTCATCATTAAATCCCACACTGGTTGTGAAACATCTGTTATATTACTTTTTAACAGTTTTGTTATTAGGCTATTATTTTCAAGCTCAGGTTCTTGATCTGGTAAAGTTGAAACTGATGTGCCAGGTATGCTACCATTGGCAAATTCACCAACCTGGTATACTCTGCCATTATGCGTATATTGATATGCAACGGATAAAACCTCATCATTACTTAGTCTTTGATTTAGTGATATATAACCTAATCTTGAATTTAAATTATACTCGTTTTTATCCAACTTTCTTGCACTTTCTAGTACTGCATAGTCAATTCCTTCCCTGAATTTTAATTCTACATCTCCAAACCCTGATTTAACCGATGCAATATCTCTTATATTTTCATTTAAAATTCCACCTTTGTCAATCAGTTTTGGGTCAAGTTTATTTGTTCCGTTATCTGGTAATACTCCTATACCATCACTTTGAAAAAAATTTTCTATTACAGACCCAATTCCTGTTTTTTCTTCTTGACTTTCTCCTAAATCTTGAAGTGCAATTATATTTCTTATGTTTTGAGTTTGTGAACCCCGGTTTGTAACCCAAACTTCAATTCTGGTTATTTGAACATTTGAATTTATGTAGGGATATGTTTCCAGAGCTGAGTCATATTGATCTCTGAAATATTGACTAAGAAAATAATGCCTGTCTTCTTCATAATCAAGTGCAAAAATTTCAAACTCTTGAATCGATCCACCACCTTGAGAGACTATTTGTTGTGATTGAGATCTTTGTTCTGAAAAAACAGCAGTTACGTTAGTTTTACCAAATTTCAAATCTGTTCTCACTCCGAATAAACTCTGAGCTCCTTGTATCAAATTACTATTCAATGGCATACTAATATTACCAATATCAATATTTTGAAGAATACCATCTTCAGTAACTTTACCATCTAAATATTCTGCAACATCATTTCCCAACTTAGTTGGATCATTTGAATATTGGTCTACATTATTCTTCAAATCTAAAATTTTATTTTTTGTTGCATTTAATTGTTCCTTAGATTCATTTAATTTGTTTTCTACATCATAAACTTTGTCAATAAAACTGTTATTAATTTTGGTTTCATTAAGTCGATCATAATCAAATGACTCTCTTACCTTGGGTGGATTAAATTGAACCTTAATCAAATTTTGGAAATCAAATGTTGATTCAGTATCGTAATTAGCAGTGAGTTGAAGACGGTCTCCAATTTTTCCCAAAAGACTTAGAGTTATTCTTTGATCAAAATCAAAACTTAAATTTCTTCTATTTCTAGGAGATGCTGCTGGGTTATCATTCTTCTGATATCTTATACCTAAATCCAGTCCAATTGAACCTTGAGGATTAATTTCAATAACATCACTTCCAAAAATACTTTGAAAATATTTATTATTAATATATAATTGTGGAAGAAGATTCTTTTGAGCTTCCTCTAAACCAGATGCTTTACCATCTATGACAAGAGTTTTTTGTTTAAAATATGTTTTAATATTTTTTGATAATATTAACTCCTCATACTGGATAGGTGTAAGAACTAGAGGGAAATTAATAGGGTAATTAGCAATTGATTTTGATAAATAATACCTATTTGTTTCTGGATCGTAAGTATAGTTATTCTTTATTAATGATGATTCAGGA
>TARA_B100001057_G_scaffold124572_1_pt1 | contig 13834 bp, 9 predicted proteins | sample TARA_B100001057 | Tara Oceans TARA_B100001057 (sample SAMEA2621839) | marine metagenome | biome: marine biome (ENVO:00000447); feature: surface water layer (ENVO:00002042); material: "saline water (ENVO:00002010), including plankton (ENVO:xxxxxxxx)" | depth 5 m
TTGATTCTTTTGGTAGGCATTTGCTGAGTGCTCAAATAACCGGACGGTTCTGATCATGGAGCGAACTTCATCATTTTTTCTCTTTATTACTGCTCTTCTCATTCTTACAAGCGTGTCTCAGAGCCTTTGGTCTCAACAAAAGTACACCTTGGATCCTTCCACGATTAAAGATCCTACTGGTTACAAACTTAGGACTGGAGACAGAATCCGTATCCTCGTTTCGGGTGAAACCGAAGCAACTGTCGATACTGTTTTGAATGGATACGGTAGTGTTCGTCCCGCTTATATCAATGATGTTAAATTGGCAGGACTGAACGTTGATCAGGCGGCAAAGGAAATATCGAGACAATATCAACTTCAACTCATATACCGCCGGCCTTCCGTAACGGTTCTGGTTACCAAATACACTGAACAAATGGTTTTTCTTTCCGGAGCGGTTAATAAAAAAGGTCCCTACATCCTTCCTCCCGAGGTTGAGGGAATGAGTATCGTCGAGGTAATCGCACGGAGCGGTGGTTTCACTGATATTGCCCGTAAAAACAAAGTTTACGTCACTCGTACCTATTACAACAAAAGTGGAGATGCCACTAGTACGAAGACCTATGAAGTCGATGTGGAGGCACTAAGCAAGGGAACTCTTTCATCTGGTTCGGCAAAACGATTTTGGATATACCCAGGGGATCGAGTTCAGGTTCCCGAGCGTCTGATATAATGGAAGAAGATTTCGATAATTTTTCCACGCCCCCGCAACCGAAGGGCAAACCAAAGATCAAGGGAGTTTCTGACTTCCTGCTAATCATAAGGGATCGGTGGCTTCTTTCCTTGGCTTTGTCCCTTCCTTTTGCCTTAGGCTTTGTTTTTGTCAAGCAACAGGTTCATGAGTATTACAGATCATCTTCCTCGTTTAGTTTGATACCCCCTCCCGCCATTCTGAATTTACGAAGCGTTGATAGAGATCAACATGTGGAAGGATTGATTGCCAAGCACACGGAGGGTCTGAACAGTCAACAACTAAGAACTAATGTTATTTTGCGACTGAGAGAATCTCCAGAGTACAAATCCGTCCTCTTAGCCCCTTACTTAAAAGACGGCGTAATAGTTGATTTGGCTTCAACGGTTTCATACCGAGTTGATCAATCTGGTACCAAAAGTCGTCCTCGTTTTATTATCACTTCCGATTCCAGAAGTGCAAAAGGGGCCATGATCGTAGCCGATCTCGTGCAAAAGGAATACGAAAAATTACATAAAAGTAGCAAGAGTGAGAAGGTGGAGTTCGTCAAGAAAACCTTGGAGGACCTATTGGAGAACAGCCTCTCAAAGGAAAGAAAGATAGCTTATGACATGTCAGAATTCAAAAAGGTGAACCAGTTGCCTTTTTTGGAGGATGAGAAGAGAGATACGGGTACAAGAAAGAGTCAGTATTCAGAAGAGGTTACAAAATCCAGGCTCGAGCAGATCAGAATTAATTCTTTGCTCCGTCAAATATTGGCGATCAAGACGAGGATTGGTTCGGGGTCCGACTCCGTTTCATCAAAGGACGTCAATGATGACATTGCGGTCATCAAGGAATTTTTCGAAATTGATGCGATAGAAGAATATGGCAATATCCCTTCCCTCAGGCAGACCCTGTATAACCTTGAGAAGACCCGAAGGGATTATGAAGAGACTGGCTCGGGTTACCTGGAAAAACATCCCAAGATGCTTGAGAACGCGAGGAATGTCCTGCAAGTCAAGAATGCCCTTAAGGATGAAGTTACCTCCTCGATCGAAGACTTGAGGGACAAACACATTCAATTAAGCGCCCAAGAAAAAGAATTTGGGGATGAAATGGCTAAGGTTCAATTAGAGTCTGAAAAACTGAGTGAAATTGAAGATAGGCTTAAGAATTTCACCAGGGAACTTGCGGTGGTTCAAAGAAGTACGGATGGGATCCAAAGCAGACTCAATGAAGTTAAAATAGAACAGGCGTTGCCTTCAGAGCAAGATGAACCTTTACGCATGGAGTCCTTCGCAAACGAACCTGGAGGTCCTTACTCGCCGGATAAGCAAAAGATCAAGGAGCAGGGAATCATGATATTCTCAGTGCTTTTCATATTGATCCCAATTTGCTTGGAATTCATTGACAACCGGGTCAAATCACCTTGGGACGTCGAAGTTTTTATTGGAAATGATCTAATCGGTGGCATTCCCAAGATTTCCGAAATTGAAGAGAGAGAGAGACCGTTAATCGTAGGTAACGATTTGGATGATGGACTGACCGAATCATTTCGAAGCATGTATAGTAGGATTCAAATGAATTCGCTTTCAGACTACCCTAAACTTATTTTGGTTACCTCCGCTATACCAAGCGAAGGGAAAAGCTTGATTTCGGCAAATTTGGCTCATAGTTGCGCCAATCATGGAAGAAAGACGATCTTGATCGATTTTGATTTGCGCAGACCTGGTTTGCATAAGTTCTGTAACATGGAGAATGAGAGAGGCTTGCTTTCTCTGGTTAATGAAGTGAGTCAGAAGGGTGGGGATATTGATCAAAGTGTTACTGAAACCTTGACCGAAATTCACCCCAATCTGTTTGTGCTTCCTTCTGGAGGTAAAACTAGAGCCGCAACTGAAATGCTTGAGCACAATGACTTTTCAGTTGTCATTGATTCCCTCAAGAGGCATGCGGAAGTCATCATCATCGATAGTCCTCCAATTGGTTTGTTTCCAGATTCTCTCGCTATTGCTCGAAAGGTGGACGAAGTACTTTTTGTGACACGATATGGAAAAGTGTCCCGAAAGGTTGTCAAAAGCCTTATTGCAAGCATCAAGGAAACCGGAGCTAATCTTTTAGGGGTTGTTCTTAATGACCTGCCGCAGAAAAAAACGCCTGGTTATTATTATTCCGGCTATTACGGTTATGGTTATTTCAGGTACAAGTACTACAATAAGTACTACGGAAAGTCGGATGCGGAGGAAAAGCGCAAAAGCGTATCGAGTTGAGCTCCTTCCTTGTTATCCAGAGCTTAACGAGGCATTTATGCTTACTCATTAAGCGAAATTGCATATGTTTTAAGGATCTATGAATTATGAATACAAATCTATTTCACTTACTCCCGACGGCATCCGCGTCAAAGGTGATGACGTTACGGAAAAACTGGCCGCATTAATTGACAGGGAGTGCAATTTGCTTGCCAAGGATGGTTGGAGATTAATTGCAAAGATCCCATCTTTAAGAAGCGAGGGTGCCGTCGTTCGGTTGTTGCTTACGTTTGAGAGGAAGAAAATCTAGTGAAGAAACACCTTTCAAAATGATTGAGCTCAGTATTCGACTCCAATCACCTCGCTCGAATTGATGCTCACGATCATCAGAACTGAATTTTTGGCGCAAATTTCATGTTCTTGCGAATTTGTCCCCCATTTGCCTTCCACAATATCTTCCCAAAAGTACTGTCTTCTCTCCCAAAAGTCTCCTTGCTGAGAAGTCTGAGCCAAAACCTTGTATTTGTAACCTAACAAAAGATCGAGCTCTCGAATTGGCAAATTGCGAACTACTTGAAGGAGAAGGTCTCCTTTGGTCTGATTTAAATTCTGTTGAGCCTCTTGTATCCTGCTGAGTTTGTAGATCTCTCTCTTGGCTTTGAGGTTTTGTACCTCGAGTTGAAATTGATTGTCAGGGTCCCACTTCTGCGTGCATCCCGATGAGAGGAGAAAAATGAGACAGTAGAGACAGTTTAAAAGGTTTAATAATATCTTCGGCATAACTTAAATTTCATGAATGGCATTGAAGTTGCTTTTCTGGGTGGGTCTTGATCGGTCAAAACTCATCTTACCCACTTTTGCTAGAGCAACGAGTTTCCAAACTCTCGGCAAACATAATTTTGCCTCAACCTCAATCCGGGCTTTTTTCTTTTCGGCTTATCAGACTGCCCAAAGAGGGTGTCGAAACGGTGGTCGATCTTTACTCCCATGGTAGTCGATTTTTTCTTAAGTTGTCGAGGATTCTTCATTCATTGAGAAGTTTGGACGAATTCTCTCAAGAAAAGACTACTGTTTCTCAGGCAACTCAGATACCCGTCGAAGTTTCTTATGGTGATTGCGATATCGAAGAACCGCTCGTACGAGAAATTCGACGAGGTACCCCTTTTGATTTAAATTCAAACCTAAGTGGTGGTCATTCGGATTCTCATTATTTCGTATTTTATACTGATTCCCATGACTGCATTGCCAAGGGAATAAGCAATCCCTTCGAACTCAAGCAATGTGAGCTTTGGACAAGGTTGATCACCTATTCCTATGGAGTCGAGCAATTGCCCCCCCGTAGATTTTATCAACGCGCCGCTCTCGCTAGTTCATGATCTTTTGTAATGGAAAAACAGTCCGGCAGTCTTTCTTTCCCTAAGCTTCTCCCCAATATTTTTACGACTATCGGTCTTTGCTCGGGTCTAACTGGAATATGGTTTGCCTTGGAGGACGATTGGGAAAATGCAGTGTTTTTTATTTTGATTGCAGCCTGTTTCGATATGATCGACGGTCTTTCTGCAAGGCTCCTGAAGGCCTTTTCGCCTTTTGGCGCAGAACTCGATAGCTTGGCCGACACCATAAGTTTCGGTGTTGCTCCTGCTATCATTACTTATCTGTGGATAAGAGACCCCATTGTTGCATCGAATCAAAACCATCTCCTCGAATGGTATTGGATGCCCTTTCTTTTTTTCTCAGCTTGCAATGCATTCAGGCTGGCTCGGTTTAACGTCATGCATCTCGGAGAACCCGAAAACAAACCTTCCAAAAGTTATTTCACCGGGGTGCCCGCTCCGGCGGCCGCAGGTTTGGTGCTTATGCCTCTCGGATTTGATTTTATCCTAGCTCGTTTCGGTCAGGATTCCTTTTTGTCCCACTACCCAATCTGGATCATAGGATGGGTTTCGTTCATTTCCTTGTTGATGATTTCTCGTCTTCCAACTTTTTCATTTCGCAACGTAAGGTTCAATGTCGCTAGAAACAAAGCTTTATTGGTATTACTAGCGGTATGCCTTGCAGCATCCGTGTTCATGAAAGAAAAGTGGATATTTTTATTTTCCATTGGTATTCTCTATCTTCTTAGTCTCCCTTTCTCCTATTGGACTCACCGTAAGGATGCGGGTTGACGTTTACACTTGGGAAGCCTGAATTTTTTTTAAGAAAGAGGTGGCAACATGGTTTTCTGGATCCAAATCCAAAACAATTTTTGCGTGCATTTCGGCCTTTTGTAATTCCTTGCCAACTTTGGCAAGTGATGCCAGTTCCATGTGAGAAGGCCAATGGTTCCAATCGCCTTCCACGGCCTTCTCGAACCGATCTTTTGCGTATTCATTTTCTCCATCTTGGATATGCAATAATCCCTTTTCGTAATTTGCTTCCGGATAATTTGGATAATGAAGCAAGGAGTCATCCAAGTATTGTATGTGCTCTTTTTCTTTTTGGGATGAGTTTTTGCATTTGTAAATTCCCAAACTTGCTTCTCCGAGTGATTTCCTGACCAGTTGCAAGGATGCCAACTCTTTGCGTGATTCATGAAAGTCTAACTTTTCCAAACAAAGTTCTTTTGATTTGATTAGCTGTGCCTCTCTTTTCTTAAAAGCGGACATACAATTCTCAAAGTGCTCCGTTGCTTCTTCGATTTGGCCTTTTCTTCTCATGACGAGAGCTAATCGAAACTCCCCCAATGCCTCCCATTCGGCGTGTTTGATGGCTGCCTTGAAATAAGTTTCTGCTTGATCGAAATCGCCTTTCTCTCCCCAGATCAAACCGAGCATATAAGCTGCCTGACCTCGCTCGGTTTCCTCTTCAAAGGCTTCTTGCAGTAATCGAGTTGCGATGGCTTTTCCATCCCCTTCCAACTCAATTTCAGCGAGCATGATCTTTGCTTTGCCGTGACTTGGATCGATCGTGAGTATTTTGGTCAGTATCTCTTTGGCGCTTTGAATATCTCTTTCAATGCTGATCGATCCATCTTCCAATGACTTTTCTCCTGCAAATAGATGTTGGGCAAGTGAAAACATGACCCTAGAATTATTGGGTAGCAAATCTATGGAAATTTCGAAAAGAAGTTTTACTCGATCAAAGTCTTCGGGGTGGTGCAAAAGCTTTCCCAGCTTGTAATGTGCTTCCCCGTCAAGTGGGTCCAAATCAATAAGTCTTTCGAGAAATAGTTGCTGTTCAAACGGTTTTTGTCGGGCCTTTGCAATGTCAGCGGCAAGCCTGTAATATTTCGGTTGTCCGATCTCGAGCTTGATTGCTTCGTCGATGGATTTGGCAGCTTTTTCATTATTATCCCTTAAAAAAAGCAATTTCGCCTCGAGAAAAAAAACTTCACTTTGGTCTTTTCTGACAGAAATAGCTTTTTTAAGTAATTTCTCTACTTGGGCAAAGCGTCCTTGGTCAAGGTAGGCATCGGATAGCGCGATGAGTGCCGGTATGTGGTTCGGGTCGTGGGTTAATGCCTTTTCCAAGTGTCGAAAGGCTTCTGTAGTTAAGCCGTCCAAAAAACTAACCCGTTTTCTTTTTGCTCTGAGGTCGTTTTCTTCCTGCAGAGGGTTTTGGGGAAGGTGTTCTTTTAGCTTTCTTCGGTGAACCTGGAGTGTTTCCCGTGGTTGTGTCCTTCAAGCTTTTTCGAGCTTTTTCATCCATAAGCAAAACGGCAAGGTGGTAATGCGCTTCTGCAAACTTAGGATTGATCTTGATGGCTTTGTTAAGATTTTCGAACGAGTCGTTGTACTTTTCGTGGTCTTTGAGCAGTAATCCCAAACGGTAAAAAGCCTTGTAGAACTTTGGGTTGAGCTTGATGGCTATGCGGAGGTGTTTTTCAGCTCGTTCGTGATCGGGTTTTTTGATCAAGGTGCCGTCTGACTCTAGCTTCTCACCGGAAATAAGAATTTTGGAAAACCAATAGTGGCATTCGGAAAACCCCGGATCAATTTCCAATGCAGTTTCGAAATTTCTGATCGCTTGGTCATATTCGGATGGATTCGTAAGGATTCTCGCCAAATTAAAATATGCTTCTACGAAATTTTGATCGATATCAGTGGCTTTTTGGAAGTGTATCTTGGCCTCGTTGAGATCGCCGTTCTTTTCACTATGATGTGCGAGTTCATAGTAGGCCATTGCATAGTCGGGATTGAGATCAAGCGCTCTGAAAAAGTGCTTTTTGGCGAGACTGGGGTCCTCGTCGCTCCTCAAAATCATGGCCAAATAAAAATTTGCTTCTGCATGATTGGAATCGATTGTCACGGATTGCCTTAGGTGTTCTGCGGATTTCTCCATTTCATTTTCCTCGAATAGTAGGACGCCCAACCTGAAGTGAGCCAGGGCATTGTCTGCAAAATGATCAATGGAAAGCCGAAAATGTTTCTTGGCTTGCTCTCTCATTGAGCACTCGACAAAGACATGTGCGAGCAAGTAGTGAGCCTTGGAATAAGAACTGTCTATTTGGAGCGCCTCGAGAAGGTATTTTTTCGCCTGATCGTAATCTTTTTCGGTCGATAAGATCCCGGCCAAGTTGTAGAGGGCTTTGGTATGTCCCGGGTTAATTTCAAGGACTCGGAGATAGTGTTGTTTTGCCTGCGGTAGGTTAGTCCTGTCAATTAGCGTTCCCTCTTTGTCCGTGGCGACACCACCGGACAACAATTTCCCCATGTAATAATGTGCCTCCGTGAAATCATCGTCAATGTCGAGCGCCGTTTCGTAGTTCTTTCGGGCTTCCTCAAAATCGTCAGCATTCGTCAGCAGTTTTGCTTTATGGAAGTATGCGGGGGCATAATTTTGATTGATTTCCGTTACCTTGTCGAAATTGTTCTTGGCTTCCTCGGAATCATTTAATTCAACAAGAAGCAGAGAGTAATTAAAATAGGCATCGGCATAATTAGGATTGATCTCCAAGGCGTTTAGGAAATGGTTTCGAGCTGTTTCGAAATCTTTTTGAGCGACCAAAGCAATGGCAAGTTCACATTCTGCCTCGGCATATTCCGAATTCAGCGAAACCGCTTTCCGAAAATGCTCGAGGGCATCTTGCTCACCTTGTTCCTTTAGGAGAAGGCCGAGCTTATAATAGGCTTCCGCGAAGTCCGGATTGAGGGCAATTGCTTCCTCTAGGTGCGCTTTGGCATTCATCTATCGAAAGGTTTTGGGGCTATTTGGAAGTCATCACCCAGACACCATCCCAAGTTCCCTTGGGAGGGTTTTTCTTCATGTGATTGCAACGGTCGATGTAGAGTTGAGCGGCTTTGTCATTCGGGTTGATTTTCTTAACCGAGTTAAAGAGCTTGGTGGCCTGATCCCATTTGCCAAGGTTCCAACTACGATACCCATCGTTGAATAAGCCGAGGGCTTCGACTAGGTTTGGATAGGATTCGTCGTCATGAAAATCCAAGACTTCGTAGACTCCGACAGGTTCGGTTTTTCCTTTTACGATTACATAATCAACTTGTCGCGTTCTGTAGGTCGCTTTTACCGCCTTGTGAGTAAACTCACTAATGAGAATATGAGCGCCGTATTGTTTGCAGGCACTTTCGATACGCGCTGCCAGATTTACTCCGTCCCCAATTACCGTGTAGTCCATCCTCTTTGGAGAACCGATGTTACCCGAAACGATGGAGTCGGTATTGATGCCCATGCCGTGGTCGATGGGCATTTTGCCTTCGGTGGACCTTTTATCGTTAAACACCTTCAGGTCGGTCATCATTCGTATGGCGGCTCGAACGGCTCGGTCCGGGTCGTCTTCATGCGGGACGGGCGTTCCGAAGATGCACATCATAGCGTCTCCGATAAATTTATCAAGCATTCCCCCCTCGTCCGTGATACAGTCTACCATGATCGTGAAGTAGTCGTTGAGCAGTTTGACCGTACCTTGAGCACCTAACTCCTCAGTAATGGTAGTAAAACTCCTGACATCCGAAAACAAGACTGTTCCAACACTTTGCTTGCCTCCCATGATATCGTCGTCATTGCCATCCGCTGTCATCAATTGATCAGCCAGTTCGGGGTCCATGTAGCGAGACATGGTAGACTTCATTCTTTTTTCGGAACTGATATCTTCGATCATCAACATGGCCCCGATTATGTTGTCCTTGGGGGCTGAATCGACTTCCTGTCGTTTTTCGTTCTTTCCCATGAGAGGAGTCAAAGTGATATTTACCGAGAGAGTCTCACCTTCTATTTGGATTTCAGCGTCCAGAAACTCTTCGTTCTCATGAACGGCTTCAAGTTTGTGAAGGAGCCATTCGTTTGGACCACCGAAAAGTACTGATGCCTGTTGTTCGAGAATGGCTGCTTCGTGGGGAACTTTCAGAATCCTGAGACCAGCCGGATTACATGTTTTCACCACTCCATGCTCGTCAAAGGTAAGCACCGCATCGTGCATGCTCGAGAGGATGCTCTGGGAGTAATTCATTTGGCTTTGAACGTCGTCGAAGAGTTTGGCGTTCTCAATGCCCATGGATATTTGGGAAGTGAAGGCGGCGAGTCTCTTCTCGTCTTCTGCATTGAAAGACCCACCTCTCTTGTTGAGTACCTGACTGACGCCAATGGTTTTCCCTGCCTTGCTGAAAACGGGCATGCACAAAATGGAGCGAGTGAAAAACCCGGTTTGTTTGTCAAAGGATGGATTAAACCTCAAATCCGCGTAGGCATGGGGAATGTTTACTGCTTTACCAGAGGTGAAAACTGCTCCTGAAATGCCTAAATGATTCGGTATGCGGATCGTTGATTTTTCATCCAACCCCTCCCCGACTTCGGTGTAAAGCTCGTTGGTTTTCTCGTCGTTGATGAAGAGGGTTGCTCGCTCGCAATCAAGCATGGTCGAGATAGTCGTGATAATTTTTTGGAGGAGGGGAGTAAGTTCGAGTTCGGAAGATACTTGGGATACGACGTCCAAGAACTCGAGCTCTTGTTTTCGGGCGGCTTCAATCTGCTCGACAATGATATTTCCTTGAATCGCGATGGCCGCCTGCTCGGTCATTGCCTCCAGCATATCCAAATCGTTCTGGTCAAATTCTCCGTCTATTTTGTTTAGAATTTGGGAAACTCCGATTTCATCTCCGTTAACGGTGCGCAGGGGGGCGCAAAGAATACTTTTGGTTCGAAAGCCAGTTCGTACGTCGACTGCTTTGTTGAACCTTTCATCTTTGTAAGCATCGTGAATGATAACTCCTTCGTTTTTGGTGAAGGCCCAACCGGCTACCCCTTTCGTGTTGAGAATTCTAATTTCCCTTCGGAAATTTCCTTGTGCGATTCTCGAATATAATTCACCGGTTGCTGGATCATTGAGAAAAATCGTACCTCGCTCTGCCCCGATGGTAGAGGTGGTTATCTTTACGAGAACTTCGAGAGCTTCGTCCAGGCTTTTGGTTTTTGCCAAATCAGTCGTGACCTGCAAAAGCATATCGGAAAACCTGGACGTTCTCTTGGCACTCGAGTTTTTGGGGTTTTGTGATTCGGCTTGTTTTTTATCTTCCATTAGTCTTTTCCAGTTCGGATCGAAGTTCGATGATGGTTTCTTGGAGTTCCTTGAACTCCATCGTTTTCAATTGTTTTTCTTTCTGTATGCTTTGGCTGTGCAGATGCCCTTCTTGGTCAATTTCATCCCTCAACGCATTTACCATTCTCCTGAAATGATTGATTTCATTCTGATGGGTTGCCAATGCCATTTGCACTGCTTCCTGTTTTGAGTATTCAGCTCGATCCAATTCGCTTCTTAAATTGGCTATGTTTTCACGTAGTGAACGGACCTCGCTAGTTGCAGCGTTGGTTGCTCTTTGGACTGCGTCCTGTTGGCGATTGCGAGACGATTCAACTTGCTGACGCATGGTAGATACGGATTCACGCAGTTGTTGATTTTCCTTGGATGAAGTGGATAGTGCCTTCTGCACGGCTTCGTCTTTCTCGATGCTCTTTTGGTCTAGGTCTTCTCTCATTTGCGAGATACTTTTCTTCAACGAATTAATCTCGGATTCCTTTTGAGATAAACTCGATTGAATGAGATCGTTCTTCTCAGTGAGAATTTGATCTATTTTTTCGCGGGTGGAAGAGAGAGTGTCTTTGAGCGATTGGATTTCAGACGCTGCACGCGCCTCCACTTTCTGGATGTTTTCAGATTCTTTGTGTTGGGTTCCTTCAAGTTCTTCTCTCAAGTTTTCGATGGTCCCTCGGAGAGATTTTTTTTCGGCTTCATTTTTCGATACGGTCCTTTGGACGAGATCGTCCTGTTTGCCCTTTGTTTGCTCAAGTTGAGTCCGGAGGTTTTGCAGTGATAACTTTAATTGGTTGTTTTCAGCATGAGCAGCCGTATAGGCTTCCCGGACCCTGTCCTCTTCGTGTACATGGGCTTTGTCAAGTTCATCCCGAAGCGACTGAATAACCGACTTGAGAGAGCGAATCTCGTTTTCAGATCGTAGGACCGCTCGCTGAACTGTGGATTCGTTACTCGACCTTTCTTCCTCAAGACTCTGTCTTGTGGAAGTGAGTGAAGCTTTGAGTTGTTGAATTTCTTTGTTGGTAAAGGATACTGCATTTTGAACTTCTTGTTCCCGGACAGCAGTGCTTTTGTCCAATTCGTTTCTTAACTCACCGATCGTATTCTGGAGAGATTTATTGAGAGATGAATGAGAAGCAACTGCTCGCTGCACTCGGTCCTCTTGACGCGCTTTCGTGTTTTCAAGGTTTTGCCTTAGTTGAAGAAGAGAATCCTTGAGTTGCTTGGTTTCGACTTGGAAAGCCGATTGTGCGTACTGGACTGCTTTGTCTTTGTCGAGCACAGCCTGTTCAAGTTCGTCTCTAAGTTGGGATACGGTATTTTTGAGCGAGCGAATTTCAGAATTCGTCGAGGAAACGGCTTTTTGTATGTTTTCATCTTCGCGGGCTTTGGCTGTCTCCATGCTCTCCCTGAGCATTCCGATTGAATGCTTGAGGGAAAGGATTTCGGCATGAGCCAAAGATCTTTCCCTTTGGACAGCATCTTCTTTTTCCACGGAAGCTTGATCCAACTCGTCTCTTACCTCAGAAATCGTTGATTTAAGTGATTCAATTTCCCTAGCTGATGCCACCTTGGCCTTTTGTACTCGATCGTCCTCCCGAATTTTGGCTCCTTCCAACCCTTCCCTTGTTTTAGTTAGCGATTCTTTGAGCTGCCTGATTTCGTTTCTGGTTTTGTTTTGAGTAAGTTGCACAGCCTCCGATTGCCTGACGGAAGCAAGGTCAAGCTCTTCTCTCAAGGACCCGATTGTATCTTTCAGAGACTTGACTTCAGTTGCATGTACGCTGGAGAGTTTTTGTGAGCTATCTTCCTTTTCCGCCTTGAGCCTTTCCATTTTTTCTCTGGCGAGAAAAAGGGTGGCTTTGAGGGAAGTTATTTCAGTGGAATATTCGGATACAGCCCTTTGAACAGCTTCTTGTTGTTGATTTCCTGCGTTGTCTAACTCGCTCCTCAAAGCCTCGATGGAATTCTTCAGAGATTGGTTTTCGGAATTTGCGGAAGATCGAGCTTTTTGCAGAGCAGTTTCATTTTCTGCAGTCATTGCGTCCAATCTCAAGCGAAGGTTTTGCGAGGAAACTCTAAGTTGTTCGATTTCCTGATTTGCCTTGCTTTTCTCCTTTTGTATTAATTCGTCCTTCTCAAATTCTCTTCGATCGATTTCCGTTCTGAGCTCAGCTATGGTTTTTTTGAGATCCAAGTTTTCTCTGTTGGCGGTAGACAGAATGTTTTGGGATTCTTCCTGAGCTTTCTGCCCCGCTTCTTCAATTCCGTTCCTTAGGTTGCCGATAAGTTCTTTGAGTTGCTTTTGTTCATTGAGATGAACTTGGTTTTGCTTTTGTACATCGTCCTCGGCTTTGGCAATGCTTCCCTCCAGTTCCACCCTGAGATCTTCTACCGTTTCCCTAAGTGACGAGTTTTGTTGCTCAAGATCTCTGAGGCTTTTTTGATGAATGGTATCCTGTTGTTGTCCTTTATTTACCAATTCACCACGCAACGCGAGAATGGTCTGTTTTAAAAAACGATTCTCTTGCAACAGGATTTCAGCCTCCTCGGGGGATACTTGAGACATGCTGAATCATTATCTTCTGGAACTAAAATTGTAAACAACAACATTATACGATGAATGATTGTGCTTGCAAAGATACTTGAGTACAATTTTTTCTCTTTTCATAGTATGAAACTGAACTACTCCAAATACGCTCCGCCTTTCATCCTTTTGCTAGCCTCAACTATCTTTTCTAGTTGCTCAACGGATGAACCTGAATTGCCTTCAGATGCCAACCAAACTCTTTTGGATGAGGATAGTCGCCAGGGTAGTGATGACACTTCATTCCTCTCGGACATGTCTGACTCTGACATTGGAGATGACTTCGAGTCTTTTCTAGATGAAGGAGAAACTTTTTTTCCACTGACGGCAGATGGAGCGGAAGATCTTGCTGCTATATCTACCCCAATCGTCCAAGACGATTTCTCTCGTTTTGATTCAAACGCTACCTCGGGGACTTCGAAGGAGTTTGATGAAATCGTTAATTCTGGATCCTCTCCGGCTGATTATGAGGCCGAAAAAGCACTCTCGGATTTGGAGGAAGGTACAATTTCACACCAAAAATCAATTGACGAATTACGCAAAATCAACGGCCGCAAAGACCGGACCATTGCATCTTTGACCAAATTGAATCAAGAACTAGTTGCTGAAATCAGCAGGTTAAAGGGTAGGGATGTAGAACAACCTACTTCCAACTACAAACCCGACGAATCGGCCAGCGACAAACTTTTGAACCTCCGCACCGAGGTAAAGAATCTACGGGGCAATTTGCACATCAAGTCGAAAGAAATACAGGATTTACG
>TARA_B100001057_G_scaffold71365_2_pt1 | contig 13821 bp, 22 predicted proteins | sample TARA_B100001057 | Tara Oceans TARA_B100001057 (sample SAMEA2621839) | marine metagenome | biome: marine biome (ENVO:00000447); feature: surface water layer (ENVO:00002042); material: "saline water (ENVO:00002010), including plankton (ENVO:xxxxxxxx)" | depth 5 m
AAACTATATGCAGGTACTAGAAAACCGACTTAGTGGTGATAGCCATGATCGAAGGCTTAAATTTGGCATAGAAGCAATTGATGAAAAGACAGGTGGAATTAACCCTACTGACTTGGTGGTACTAGCTGGTTGTCCTGGAATGGGTAAAACTGAATTGATGGTTACTCTTTCCAATGCTGTATCTTGTGAAGAATCTGGTTCATTAACCTTCTCTTTGGAGATGTCTGAGACAGAGTTGATTGAGCGTTCAATTGCTATTGAATCTGGTGTGTCACTAACAAGCTTGAGAAACCCATTAAACATGAATGACTTTGAGATGGCTAAAATTGGCGAGGCCATGTGTCGAGTAAAAAACAAAAAGTTTCATGTACTTGATCAAGGTGGTTTAACAATAAATGAGATATTCGCGCAAGCTGTAGACCACAAATCACGATTCCCAGAAACAAATCTAATATGTGTGGATTACGCCGGCTTGGTTGATACAAGTCAATATCAAGACCAGGTTCGCGCACTTGGTGAGGTTGGTAAGAAACTTAAAGAGCTGGCGAAGAAGATACAAACACCAGTAATCCTACTATCTCAAGTCGTATCAAAGAACGTTGAGCAGCGCGGAGATAAGCGACCAATGGCAAGTGATTTAAAGGGATCAAGTGAGCTACAAGACGCGGCCGACTGGATTATCTTTCCTTACCGTGATGTTGTTTACAACGAGGATTCACCGTGCGCCAACCTTGCTGAAGTTAACTTTGCAAAAGCTAGGCACGGAACACAAGGGGCGGTTTACATGGAGTGGAGGAATGGACACTTTATGCCATATGACCAAGCGGAAGCTGACCATTTAGTTAGGCAATCAAAACAAGCGGCAATCAAGCCAGCTAAGAACTTTTAACAGATAGGTGAAGAGATGAAGGTATTAATTGCATGCGAAGAATCGCAAGCGGTTTGTAAAGAGTTTAGGGCGCTAGGTCATGAGGCGTATAGTTGTGATATTGACCCATGCTCTGGTGGTCATCCTGAGTGGCATATTCAATCCGATGTTTTGGAGGTAATAAACCAGGGTTGGGACTTGATGATAGCTCACCCTCCATGCACTAGGCTTACAAATGCTGGCGCTAGGTGGTTAAAGGTTCCGCCAAATGGTAAGACGCTTGTTGATATGTGGAAAGGCCTATTTGAAGGCGCTGAGTTCTACAAAGCTTTGAGGGATGCGCCAATTAAAATGAAGTGCATAGAAAACCCTATAATGCATTGCCACGCTAAAGAGTTGATAAATCCTGGCTACAGGCAAGTCGTGCAGCCTTGGTGGTTTGGCGAGAAGATGTTTAAAGCGACAGGTTTTGAACTTATTGGGCTTCCTGATTTGGTTCCTTCAAATAAACTAACACCACCAGAAAAAGGAACAGAAGAGCACAAAGCATGGTCGTGGGTTCACAGGCTACCACCAAGCCCAGAAAGGGCAAGGCTTAGAAGTAAGACACCAATTGGTATAGCCAAGGCAATGGCTGAGCAGTGGGGAAATCTAGCGTAAGGGGTTCACATGCAAGTAGAAGAACAAGCACCGCCACTAACAAGTGATGATATGACGCCAGACGATGCAAGCATGATATTTAAGCTTATGAACGAAGATGTGGCGTTGATTGATATGAAGTTTAAGTTAGCGATTTATGGCCCCTTGGCTAAGGGTGAGGTTGATAGGTATTTAGATGCGAAATAAAAAAGCAAAGCAGATGATTAAAAAATTGGTTGGCAATGGAGCTGAGTGGCTAAACAACTGGAATGAAGGTAGCGCAACTTTAATCTATCTTTTTAAGCATGATGATGCTTGGTATGTTCATTCGTACGTCTCTCATGGCGTTGTGTCACTAACCGCTGACCAGTTAAGAGGTGTGAATGATTAACTACAACGATGCAGAAAAGGCATTAGAGTTCCTTAAGTCTAGCGATGTTGAATTCGCTAGGCGAAAGTGCCTTTACGAAGGTCTGGAAGACCAAAAGAAAACCATAGAGGCACTAGCATTCATAAATGCCACAGGAAGCGCCGCAGAACGCGCACAGATAGCCAAATGCGATGACGGATACCAAGACCACATCCAAGCGATTAATGAGGCTAGGATTGAGTTTGAGACAATGAGAAACCAAAGGCAGACAGCGGCATTGCAGATTGAGATGTGGCGCTCAGTTAACTCCAACATGAAGAAGGGCAACATTTAATGAAAAAGTATGTGATAGGCATCGACCCTGGCTCAACAAAAGGGCATGGAGTTGCAGTTTATGAAGATGGTGAGCTAGTTAATATTGAAATGTCGCAGTTAATGCCTCTGTACGCGCTTCTAACAACACTTAAGCAGTCTGGTAGTGTGATTGTACACATTGAGGATGTTATGGCTCAGAAAGCTGTGTGGCATGGTAGAAAGCAATCAAAAGCCGCTTACGGTAAAACATCGCAAAACGTTGCCTTGTGTAAGTGGTCTCAGGTTGAGGTTGAGCGCATGTGTGAATACATAGATGTACCAGTGGTTAAGCATCGGGTTTCTAGCTGCTGGAAGTCTACAGACTCAGGGCAAGCGCAATTTAAAAAGGTGACGGGATGGGAAGGAAGAAGCAACGAGGACAAGAGAAGCGCGGCATACTTTGGCTGGTTAGGAGTGCAAAGCGCTGGCTAAACTCTGAGGATGTGCTGGATAACCTATCGGTAGGTTTCTTTGTGCTGGTGGGGTGCTTGATAGTTTTTAACTATGGGTTTTGAATAATCGAACGATTTAAACGATTGGATAAGGTTGGGGTGATTGGTGATAATTACCCCACACAAACAAGAAGAGTGATAGAGATATGATTGAATTTTTAAAAGATTACCAAGTTGCAGAGCACAAAGATGGTCTTTGGTCCGTAATAAAAGTTAAAAACATAAAAATTTTAGGGGCTCAACTTTCTGGAAGGTTTTCCATGGTTTCTCATGGATTCAACACGGCAGCAGAGGCTCAAGAGCTTGCGGATGATTTAAATAAAGGTAATTAATATGATGCATAAATACTCAATGCAAGAACAAAACAACTCAATGCTTAGTTGGGAAGATAAGCGAGCAAGTGAGTTCTGGCCCACTGTTAAGGGTATGGCTCAGTTTATTGGTTGTGCTCTGGTGGTTGGTCACGTTTTATATTTTTTTTTGATTGGTGGTTAAGATGAGTAATTGGATTAGTGTTAGCGATAGAGTACCAGAGCAGGGGCATTATTTGTTCGCAACAAAAACGGTTGGTGTTAGGTGTGGATTTCTTAGTGGTTACGCTGCTAAATACAAAAGACCTGAAGCGCTAATTGATGGAAGTGGAAGGCAGTTTACACACTGGATGCCACTACCAGAGCAACCACAAGAGGATTAGAGATGGATTTAAACAAGCTTAAAACAGGCAAAGAGTTTATCTGTTACTGGTTTGAGGGTGGTGAGGCATTTTCATGCACCTGTATCTGGCGTGAAGGTTGTGAGTCATTCTTTAAGAAAGATGAAACCGGACACTTTGATTACATTAAAAACGAAAACCAGTTCTTTAAACACACTAGATTTATTACGGAGTAGGTATGAAAACTTTACGATACAGCTACATGACTGCTGGCATTGAGTTGAATGATAATCGAAATGCATGTGAGGTTGTAAGGGAGCTTGGGATTACTTACAAGCACTCGGTGCCGCAAAGTATTTCTGATTCTTTTGAGTTTTGGGGGTGTGAAAATGTTCCTGAAAATCTTCCGGAGTCCATTAAAGTTGTTGATTGGGATCCAATGGATAGGGTTGGAAATGGGCTAAGTAAAGAAAAAGCAGAAGAGTTATCTTTAATGTATAAAATTGCGGAGTAGGTATGTCTTGTGTAATTAAATACGACCATGATGATGGTGAAAGGCTACCAAAGCACAAGCAAGAGCTTTGGTGTGGTAAAAGCAGAGCTGGATTTGATTGGTGCTTTCAAGATGCACAACACGCAGCATTAGCAGATAAGCCTATTTGCAATAGCTGTAGAGCAAATATTAAAAAAGCATTAGATGGTAAGGAGTAATTATGAATCCTAAGTACATCACCATTCACTGCTCAGCCACAAAGCCGAAACATGATTGCGGCGTTGATTGGTTGCGAGAGTTACACGTAAATCAAAATGGTTGGTCTGACATTGGTTATCACTTCTACATAACAACGGATGGCAAGCTAAACCCTTGCCGCCCTCTAAATCGCAACGGGGCGCACGTTAAAGGGCATAACGCCGACAATATAGGCATTTGCCTTGAGGGTGGATTAAATAACGATACTGGAAAGCCTGACGACACATACACATCTAAACAAAAAGATGCTCTACGCGATATTGTAGATTACTTGCAAAATAGCTTTGGTATCGATGACTCAAATGTTAAGGGTCATCGTGACTGGGGTGCGAATAAAGCGTGTCCTTGCTTTGATGTTCAAGAATGGCTAAGGGGTTAGTATGTTTGGTTTTCTAGGTAAGATATTTGGATCGACTAAGGTTGTCGATGCTGGCATTAGCGCGATAGATAGTATATTTCACACCGACCAAGAAAAGACCGAAGCAAAGAAAGATTTGCTCAAGCTGTACGAACCTTTCAAGCTTGCTCAAAGATTCTTGGCTTTTGCGGTATGCATTAACTTTTTCCTGTTTATGTGGGTATGTGCGGCGGCTCTGGTTTGGGTTGGTGATGGTTTATCGGACAAACTCTTAGCGTTGGCTAACCAGTTTGAGATTGGTTATTTGATGTTGCTTGTTATGGCTTGGTACTTCACTGGTGGAATAGTTGATTCGGTGAAAAGGAAGTAAAAAAGAACCCCTAGTTTTAGCTAGGGGTTTTGTTTTATTTAGGGTCGCCGTCTGCATTCACCCATTGCCCAGAGCCTGAATACCAGGTTGGAATGTTTAATGTGGTGTCAAAATATCTAAAACCAATTGATGCGTTATTTGGTCGTTCTGCTGTTGTTCCTACAGATCTAAACATACCATCAGGGTAAAGTATTACGTTTTGGTTTGGATCGTTTTTTAAATAAGTGACCGTTCCTGATAGTGCGCCAACGGTTGTACCTACAGCGGCTGTTTGCCTTATTGTGTTATCAAGTATCTCGACACTATTTAAAGTGTAACTTCCAGAAACCCCATTTACATCCAACAATTGTCTGCTTGCTTCATTGACATCTCTGTTATCTCTAACTGAAATAATATCTACATTATTTGTAGGGTAAATGAGTTCATTAACTCTAGATATTGAGTTGTCGCGCACATTCAAAACTGAAGCGTTCCAGCCGGGTTTAAATCTAACTGTAAAGTTAGGGCTGTGGGTGTTGCTTAAGTATTCATATTTAATATCTGTTCCACCACGTACTGATATGTCAACATCACTTTCACCCAGAGGTATGTCAGATTCAAATGTACAATCCTCCACCTTAACCCAATAAGACTTTTCCATTGTAAAGGAATCCTTTTGGTAGAAAGATTGAGGAAGGGTGTTGGTGAAGTTACACTTACGAATAGTCAGCCTCTTACATCCGTACAGATTCCCTGACGTCCTTACAGGCGATCTAAAATCAGCAAGGTTGTCAGCGGTTCCAGTAAAGTTTACATTTTCTATGATAACATTAGGAAGGGCAGTGGTGGTATCCTTGCATGTAACCTGTCCTAAGTATCTAGTTTTTACATAGTTAAAGTTTCTAATGGTTACTGTCCCAAAACTATTTTCAGATCCAGTTACATTATCGTTCTCAACTACAAATAAGTTTCCTCTAAAATTTGGAATATCAATATAAGGGCAATCACGCCACACAACATTGCCAATCTCGCCACGGACTTTAAAAGCTTCTCTTGGATTATCTTCTCCAGTAGAGATGACACATCTCGCTTGTACGTCAATATCGTCACACAACCCAGAAGTATAAACGCAGTGGTCAACAAATTTACCAAACGCTACGTTAACAACCCTTAAACCAGAAGCCCACCTAACTTTGTTTATTCCTGACGATGCAATGTGCGAGGATTCGGTATCAATCATTGTAATGTCTTTAATAAGACAATCTGAACCAACACGAATAGCATTACCCATAGTCTCGTTGTTGTTTAGCTTGTCCATGTTTCTGAAATTACCATCAATAATGCCCCACCCCTCAACTATGCAATTATCACCAATGATGATAAATGAGTTGTTCATAAGAGAAGGGGATTTTGTAATTTTAGCGTCTTTATTTACGTAGATGATTGAATTTTCTGTCGCTGTCACAGGGGTATCAACAGTAAAAGCACCGTCATCAAAAATGGTGTTTTTGCTACAGTCGAAAGCCGATTGAATTGACGCGGAATCTCTACCAAAATCCTTTATAAAAACCCAGCCTATCGGCTTGAAATCATTTATATCACCATTGCTTGCAATCCTTTCCCAATCCGTACCACCTGTGGAGCATCTATCACCAACCCCCGCAACAATTGGCGATCCAGAAATCATATCTGCAACCGATTTGTAAGATATTTTTGAGTATGACTTTGCTTGATTCTCTTGAACTTTCTTAATTGCATCAAGAATCTGCGGATTATCAACGCTATCAGGATTGCCATTTGCATCAATACCAGCTTCAGAAAGTGCAGATTGCATAAAACCTTGGAAGTCATTACCTACACGAGAAGATAACGGAGAGCCATCATTTGACTTTCCTGGGTCCGTCTCATCCTTTAGGGAGCCGTTAGGGTATTCAGCGCTTGAAGGGTTAGCTCTGCTGCCAAATTCATCCGTTAATTTAACTGCCATTATGCCCACCTTCCTTTTAGCTGCCATGATACGCTGACAGGGGTATCTAGTGATGTTTTCACTGATATTTTATCTTTTTTACCTGCTGTATCGTTATGAATAATTATGTTTGTGTTTAATGGGTTTGTTCCAAAGTGAATAGCTGTAATAAATGTGGTGTCAAACCTTATCGGCTCATAAAGTGAAACAGGAAGGCTTATAAAGCTAACTTCTTGATTTGCACCAAAGGCAGTACCAATACCAAACATTTCAACATCACCGTTGTAGAATAGCTTTGCTGTTCCGTTTGCGTTTACTACTCTTTTGTATGGGTACTCCCTCCAAGTATCACTAGAATCTGTTGAAGGATCAATTACAGATGAATCTCTTCCATTTTCTTTATTGCAATAGTATTGGTTTCCATTTGATGCTGTCACCACTGTTCCAGGGGAGTAATTGCCAATTGAAGACCACCTTTTATTGACAAGCGCATCAAATACTTGAGATGCTGTTGCTGTATCTTCTACTCCGTTAGGTGTGTAACCTGCCGCATTAATTATAGCCCCAGGAAAAGCCATTAGGTCATTTACCCAAGCTTTCTCTAAGTAGCTACCATCCTCTACACCTGGAGCCGATCTATTTAAGCAAGCTCCAGCAGGGTGTTCAGCGCTAGGCACATCCCAATCATCGCCATAAGTTGCACGTTTATTAAGCATTATTTGTTGCTCCTTTGTATCCAGCAGATTGCGCCGATGTATCACCAGCTCTGTTTAAAGTGTCACCAACTCTAGTTAAATCAAATATTTCAGCGTAGCCGTTATATTTAACACCTTGAGGTTCCGGGATAATTCCTTTCTGGTTCAAGATGTTTCTTTCTACACCTGATATTTTACCATAAATTCTAATACCAAACGTCATGTCTTCAGAATCTATAATTTCAACGATGTCAGCTCCCGGTGCTATAAACTTAACCGCCGATATTATTCCATCATAAGTTGCTTCTGAGTTATTTTTTGAAACCTTAGCCCTTAGCAAGTGTCGGTAATACTCATCACTTAGACCTGAATCGTCTTTTATTGACTTAGCGCTTGACCTTGAAGAACTGTCACCTGACCTATGTTTTGCTTCTACAGTAAACGACCTTGAGTATTGAGCGTTACCATATTGACTCCTTCCGTACTGAGATTGGTTTAAGTATGTTGTGATTTTGTCAACACCAAATCTCACAACTTCCATTTTTTGATCAACAATAACAGTTCGGTCTTGGTCAATGACTCTACCAATTAGATTTAAATTTTTAGAGCTATCTATGCTAAGTATGTCCTGAATATCAAGACACGCTTGATAAGCAGTCTCAGCAACTTTTGGCATTGCCGTTAGGAAGTCTACGTTTTTAGGATAGACCTTATCTTGAGCTAGTATTCTCGTCTTTGCTTTATCAGTCGGCGTCATGAAATGGTCACCTTAATGTTACCCTGAGCAAATGTTGCAAGCTCGCCGTAAGCAATGTTAACTATCTGCCCTGTCCCTCCATCCGTTAGAGAAACATCGATTGATTCAACATAACCGTTCTCAGCTATGATTTTGTTAACAGGGGTGTGAAGTTTGCCAGCGGGAACACTCTCACCAATATCAAATCCAGTGCTATCAAAGCCAAGGCTTGTAACGCCTTCAAATAAAGTTGCGTTAGCATATTCAATAATTGAATTTTCAATATCAGAAGTAGCGCTTGATGAAAGCTTACCAGTCTCTTTTACTTTTACATCAACGTAAACCGTCTTGGTTTCAGGTCTAAAGAATGTAGCTCTAAACTTAGCACCATGAATCGGAGTGGTTGTGTTGATAACCTCTTTATTGGGGAATTTACTGTTAGAAAAGTTTTGACCGCATCCTGGGTTTTTCTTTCCAGCCATGGCCTCTGCAATTTTATTGTTATCACCACCAGCAACAAATACTATATAGGAGTTACCAAGCACTCCGTTAACATCTGTAGCTTGCTCTTCGTTCTCATCCACAAATAAATGAGTAATGCCATCAAGTTCAGATATTTCAGCTCGAATTGAATCCAGCTGATTGCTGCTTTGCTTTGCAACTTCGCTTTTTCTTCTAATTCTAAGGTCTGAATCTGACTCTTCATCATCCCCAAGAATTGCGGCATTAGGGTTTGTTACTGATTGCCAACCTCCCACGGGGTCAGCAATGATTGATAAGTCTCCGGCGCTTGCAGATTGCGACCCAGGGGTTAAGCAGGTTAAGCTTGCCTGAGTCACACCGGATATTGTTACACCTGCGTCAATAGACCATAAAGAGCTGTTAGACTTGCTTCTAACCTTCTTACCAGCAGGTATTGTAGTGCCATCAACACCAGAAATGTTAACAATTGCAGTTGAGAATGTAGCATCCCTGCGGAATACCTCATTAATAGCACATAGGTTATTAAGTCCTTGTCCAATCGCTGTGTCAGGGTCGCAAGCAGAAAATGCTAAACCAATCTGATCGTCTTGATTTGCGAACATTTCGGCATTAATTGCAATAGAACTACCATCTAATGATTCAGGTCTAATATTCCACTGGCTATCAATTGCTAGGTACTTTGCATCTATTTCAGTTTTGTATTGGATTAGAGTTTTACCGACAAACCCGCTTGCTGTAATCTCAGCCATTAGAACGACTCCACTATTTCATCTTGTCCGAAAGGTGTTGCTATTGTAACACTAACTGAGACTTTTCTCTTTTCGTCTTGAGTTATGTTCATTTGAGTTATAGCTAAAACACCGTCAGCCGTTAATATTCTTCGTCTTAATTCTTGCTCTCTTTCTACCTCTGAGGTTTTACCAAGAACTCCATTAATAATTTTTGTTCCGTCAGTTCGGTCTAAAAAGTACTCACCAAAGAAAGTTTTTACACGCCTAACCACGCCCTTTGATATTGCGGCTTGGTCATACAAAAAGTGGTCGCCACTTGTGACGATCTCACCGTTAATCTGATTTCTAATCATTTTGGACCATCCGTTTCTTTATCACCGCGAGCAACTCCGCCGTGTTTGTGGGTTAGCATGTTAATACCATCAACAATTAGACCAACAAGCGCATTTATAACCTTACCCGTAATTGTCTCAGTAACCGTTAAATTACCCGTAAAGGTTGAGGTTGGTGAGGTAACACTAAACGCCGTAGACTCAATATTAAAAGCGCCAGTTTTCCAATTGGTATCCGTAACGTTGACATCAATAGAGCCGTCAGATTTAAGATGAAAGTAGTGCGAACCATCTTTCGTTGCCATCCATGCGCCATCATTTTTGAAACCATTAATTACGTTAGGAAGCGATCTAAACTTAGGGTCAAAGAATGCATCACTAATATCAAACTTTCGCATTGTGGAAGGTGGTACAATTCCGCCTGAGTTCTTCCAATTGTCAGCACCTCTCTGTGAGAAGTAGATCATACCCTCAGTTCCTGGGGATACCTTGTGGCCAAACACAACATCATCACCAGAGAACCCAACAGGAACCATTATGATTTCTGGGTGAGTCTCAAGCCCTTCTGGAGTGTGTTTCTCTATTCCAATCTGGACGGTTGCCATTTGCTCATCCGGGTTAAAATCAACAACATGACCGGGCACACAAAAGAACTTAGCTTTTAGATATGAGTCCACCCCAACCTGTATTGGTCTTGTGAGTGGGCTACCTTTTATCTTTCTTTCTATCTCAGACATTGAACCCTAGTTTCCCAAGTATCACCCTCAAAATCCCCTGTATGAGTTACCTGAAGGATTTTATACCTACCCTGCTTTACGTTAACTTCTCTCTCATAGATACCGCTGTAATTGGCTCTAGGTGATACAGATTCAATGTTAATGTAAGTGTAAGGGGTAAGTGCAGGGTTTAAGTTAACGACTATGTTAGCGCCTACGTCCGTAACCTCTGTGCCGCCGATTAACAATCTATCGGGGTCGTATGTCTCCATAGCTTCAGATCTTACGGTATCGCTCTTTATTATAACCGTTTTTTTGTTTTCTATCTGCCATGTAAATCCATGGGTAACCGCTAACTGATTCATTGCTGACTTAACATCAGTCGACAAAGATAGACCCATTATGTAATCAGGTTCCGATGAGAAGTCACCATAAATCGATATAGGTAAGCCAAACTGTTGCGCTGTAAACTTGATAACATCATCAGCAGGAGTGCTGCGACCGAATGTTTTTGAAATCTTGGAGTTTTCATACTCAAATCCAGAAGAGCGACAATACATCAATACAACTTGGTTGATGCCGTCTGGAGAGTTCTTAAAAGCATTCCTAATGATTCCTTTGAATACAGTTGATAGATTACCCTCGTATCCAAGTAAGAACTCTATGTCTCGATATCCGGCCTTTTCTCGTGACTCTCTACTTGATAGTAAATCTCTGTTTTCACGATTCAAGTTAAAAATTTCCATCTCTGCATAGCTAACGCCGCCACCAAAGATATTTTCAATTGTGAATTTTACTTGAGGTGCATCCGGCTTGGTCCCGTCAATCAGAACCTTGCCATTGGATTTAATTTGATACTGTCTCTTGAAATGGTTCATATACTAGCCTGTTATCTAATCCAAGGTTTTCTAGCGTTGGTTGAGCTCCCTCAAGGTAAAGCTTACCAATTCCAAGCTTTAATTGTTCTAGCAGGTCGACTCCTGGGTTTAACCCCTTACCGCCAATCTGTAAGTCCTTGCCGGATTGAACCAACCTAACCCTGTAGAAGTTGCCAGCGTAAGACCAATCTAAGTGCATCTTAATTTCTGGCTCACCTATGGGAAGGTCGGCAACTATAAACGACTGACCCTGAGGAAGTGGAAAGCTAAATCTGTTCAAGTGCCAACCCTCCAAGGTTTGCCGGTGGCGCAGCCTGTATTGACTCGCTTGTGCCATCTCTAAGTTGAGATTTACTAGGTTGATCGCTTTGTATGTTAGATTCAAAGGTTCTAACTTCTTTCATGTCAATTATGATTTCAATTGAGTTTTCGTTATCAGGGTTGCACTCGTAGTAAATCTTTTTTATGTGGTAGTTGGGATAAATACCTTTAGTTGTGACAACCTCAAACACATCCATTTTATCTGCTGAATCTATCATTGCTTGCCAAGCCGCAGCGCTTCTAGTTTCTTGTGATGCCGCTGAGTTTGATGCGTTATAAAGCGAAGCAGTGGTTCCGGCAATGCCAGTTACAAGTGGTGGAAGCTTAGATCCAACATAGCCAGCACCAGTGGCAAGCAGTGAGCCTAGAGGACCAGCAAAAGGCGTATCACTAACAGCAACACGCATTGTAATTAGCTTAGGCAGCTTCCTAATGTGGTCTTGATATACAGCGCCACTTTCCACTGAGTAATCCGTTGATTCATAAGAGGCTTCCATTGAATTGCTAAATATACAATCAAAAGTAACACCGCCGACTGATGGGTTAGACTTGCTAAATATAGTGCTAATCATTGGCTATTCACCTGTAAATCTTGCTCTGTCTGATTCGCAGCTCCGTTAATCACTTTGTAAACCACACCTTCAACTTGACCTTGGGTCATGCCACCAGCATTAATTGTAATGTTGTTGTAGTTTTGTACCGAGTTGGAACTTCTATTTGTGGTGTTGGTTGTTGTATTTGATTCGCTATTACTAGTGGGAACGTAGCTTTCAAATGCATCACGGCTCAACATTGGGTTTTCACGCCAACTTTCAGGAGCAAACTTATCCATTATTGAGCCATAGATATCACTAAATGTACTTTGAACAACTCCACCAGCCGCCGCTTGATAAGTCTGTAGAAATCCCTCAGAGCCTTCTTGCGCCTTCCTAGCATCTATAAGCTTCCCTGTTACGTAGTTTAGTGACTCGGTTGAGCCTTCCATTAAACTTCCGTAAAAGTTCTGCCACGCCGCATCTGAGGCTTTTGCCGCGTCAGTCCATGCTTGTTCAAAGTTTTCGGCTCTAGTGGTGTTTTCTTTGGTGATATTGCCAAGCTCATTAGACCTAGCAATCATGGCCTCATAACCTTCAACACTGGTTTGCATCAGGTTTCGCGTGCCTGTAGTAAATCCCATAACATCAAAAGCTGCTTGTCTTTGTTGGGTGTTCATGTCACCAAACAAATTAATCAAACGCTTTAGAATGTCTTCCTCATCGCCAGACTGAAATAGAGGTATTACGTCCTGACCTGTTATTTTTGTTAGCTCTTCCAAGTAGCCAAGGTTGCCGACCTGTAGGCCTTGTTGAGCAGACCTAAGATTCATCAGCAAGCCCATTGCATCTTCTTTAGCGCCACCCAAAGACTCTGACATATGCTGAAGGTTCTGCAATAGAATTGGATCAACCTCGAAAGCTGCTGTCTCTTTAGCTAGACCATCCCACTCAGCAGCAAGCTCGCTTGTTTTACCAAGGATTGCGTCAATGGATAGGCCACCTGCGAGAATTGCACCCAAAGATAAAGCGCTGGACTTTATCTGGTCGAAACCCGATTGAACCTCATTGAACTCCCTTTCATCAGCATCAACTGAGACGCCAATCAATAGCTCATCAATTACCTTTGCCATTTACCATCTCCACGTATTCAGCCATTACTTTGTGCATCATTTTTAGGTCTTCAATGTCATACTTGCCAACTTTTAAATCATGCCAAGTACAAAGAGGTGGGAAGTTGTAATTTGGCAGCCCAATGCAGGGCCACCATAAAAACCAGTCTACACTTTCTGCAACTTGCGAGCCATCTCCGCTGCTTTCACGTATTCTTTCAGCTTGCCCTTCTCCACTTCCAGATAGAGTGCAAGCTCCGTAAAATTTGCAAACAGAACTTTAGCCACCAACTGCCAGTAAGAGGTAATATCACCACCAAAACTAAGCTGAGTGACTTGGATGTTGTCTGGACCCTTTGATTTAGCCAAAGCAGCATCAGCCACCACCTTTAGCTTATCATCAGGCAAATCCATCATAGCCATGATTGCAGCGCCCGTCATATCTTCTATCTGTAGGAAAGGCATAACCTTCCCTGAAATTAGAATCTTAGACACGTCAGCAGAGATAATAGGGCTCATTCGCCC
>TARA_B100001057_G_scaffold124114_1_pt1:2500-13807 | contig 13807 bp, 7 predicted proteins | sample TARA_B100001057 | Tara Oceans TARA_B100001057 (sample SAMEA2621839) | marine metagenome | biome: marine biome (ENVO:00000447); feature: surface water layer (ENVO:00002042); material: "saline water (ENVO:00002010), including plankton (ENVO:xxxxxxxx)" | depth 5 m
CTACCTCTACCTCAAAATCTCCTTCCGAAATTGATTCCGCCGCACTGGTAAGCCGCCGCAATCTCCGTGACACCCTTGCGACAAAGGGAAGCCAAATTAAGGCCGAGACGAAAAGGCCGCCTGCGATCGCCCACAACCATGGGCGGCCATCATAAAAAATTCCATTGCCGCCCAAGGCTTCGGATGTCGCCACCAGCAGAGCCTCGGGAGGATGGCGGTACTCCCGGCTTCCGAGTGCGACCCTTGCTGCCGCCCAGTGCTTTTTTGGGCTCCCAGCTTTTCCAATATAAATAATCTGCGCGTCCGGTTCTTCAATCAATCCACGTGGGCTGGAAGGCCGCTGTCTGCGATCAGCTGAGCGCACCGCGTGATCAGCTGGATCAATGATTTCACCTTCCGGGCCTCCGGCCTCACCTCCAGGGCGACGCAAAAATCGCCCCTCTCCCTGACCGCCTTCAGCAGGGTCGGGCCTCCTTCCCTGCCTTCCTTCCTCAGTCCGTCGTAAAGGCGGAACAGCGCCCCCCGGCCGCGCCCGGCGAGCAGGCCTTTTCCCCGCCTCACGCAGTAACTCATCAGGTAATTTGAGCTGCTGCCCGTTCCAGAGGAGCTGGCCCTCCGGCCGATAAAGCGCCATTTTAACCCCATAAAACCCCGCATATCGTGTCAAAATCTCCTCCCACTCCACCCGGGGCGCATTGCGGAGCTCTCCACTCATCACACTGGACGCTGCTCGAAACTGCTCCCTCGTCCGACCTCCAAGTAATTCTCCCGGATCGACTCGAAACTGAAGCTTAAGCACGAAAAAAAGAATTGCTGCCACCAACGCAAGATTCAGGAAAAACCAGAATAGGATTTGTCCGTAAAGAGTAAGATGTGGACGAGACATGATTCGTTCAGACCGTTGCTCTCAAATAATCCGCGCTCGCAGAAATCCATTTCATACCTGCTCTTCTTCCTTGCCAATAAGTTGGTATCCAACGGCCCGGATGGTCCTTATGTAGATCGGTGCCTTGGCGTCATCTCCCAGCTTCTTCCGCAGCGCTGAGATATGAACATCAATGGAGCGATCGAACACATCGAACTTGCGCTTCGACACCTCCTCAATCAGCTCCTCCCTGCTTTTGACCCTCCCTCCAGCCCGCATAAGCGACCCTAGAATTGCAAATTCAAGAGCTGTCAGATCGAGCACCTCACCCCCTTTGGTCGCAAGGTGAGCACCCTCTTTCAAGCAGAGATCCCCGATCGTAAATTCGTCACGACCCTCGTTGGATTTAACCTCTTCCCTGCGAGAACGCCGCATCACGGCTCTGAGCCGCGCAAGAAGTTCACGGGTCGAAAACGTTTTCGGAAGATAATCATCCGCTCCCATTTCAAGACCTGCAATACGATCGGACTCCTCACCCATTGCGGTTAGCATCAGAACCGGTACTGTTGACTTCTTTCTGAGCTCTTTAAGAACCTCTATGCCATCCATCCCCGGCATCATGACGTCCAGAATGACTGCCTCATAACTACCCTCGAGGGCAGCTTGCAGTCCCTCAGGTCCCGTATGGCGCATGGAAACCCGATAACCCAGCGGATCAAGGTATTCACGAATCAGTCCGCAAAGCTTCTTGTCATCATCGACGACCAGTAAAGGTCTCACATATTCAACATCAGACACAGTTCAGGTCTAATCACTACTCAGTCATGATGCTTTTTCGAACCCCTTTTACACCAACTTAACATTTTTTGTCGGTCTGACCTCCAGCAGGTGATTCCAGAGGCGCCAACTGGGCGGAGGGGGAAATTGAATCTGAAGCAAACTACCTGTATTATGGCCATGGATGGGAGATTCCTCACCACGTTCACAGGTCAAAAATGGCGCATTCACTGCGCCGGATCCCCGCGCACTCACAGCCCTTCTCCCGGCTTTCAAGTTTCGGCAGCTTATCGGCTGCGGTGAGATGGGAGCAGTCTACCGCGCAGAGCAGATTTCGCTTGGTCGGGACGTGGCAATTAAAGTCCTGCCTCCGGAGCTCTCGTCGGTCCAACCCTTTTCCACTAGCTTCAAGATCGAGGCACGTGCGATGGCGAAATTGACCCACCCCAATCTGATCGGAGTCTATGACTTTGGCGAGGTCGACCACATGCTTTTTCTTGTCATGGAGTTGATTGATGGGAACGCGCTCCACAAGTCCATCAATGGAGCCAACGTGGATCCAGTCCGAGCTGTCAAGATCATCGAAGGAATTGCGCAGGGCCTCGGTGAGGCTCACCAGCACCAGCTTCTTCACCGCGACATCAAACCCGCCAACATCATGATAACCCAGCAGCTGAAACCTGTTCTCGGGAACTTTGGGTTGGCCGCACCTGCCGGTAATGCCGGTTCCGGGTTAGACATCGTTTCATCAGGATATGTCGCTCCGGAGGTTCTTCAGGATTTTACCTCAGCCAGCCCAGCTTCTGATGTCTACTCTCTGGGGGGAATCATGCATGAACTCGTGACTGGAATCGAACCGAGTCCCGGGGTAGCCGCTGACCTTATTCAGGTCCCTGACATAAAGGGGCTGAGAGAGATCGCCGGGCAGGTCTTGAGCAGTGACCCGGCTCAGCGACCTCAGAATGGGGGAACTCTCGCGGTAGAACTAAAACGCTGGCTGAAATCCGCGTCGCAGACACGGCACTCCCTGCTCACTGCTCCAACGACGCCAATCCCGGCAACGCCGGTACGGAATACCACCCCAAAAATACTGAACAGCGTCTCTGGAGGGATTCCCTTGCCTCTGCTAGCCCTGTTCGCACTGGCACTGGCCGTAGTAGCCATTCTTGCCTTCAGAGAGGGAGACAATGACAACTCTCCCGCAGTGGGAGAGCGGAAGCCAATCCGTCAATCGCCAGCCGGGGCCCTTTCCCCACCCAGTGTGCCGCCAAAAGTTGCTTCCAGGAAACAACCCTTCCTCCTCAGGGCGCACAAATCTGAAATGCGGAACCACGTGACCAGTGCAGCAAATCAGCTGGTTCTGGCCCGACAACGGAACGTCGTCGCTTTTCAACGGGAGGTCGTGGGCCACGAAAACGCGTGGGCCCCCTATCTTTCCCAAATTGATCAGGGCCGAGGCCTGCTGCCGCGCTATATCGCTTCACACGGAAAGTTTACGATCTCTCCGGAAATGCGCGAACTCGTCGATCGCTATGCCTTCGATCACCAGGGCAACTTGAATACCGGCACCTTGAAGTCATCGGGGAACTTCATCAAAAGAGCATTGAAACTCTGCAGAAGGAGGAGGTGCCTCGGGGCGACGCCCTGGTCGAGAGCAACCTCGAGTGGCTGGAGTGGCTCGGTGCCGACATATTCAAGGTTCTCGCGCGACCCCCAGACGGGGAGTGGGTCCTCCGCTTTGGCCCGGAAGATTCCGGGCCTGTTCACCTGATCTTCATGAAAGAGGGCGCGGTGAGAATCTTTGATAAGGAACAATCTTCAGAAGGGAGATTTTCCACAACGGAAAATGGAGAACTCCATATCATCCGAACGGACGGCAGCGGGAACTGGACGCTTCGATGGCGGGAACCGTGGCTCGATGGACGGAACCAATCAGGGGGAAAAGTGCGTTTCCGCCGCCGGGCCTTTGCTTTTGAAAGCGAAAGCCCCTTTGGGAGGAAGGCGGAGCCAAGCAAGCCAGGACAGGATAGCGACCCCCAATCTTCTACCCCGTCTCTCCAAGACCCGGAACTTGCCCGATTACAGCATCTGTTTCGTGAAACCCTGCAGCGTAGACTTGCCCCGTGGTTTCAATCCTATGAAGGAAAGATCACTCAGCTTCTGGAGAAAAACGGGAAGAGCATCTCTCATCTAGAGAAGGAACGGAGCCGGATTGCGGCTCTTGATTGGAAATCGGGCTATCTCTCTCCTCACTCCGTTATCAGCAGCAGTTTCATCCCACCCGAACTAAGAGGTGATCGAAACCGGCTCCAGACCGAGGTTCCCAAAGTCCTGACAGACGTCCAGGATACCTACCGGAACTTACTGGTGGACCTCCGCGACAAGCGCATTTCCTCAGGAGCGCAAACTGGTGAGATCCAGAGCGAACTCCGCCCCTTTCTCGCAATGCGGAAGATCCGCCTCGAGGATTTCTACAATGCCCACCCCAATCACGGGACATGGCTCGAGAACAGAAGTGCTGCCTCCCAGATCATTCCCGCGTTTACGGGATGCAAGTCACGTCGTGTCTCTGGCTATGACATCGCCGGGATTCTCCAGATGAACTCGGGAATATACCCGAGGTCCAATTCGCGCCTTGGAGGCCGGGACATCAGTACTTATTATGGAAGGGATTGGCCGCTGGTGATTGAAGAGATTCCGATCTACCATAAGGCGGCTCATCTATATCTGGTTGGAGGCCTGATATGGAATTACGAGTCGTCTGGAACCGAAGTCGCCAGAATCGTCCTGAACTACCTTGATGGAAGTAAATCGTCATCGCTCCCCCTGGTGAACCAGCAGCACATTGCGGACTGGTATTCCTCAAGAAGCCTGCCCGAGGCCGAGCGGGTCTGGCGGGGCAAGCGAAGAGAAAGTGGCCGTCAATGTGCCGTCTATGAGATGGAAGTCACCAACCCCAATCCCGCAGTCCCCATAAGATCGCTTACAATCGAATCTGCCGGAAAGGCTGCGGCACCATTCTTTCTCGGTATCAGTCTCGGGGACCCGGGGATACAGCAGAAGGGTGATCCTGCACTCGCGGACCAGTCAGGGGACTCTCCCATGCAGCGGGCCGACCGGGAACTCCGGGAGCGAATCGCACGGGAAACGGCGGATCGTGAGCGCAAGCGCAAGGAGGAAGAGCAGCGGCGCCGGAAAAGCCTGGAACGCCCTCGATAACTACATCCTCCTGCTCACCATCAAGCCTCCTGCAAACCTGATCTCAGGCCAAGGTGTCTGCAAAGTCTGTATTGGCATTGCCAACCTCCACGCAGCCCCTTATTACAGTTCCTCTATGAAACTGCTCAGCGCACTCGCACTCACAATCCTGATGCCCGGTCTCGCCCTGGCAGATCACCATGGTTCCAAGGATAAAGATGGATTCTTCGAACTCTTCAATGGCAAGAGCCTCGACGGATGGACCATCAACGAATCGCCCGACTCCTGGAAAGTCAGTGACGGAAAGATCATCGTGAAGGGGCCACGGTCTCATCTGTTCTACACAGGCAAGGTCAACAAGGCCAACTTCAAGAACTTTGAGGCCAAGCTACAGGTTCTGACCAAGAAAGGCGCCAACGCAGGATTTTATTTCCACACAAAGTTCCAGAAAGACGGCTGGCCAAAGAAAGGGTTCGAAGCCCAGATCAATGCCACCCAGGGAGACCCGAAAAAAACTGGAAGCCTCTATGGAGTTCGTAATGTCATGAACACTGCTCCCCATAAGGACGAAGAGTGGTTTGACTACCACATCGCGGTAAGGGGAAACAAAATCACGATTAAGGTCAACGGTAAGACCACCATCGAGTATACCCAGCCTGAAGGTGGACCCACCAAGGCTGAGCGTGGAGGCTTTGACCGCTTCCTCGACAGCGGCACCTTCGCAATTCAGTGCCACGATCCGGGGAGTGAGGTTCATATTCGTAGTGTGAAGGTGAAACCCCTCAAGTGACCACCGTCCCCCTTTTCACTAAAGCCGCCCCGAGCTTCTCGCTGGGCGGCTTTTTTATTTCCGGATGACATTCCGCATGATGGCTCCCGGGATTTAAGGAATCTCGTGATCGATTTTTCGTCTTAACTCCTCTAAAATCCCCCCGAGATCTAGACCTACTATCGGTAGGCTTCTCGTCCACTGTAAAGCATGGCGGATCACAACAAGACAAGTGACAACGCGTTCAAGGCACCAGAGCCCGCAGAACTTAGCAGGATGCTGCCCTCTTTCAAGGTCACGCAACTTGTTGCCTCTGGGGTAAGCAGTGCGGTTTACTTGGCCCGCCAGAAGTCCCTTGATCGAAATGTGGCTATCAAGGTCATGCCGGGGAGGGAAGGTCCCGCACGTAACCGGTTCGAAAAGGAGGCACGGGCAATGGCTAAGCTTCGTCATCCAAACCTCATTGGAGTGCACGATTTCGGGGAAGCAGACGGCTTCTTGTATCTCGTCATGGATTTTGTAGATGGGAAATCCCTCCGGCGTTCAACCCGCGGGGAGGCGATAGATCAGAAGACCGCCCTGAAGCTCATTCTTTCCATCTGCGAGGGACTCGCGCATGCTCATAAGGCAGGTATTATTCATCAGGCGATCAAGCCGGACAACATCCTGATTGGCTCAAACCTGGAGCCAAGAGTGGGAGACTTTGGGCTTCCTCACCACGGAGAGGGCGGAGCGGCTTCAGCAGCAGGATTGGATCACATTGCTCTCCAGTATGCTGCCCCTGAAGTCGCAAATAAGCGGGCCCGGGCAGACCGGCGCTCCAATGTCTACTCGCTTGGTGTCCTGCTGCATGAACTCCTTACCGGTGAACTTCCTGACGGTAGCTTCACTCCACCATTACGAAGCCGAGAGCAGCGATTGGACCCGCGGTTCGAGAACATTCTCCAGAGAGCAATGCATCCAAGCCCGGGCAAACGGTTCTCGGATGCACGAGCGCTACAGGAGGACCTGAAACCTCTTCTCAAGAACCTCGGTCAGGGGAATCTCATGACTCGTGACAGCGAGTTTCCCGAAAGCGGGGAGAGCTCAGAGGGGGCGAAGGAATCCCAGCACCGGGCGGTCCAGCAAAGCGAAACCCTCGCGGCGATGGCAGCTACCGAATCGCGCCGCTACGACCGCCTCATTACCCTCAAGATTCTGGTCATCGCGGTTCTGGTCATCGCTCTTCTCTCAGTCTGGTCGGCCTACAATCAAAGGAAGGAAGAATCCATCCGGAAGGCAAAGATTGCGGAAAGGCAGAAAAACGCCATGAACTCTGGCGAAAAGGACAACCCCTGGGCCAACCTCCAGAGGGATCCGATCCGAGAAACAAAGGAAGCACCCCGGCCCCAGCAAGCCCGCGAATGGACTCTTTTTGATCTTCAGGAACAACTTCTCCGGGGAGATCGCGATCGCTTTCCCGAAGGAGCCTGGGATCTGGCGGACCGAAAGGTCTACTTTGTGCGATCTGCAATGAGCTGGAGCGCAGCCAGCAGATTTGCAGAGTCTCATGGGGCGCACCTCGCGACCCTCCGAAGCGATGAAGAGCGATTGGCGCTTCTTGCCAAACTTCCGAAAGGTAAAATCACCTGGTTGGGTGGAGGAATGACGGGATCAAAAAGTTGGGGATGGGTGGACGGCACTTCTTCTCCGCTCAGCACGCCATCCGAGGCAACCGGCCAGTATCTCAGCATGAGTGGAAGTGGGACAGTCCGGGCATCTCCCGGCAAGACCAAGTATCCCTTTTTCCTCCAATGGCACCTCGACGGGAAGAATCCCGGTTCTCTGGACGCGCAATTACAACGCTTCAGCCTCTCCATCGACCAGCGAATTCCCGTCTTCCCACCGGGAACTGTTACGAATGGGGACCGCCATTACCTCGTCCTTGAACGCACCCTGGGATGGGAAAAGGCTCGGATATTTGCAGAGGAGGCAAATGGGCACCTTGCCGTAATCGGAAACCAGGAAGAGCAGGGGTACCTCGAGCGCGTCATCGCGTCCTGCCTCCCGGAGAACTCAGCAGCATGGCTCGGCGGCTCTTACTCCAGAGGGGCTTGGCGGTGGGTTACCAATGAGGCCTGGTCGTTTACCTCCTGGTTAGCTGCCGAACAGGATTTCGATCCTGAATCGACTGCGCTCTGCTTTACCTCTGGTGAGCCGTCAGGATGGGCCAATTGCGATCCCGAATCGGAACTTGCAGCCCTGATTATTGAATGGAGCCGGGACCAGTTCTCCGAGCAGTCCCCTGCTACTGGAGACCTGAGGCCGTGGACTACGCTCCGCAATCAGTGTTCAGTAAAACTTACGACGATACGGGAAAAGTTTATTCAGCTCTTGAAGGCGAATGGAGCATCCATGTCGACAGCCCTCGACAAGTGGCACACCGGTCTCCCCCTGCAGAATCGAGGCCGCTACACCCTCTCCTTCCAGCAGGCCAAGGGCAGGATCGCGAAGGACGGCCGCATCAACGAAGAGGGCCGCCTGCCACCCCTTCCCGCCGAGATCGCCTCCGTTTGTAATGCCTGCCTTCGAGAGCAGGGCAGCCTTGATCAGGAATACGCGAACGTCATGGAGAGCACTCGGAAAACCTACGTCCAGCAATTGGGCATGAGGCTGAACAAGGCAAGGGCCACGCGTCAATTTTCGGAAGTGCGCGCGATAGAGGCTGAGCTGGAATCGGTAATGACCGTTCAGACCTTTGTCTCACACTTCAATGTCAGTGGAGATGACTGAGAGGAGAATTTGTTAAGTTGGTGTAAAAGAAGTTCTAAATACCTTACTGAACGGTCAGAATTGAACATGCACCATCCAGGCCGAGGGGTCACTCTTCTCATTCATCTCTGCCTGCTCCTGCTGGGCTTGCCCTCTCTCCACTGCAGTGCCGAGCCTCAACTCACCTCCTGGTATACCTCGCAAAGCGGTAAGTATGCCCGTATCTTCACTAGTAAGGAAAACGAGATTGCAAGTCTCACCTCAGCAACTTGGAGCCGCGGACGGGGGATCCAGTCCTCCCCAACCTACGCAGGCGTTCATGAGATTCACCATGACGCCAGCTGGGTCTATGTCCGAACTAGCGGACTAGGCTTTCACGTCATGGGACCTTGGTATCTCAACGAGGCAAAGACTCGAAACTTTCCTAACTTTCCCAGCAATACAGCCACCACTTACCGGATTCCCCGCAACCCAACGGCCTTTAATGGCACCGTCACAACAGGCTTTGGAGCAATTGGATACTTTGTGGACGGGGTCGCCCTTTTTGATGCTACCGACACTTTTTCCTATATTAATGGCAGTGCGAGTGACGCTAGTCCCCAGGGAGGGGGCCGGGGAGATGGGGTCTGGAATCGAGATGCATATGTCAACGAGGGAGTGACCTTCGACTCGGCTAATGCGCACCAGGCAGGAAATTTGCATCATTACCATGCGAATGCTCCCGCAATCCGTCATCTGCTGAGCGACAGTGTCGATTACAATGCTGAAACGAACCGCTATACTGAAAACTTCAATGGCAGACACTCTCCCATCCTCGGCTGGGTTTCTGATGGCCACCCCATCTATGGGCCCTACGGCTTTAGCGACCCGGTAGATCCTGATTCCCCCGTGCGACTCCTGAGCAGCGGATACCAGAAACGAGACGGCAGCAACGGGTCCACCAACCTGAGCCGGACCGGGCGAACCAGTCTACCGGACTGGGCCAACCGGTTACAGAGGCGCAGCACTACCCTCGCTACAAATCAATACGGCCCGGCGGTAAGCACTGCCTACATTATCGGCCACTATCTTGAAGACTATGCCTACAAGGGAGACCTAGGCCTGAGCCAGGGCGTGAACTTCGACTTGGACGAATACAACGGGCGCTTCTGTGTGACTCCGGAGTTCCCGGAGGGAGTCTGGGCCTACTTTACCACTATCTCAACCGACGGGACCCCGGTTTTCCCCTACAATATTGGTCGCAACTTCTACGGAACCCCGAACGGCGGTAGCGTGAACGCCATCCCCGGGAATGCCTCACTGTCTTTTGTCGGTGGCCCCAGCGCCCAGCATCAGACGGTTGAAGTCAGTAAGAATGGTGGTGTTGTCACCCTCACGTGGTCCACTGTGGAGGGCGGGTCCTACCAACTCGAAAATTCAACAGATCTGGAAACATGGACTGAGGAGGGCGCCGAGATTGTCGCAGACGCCACCTCAAACTCCACGATCAGCCGAGCGGGTAATACCGCCCGTTTCTACCGCTTAAAAAGGACTGGGATTGCTGCATACGACCAAACCGGATTCAATAACCAGTTCGAAGAAGAACAAGCCGGAAATGGAGGCGGTACAGGGGGTGGTTCAGACAGCTTCGTAGCAACCTTTACGGGCCCTCCTTTGCCCCCAGCCAACATTTTGCAGGAGCTTAGAATCGGGAATCCCGGAGTCCCCGCCGCACTCGTGAGCAGGGACTCCAGTACTCAGCTCACAATTTCTTTCGATGCTACGGCTCTTGGTCCTGGCAGCCATGCGGTATACGTGTTCTTCACTACCCCTAATGGAAACCAACTCACCCTGACATCGACCAATCGCTATTCGCCATAAGTCGTTGCTCCCGGGGCGAAGCGGCTCCGGAACAATCCTGCCTTTTGAGAAACATCACCTGTTTCTTTGGCCGGAAGGGCGAGAATAACCCAAAAACTACGAGTCTCTCACTCATGCTCAAGTGGTCCATCTGGCTCTGGTTACTCCCTGCGGTGATCTCCCAGTCATCGGGGGGAAACCTTTCTCTAGAGTTGAAGCATCTCTGGAAAGGGCAGTCTCTCTCCACCCCCAGCAAAGAGCTTCCAACCGGATCCGGGGAGACCATTAAACTTTCCCGCTTCGCCTATCTTCTCTCAAGCCCCCGCCTGCTCAGCGATCACACGGAAACATCGTCCGGGACTTGGCTCCGCCACAAGGACTGGTTCGGCTACGTTGACGCCTCGCGTCCTGGAGGACTGAACCGATTGGAATTGGGATCCCTCCCCGCCCGAAGCTACCGGACCCTGCAGTTCTCCATCGGACTCAGCTCCGAAACCGATCAGGCTGATCCCAGCCAATATCCGGCGAATCACCCTCTCAATCCAAATTACAACAACCTCCATTGGACCCCTCAGGGTGGATATATCTTTCTCGCTGCCGAGGGCCATCTTCCCGGCGACGAAACCACGGGCGGCTTCGCCTACCATCTGGGTAAGCCGCGTAACAGGGTAGTAATTTCACTCCCCATTGCCCTGACGCTGACCAAGCCCACTGTCCTTGAAATCAATGTCCACATCGACCGGATTTTCGGCGGCGAACAACCTCTCGAAATCGGGGCAAATCCCTTAAGCCACTCAAGAGAGGGTGACCCGGTGGCTCGGAAGTTCAAGCAACGACTCCCAGCTGCTTTCGAACTACGAGGCATCCGGCAGGCCCTACCCGCCACCGACCCGAAACCTCCATCTCATCCGCTGCTCATTGGCACACCCTATCGTTTTGAAATCGCAAGGGGATTCCCTCTCCCGGTCTTACCAACTTCTCCTCCCCTCACCAACGAACGCGTTGCTCTGGGTAAACGACTTTTCAACGAACCTCTCCTCTCGAGCACCAACCAACAGTCGTGTGCCTCCTGCCACCAGACAGCCCACGCCTTTTCAGACCCCCGCCG
>TARA_B100001057_G_scaffold242023_5_pt1 | contig 13806 bp, 19 predicted proteins | sample TARA_B100001057 | Tara Oceans TARA_B100001057 (sample SAMEA2621839) | marine metagenome | biome: marine biome (ENVO:00000447); feature: surface water layer (ENVO:00002042); material: "saline water (ENVO:00002010), including plankton (ENVO:xxxxxxxx)" | depth 5 m
TTTCTTTTGCAATCCGAATCATCATCTACTTCAATCGAATTTTTTTCTTTGTTATAATTTGTAAAATGACATAATTGTTTATAATCATGTATACTATTTATTAATAATTTATCTTGATCTTCATCTTCATCTTCATCTTCATCTTCGTGTTCGTCTTCATCCAAAACAGCTGCCAATTTCTGGGTTAATCCCTCAGGTAATCCCTCAGGTAATCCCTCATTCAATACCGTATCCAAATTATGCTGCGCCCGACTTGTACAAGAATTTATCTGACTAGGTGTCAAGGTAGTATGCTTAGATAACTCTTTTTCTGATATATTTATTATAACAGATGATGTCCTTTTTCCAAAAGAATTATCAGATTCCTGTTCCCGATTATGAAGTTCCTGTTGCCGATTATCAGGTTCCTGTTGCCGATTATCATTTTCATTCCAAAAAAATAAACCCATATAAAATATTACATAAAAAATAGAGGATAAAAATACCAATTAAATATTATTATTATTTTTTTATTTTTTTGGAATGAAAATATTTATCGACCAGTAGAACCAAACCCTCCTGAACCCCGGGTTGTTACGCCTAAGTCAGAAATATTATTTACTAATACAGGATATATAGGATACATTATATTAGGCCCACAAATTTGCATAAGTCTATCATTCACATTTACAGTAAAGGCTTCCTGTTCACCACTAATATTTATATTATCTACAAGTCCTGTGATATGACCTCGATAACCAGCATCAATAATTCCAACACTATTAGATAAACGCAATGGTGTTTTAGAACCCATACTAGATCTAGGATAAAGATAGTATGCAGTAGGCTTATCATTAAAAGTCATAGAACAACTTATACCATGATTAATTTTTTTTGATAAAGTATTTGAATTTATTGTATAATCTTGCGGAACAAATAAATCAAACCCAGCATCTGGATAAGAATTTATTACTTGTCCACTTTCAACATCATAATTAGTATTACCTAAATAATTAAATGTTTTTTGAATTTCACTTATTTTCTTTTTATATTTCTCAATAGTACTACTATTAGTTATAATATTATCATCTAGATATATTTTTAAAACATAACAATCCACCTCCAAGCCATTTCCATCCAACATACTAATTAATAATAGTTTAATACAAAAAAATAATTTCAATTTTTCGAATTAAACAAAACAATTACAAGGGCTACCACCACGCCCACTACGCCCACTACGCCCACTACGCCCACTACGCCCACCACGCCCACCACGCCCACCACGAATAGTTCTAAGAGATTCGCCTAAACCGGTTGTATCATCGGTATAAGCAATTCCTGCTAATCCTAACTGAGTGGTTCCAGTATTTATAATTTTTTGCAAAGCATCAAGCAAGAGAGTTACATTTTTTTCACTAGTAGGAGTCAATCGATTATAATTATTTAACTTAAAGTTAGCAATATTGGTAATAATATCATGAGCACTTCTTACTAAATCCATTATCAATCTTACATCAGATGTTTCTACTATTAGTTTTTCAATATTATCGTAATCTTGAATAACAGAATTAATATATTCATTATTATTTAATTGTTGTAAAGTCATTATATATTATAAGGAAAAAAATTGAAAACTATTTTTCTCTCTACATGATGATTATAATTCTAACAAAAGAAGAATGGCCGCATTGACGTTGACAGAGGAGCGCTATATCACGCACGCAGCATTGCAATCTACAAAGTCGGATTTGGTTTCTAGGCATGGTTGTGTAATTGTATCAAATGGTAAAATTATTGGTCGTGGATTTAACTCTTCACGCACAAAGTCATCAGATGGATTCCTAAATAATACATGTTCTTGTCACGCGGAAATTGCCGCAATTCGCGACGTTGTTAATACATGTTGTGAATGTCCGCCCAAGAAGTATGTATCTAAGAAAAAACCGTGGGTTTTACGAAAAGGTATTCAAAAAAAGCACACTTTATGTGGTAAGAACCGATAATTATGGTAATTATAGAAATTCGGCACCTTGTAAAAATTGTTTTAGTATGATTTCAGAACTAAAAATAAAACGAATTATTTTTAGTACTGAAGATGAAAATTTTCAAATTGTCAAAACTGAAGACTATAAAACAGAACACATTAGTAATGGAAATAGATTCCTCAACATGACAGATGAAGAAAAAAATACACGCATGAGAAAAAAAAAACAACCCATAAGGTCATTTCGTAAATCTAGTAAACCCCTACCAGATAGTTACAAAGATAATTTGTAACTATTGCAATCTCCTTTAAAAAATAATTTTAGCATAATTTTAAACATGATTAACAATTTTTAGCTGTTAGGAGATACATATAACATTAATTTTTTATTTTTAAGTAAAAATAAAAATTGATATATAAAAAAAAGTAAAGATTATTTCAAAAGATAAGATAACCGCTGAATAAAAAAAGCAAAGATGAGTGACCGCTTTAGTGCACTTAAAGGTAACACTGCTAATCAACCCAAAAAAAATCGAAGACATACACATACAACAAATAGTAATGTAAATAAATTTCGTAAACAGGAGAAAGTAAAAAAAAAAGAACCACAAATTGAATTTAAATCGGATAAAGAGTTTCCAGAATTATTTCCTAATGCCACAAATGCCACAAATGCCACAAATGCCACAAATGTTGATTTAGAAGTTGACAATCTAGAAAAAGAAAAGGCAGGTCTTAGCTATATTGAAAAAATCAAGTTATTTCGGGAAGAAAATAAAGTGGAAGAAAAACTGGAAAAAGGATGGCAATTTTTAACAAAACAAGCAAAACAAGCAAAAGAAGCAAAAGAAGCAAAAGAAGCAAAACATAATATGGAAAATCCATATTATAATCCGGAACTATCATTAGCTATTTTGAATAATAGATATCAATATAGAGAAGAAATAAACCAATTAGTAGGTGATATATCCGAATATTGGAACATTGATGATAGTTTAGATATCAATGATGATTTAATAGATGAAAATTGGCAGAGGGAAGATGATAATAATAGTGAAGCTAGTGACATTGATGAATATACTAATGACCACTGGAAATACTAAACGCCAGGCGGAGTTTTAACCAAATCTGGATTAGGAAATACCTATTGTAATTATAGGATCGTCTATAAGCATTGAAGTATATTAATTACATGACAAAAATTAAAAATCTTTAATCTTTTTTACTCTTTTTACTCTTTTTACTCTTTTTTTTCTCCTTACTGTCCTTACTGTCCTTATTGTCCTTATTCTCCTTTTTCTCGTTTTTCTCCTTTTTTTTTGTCTTTTTCTTCTTTTTAGAATTGGTACTAGTAAGAGTTTTAATTGGAAAATCTAGCTCTAGTTTTTTAAGCAGAGTACCAGTGTTTACTGTATCCAAATTTTCTAAAGTTGGCTCAGGTTCATGAGAAATCATATTAATAATTTCATCTTTGCTTAATCTTTCATAAGCGAAGTCCCCATTTTCTCTAATTAGTAAATCCAAATCATTACCATCAAACATCATTTTAATCTCTCTATCATCAATAACATCTCCATTTAAAATAGATTTTGTATTGCTATGACTAGTAAAATGAAAATTATCCATATATATAATTATTGTATATATTTAATAAAAATAAAATTGAATTTAAAAATATTTATGATTTCATAAATAATCCAAGAAAACAATGAAAATACTCTCATGGAATGTAGCAGGTTTAAGAGCTATGATTAACAAAAAAACTAACTTAGTAGATTTACTAAAAGATGCTAATTACGACATTGTTTGTTTACAAGAAACGAAATGCGAAGAGAAACAGATAGAATTACCAAGTGAAATTACTGAAACATATTTATTTAGATATTGGAATAGCACAAAAGGAACTACACAAAGGAAAGGATTAAGTGGCACAACTATTTGGAGTAAAACAAAACCATTAAAAGAATTAGAAACACAAGATTTTGATGAAGAAGGTAGGATAACGGCATTAGAGTATAAAAATTTCATCCTCGTAAATGTATATACTCCTAATTCCCAAAACAAAGAAAGTGAGAGGTATAAATTTAGACAAAATTGGGATGACAGATTTGAGGAATATATTACAAAATTAAAATTAGAAGTAAAAAAGAATATAATTATTTGCGGAGATTTAAATGTTGCACATTTAGAAATAGATGTTTCAAACCCCAAATCTAAAAAAGACAAAGTAGCAGGATTCTTTGATTTTGAACGTACAAATTATGCTTATTTAATTGAAAATAATACATTAGTAGATGTATACAGAAAATTAAATTCAATAAAAAATAAGTCTACTTATTGGTCAAACTTTTCAAAACAAAAGCGACGAAACGATAATGGATGGGGTATAGATTATTTTGTAGTATCAAGTGAATTACTAGATAATGAAGCAATAGTAAAATGTGATATATTAATTGATATTCTAGGGTCAGACCATTGTCCAATTTCTTTAGAATTATCAGATATTTTGTAAAAATTAATTTATATATTAATATACTTCTATATTAATATATAGGTATGAGTCGTGCTTTTTCTAATCCTAATTTAAAATTCAATTCAAGTGAATACACCGAAAGAAAGAAAGGCGTAACAATTTATAATAATACATTAAGAAATTTATGTCCTAAACCTGGTAATAAATCTATTAGTGGAAATGACAAAAATAATGGTATAACTGTAGATTTAGACAATAATTTAGGATTTATGAAAAGGTCAGGTGATATAGAAACAAAAAGTTATGAACAGAGAAAAAATATAGCTCTGGGAAGAATGTTATTAGAAAAAGATAAATTTAAAGAAAATCATAAAATAAATAATAGTATTTGTAATAGTGATGAAATAGAAGGTAATAAAATACACCACGAAAATATAGAAGTTAATTCATTATCAATATATCAAGGAAGTTTACTCAAAGTTAGAGGCATAACACCTACAGAAGATAATATGCAAATCTGTAGAAGAACGAATAATTTAAAAAATATAATAACCAATAGTGATAATAATTCAAGGTCTACATTTATTACTTTAAAAGATGAGAGTAATTTTGTAAATAATATATTTAAACAAAGTAAAGTATTAAATCTAAAAAATATACCAATTGTTGTCCATAGATGTGAAATGTAAGAGATTACTATTATTAAATTTTATTTGTTTATAATTACAAATAAAATTGAAAAAGTTTAGAAGACAATTTATATTTTAAAATATACTATGACACAAGTGAATAGAGTAGACCAATTAAGAAAAGTTCAACTTGAAGGACTAGAACTATTTGCGCGTAAAAATCAAGATTATGGTGATGCATTTGCTACATATGGAACTATTGGTGTTTTAGTTAGACTAGGTGATAAAATTCATCGACTTCAATCAATCAGCTCAAGAGGTATTAATCTAGTTGAGGATGAAAAACTAAGAGACACATTAATTGATTTACATAACTATGCTGGAATGGCGATAATGTTAATGGATGAAAATGATGAAAATGATGAAACCTCAGAAAGTTTACGTCTAAAGCAAATAATTCAAGAATCTGGTGCACCATTACCACCGCCACCATCGCCAAATCAACTTCCTATGCCTAATAATTTAATGGCTGGAGAAGAAATTATTGTTTCTGGTACAAATGGTAAACAGTATACTTTAAAAAAATATTTACAAGATGATAATTCATTTCATATGACTTGTACATGTCCAAGTTTTAAATATTGCAAACTTAATTATAAAACATGTAAACATATTACAAATTATTTAGCTGAAAAAAATATGTAAAAAATAAATAATAATTTATATATGGATAAAATCATGGATAAAATTAATTTAGATATTTCAAAATATACATGTAAAGAATTACAAGATATATTTGCAATTCAAATAGGTTCAAATATAAATGATATAACAGTACAAATACAAAAAGTTAGAGATAATTTGACAGATAATGAAAAATTAGATATAAACTCAAAAAATAATATTAATATTTTTTTAACTAACGTTGTTGATAAATTGACAAAAGAAATTATAAATAATGAAAATCAAAAAAGTCTAAATCAAAGATTGGAAGATGCTAGAAATAATACAGAATTATTATCAATTGATAATATTGAACATCCTATTATAAAAAGTCACCATTCAATAGGATTATTACCTGTAAACGGAGAAAATGATGCAGATAAAGAAAATAAGATTTCTAAAAGAAAAATTAACATTGATAGTGCATTTAGAGAGAACTATTATAGTAGTACTAGTTCTAATTTTATTTTAACAATGCCGCAGGAATATACAAATGTAATTAGTATGTGTGTAACATCTCTAGTAATACCACTAACTATTTATAATATTGATAAAAAATTGGCTAATAATTTTTTTCATGTTAGCGGTACTAATGGTAATTCACATTTTAAAAATGTAACTCTAGATAGTGGTTTTTATTATAGTAATGATCAGAGAAAAAATGGAATAATTACAGACATTTCTGGAAGTATTAACAGTATACTTACTAGTGAGTTGAATATCAACTTTTCGATTAATGAAACGACAGGAAAAAGTGAATTTAAACGTAATAATCCTAGTGATCCTAGTGGATGCGATATTTTATTCAATTTAGACCAAACTACAATCAATGGACATAATATAAAAGATGATTTATCAACTCCATTACCTCTAAAACTAGGATGGATGCTAGGGTTTAGATTTGGAAGTTATAGTTTGAATTCAGATGTTTCTTCGGTTTCTTCAGAAGCTCCAGTTATGTTATCTAATCCAAAATATTTATATTTTAGTGTTAATGAATTTACTAATCTTAAAACAGATAATTTTATTGGTATGTTTTCAAATTCAATAACTAGTAGAGATATATTGGCTCGTATTAATTATCATAGTTGGTTGAATGAAAATTATGCTAATAATTTAAGTTACAACGTTATAGAGAATGGATTGGATGTAGTGAGAAGATATTTTGGTCCAGTCAATATTCAAAAATTAGAATTCAAGATATTAGATGAATTTGGAAGAGTTGTAGATTTTAACAATATGGAGTGGAGCGCAGTTTTAGAATTAGAAGTACAGTCTTAGAAAAAAGAAAAAAGAAAAAAGACAATAAGGACAATAAGAACAATAATCAGAAAAAAAAGAGTAAAAATTTTTAATTTCTATCAGAAATTAATATACCAGTAAAGAGGCCTAAAAGACAACCCAATAAAATACCTAAAGTGTTAACCCATAGTGGTTCTTGATATACTTCAACACTTATTATATTTTTTGCTGCAATGCTTATACACGTTCCTATAATTACACCTAATACATTACTATATGTATTTCCTAATGCTGATTTGGTTAAAACTCCACCTGGCATATATTTTTCTAAACTCTCTATACCAAACCATAATGCTATATTATCAATAAATCCAAATGTAATACCAAAAGTTAATCCTATAATTATATTCTTAATACTTGGTACGTTACCATTATTGATAAATTCTTTGAATGTCATTTTTTTTTCTCCTTTTTTTTCTAAATAATAATTTTTCAAATTAAATGTTAAATAAATACTCAATGTTATTAATAAAATATTTAAAAGTATGAAAATTTTCATAATATAAAAAGTAATATATAAAAAATTTAATTGAGACAATCTTTTAATAAATTAATAATTTCTTTTTTATTATAAATGGACTTAACTTTTTTTTCTTTTAAGTGACTATTATTCATATAATATCTTTTAGATGTATATATAAATTCCAGCGTACTTTTTTCGTTCTCTCTATAAATGCAATCTATCTTTGCGTATTTCTTTTTTTGTATTTCTCTAGTGAAGTTTATAATTTCTTCTATAGTTACAAATTTCACTGTTAATATGCATTCACTTCGATTTACATATGTGCTTTCTCCTTCTATCTCATATGTAAAATACTTTTTAACACAATTATTTTTTTCGCATAAATCAGAGAGTTCATTTTGTATTACAGATATTTGACTGTTCTTTGTCATGTCAAATGATAGTTCTAACGTTAAATCCATAACTTATATATATTTAGTATATTTAATATATTGGATATATTGGATATACTTTAAACCGCAACATCTTGTGCTTCTTCTGCTTCTTCAGCTTCTTGTGCCGTAACAATTTCACTTGATATTAGTTTAATTCTATTTAAACATCTGTCTGAAAAATTTTTATTTTGCTCTAAAAATTTACCTAATCTTGAAATATAAGCGTCAAATTCTAATGTTAATTTTTGTTTTTGCGCCTCTAAATTCATAATTAAATTACCAACGTTGAAACCTCTTGTCTCTCTCTCTTTGGCACGATTAATCTTTACCTCGAAAGAACCGATGTCCTCTGCTAATTCCCGCAAATTACTTGTAGTGCAGTTTATTAATGCAAATATTTCATTCATATCATACTTGGCAAGAGGGTCTGGTATTTCCTCTTTTTCGTCAGGATTAGAAGTACCATCTTCGTTCAAAAAATTAGGATTTGGTACCATAGGTGCAGGATAAGGTGTCATGTTTCTAAATTTTCTATCTTTTACACTTTTTCTTGTCATACCATTTGGTATTTCTTCAATTGCTAATGCATTTTCTATAATTCCATCACAATATTTATACAAGTCACCATATAATTTTTTAATGTAAACTTGTTTCATATGAGTAAAAAAGTCTAGGTCTATTTTTAATGAACTAGATTGGAATTCTAATGTGTCTAATGATGTTCCTACATCATAACCTCTATCTTTGTCAGCCAAAACATCTTTTTCGAAATCTTTAACGGATTGAATATCACTTTCTAAATTTCCAATATATTTATCCATTTCGGTATATTTTCCATTAATTACATTTAAGGTTGAATTATATCCATCGGCATCGATTTTATCTCTAAGAATACTATCGGTTGGTTTTATTGCAGTCATTATATATTTTAAATTATAAAATATATATTACAAAAATTTTAACTATAAAAGATAGCAGCAATATTTCTTACTATTATTAAAAATATCAATTCTAAATAACTTTTGGTAAAACTCTCGGTTTTTAACATCATATAATTCTATTAAATCATCTATTAATTCTAATTGATGTAGATACCTTTTTTGGATAAAAAAAATTTCATATTTTCTTTTAATTTCTTAATTTCACTTAGCTTATTTGCCATTTCTATACAATGATTCGAATCAATCAATTCTTTATATTCTTGTTTTTCGTTTTCGAGTTCTTTGTTCTCTAAACAAATGTCATGTATATTTTTTGTTAGTTTTTTTATTTCTTCTAATTGCCAATTTACTTGTTCTTTATTTTGGGATATAAAATTATTTACATACGTAATATTTTCTGTGAAATCTTTATTTTTTAATACTAAATTTAATTCTTTTAACTCTTCCAGTGTTTTTTTTAATGTAATTAAATATTCATCTGTATCATTCGAATTATATCCTGCTAATTGTTCTAATATGACTGCGCTATTTTTATTTATATTTTCCATTATGCATATTTCTAATATTAATTTATTGCGCAAAATTTTAATTTAGTGCTTTTTTTTCGCTAAAATTGATATATTATTTCTTGTAAATATTAAGGTTAAATGTCAATCAATTATTTGGCAACTGTAAATGCGAATGATCGAGATAAATATATCAGTTTTGAAGAAGAAGGTCATAAATATACTGTATGTGGTAAAACTGATTACACTTCTGTTACTACTTGGATACATTCACTCTTTGAAAATTTTAATTCTGATAGAGTAATTGATAATATGATGAAGTCGAAAAATTGGCCTAATAATAAATACTTTGGAAAAACTAAAGAAGAAATTAAAGCAATATGGGATTGTAATAGGGATACAGCTGCTTCAGCTGGTACAAAGTTGCATTATGATATTGAATGTAAATATAATGGATTAGAAGTTGAAAACGATTCAGTTGAATATAATTATTTTCTACGATTTTATCAGGATTATTCGGATTCTCTTACCGCTTATAGAACAGAAATGCTGGTTTACCATGAAGAACTAAAATTATCTGGTTCTATTGATATGTTGTTTAAGCTTAAAGATGGAACATATGAAATTTATGATTGGAAAAGATGCAAAGAAATAGTTAAATATAGTAAATTTGATAAGTGGATTAAAAGTGATAGTGTTTCGCATATACCAGATACAAATTTTTGGCATTATGCTCTTCAGCTTAATACTTATAAATATATACTAATTAATAAATATAATATGAATGTTGGTAATTTGTATTTAGTAGTTTTACATCCAGAAAATAAAAGCTATCTGCGTATTCAGATGCCGAATCTAAGCGGCGAAATTAGCCAATTATTTGCAGAAAGAATTAATAAATTATCTATGTGAAAAACTTATTAAAAGTAAAAGTTATAATAGATTTATTAGATATCAGGATGTTTCAGGAGATGATTAATGATTATTGTGGTGAAATTAAATTTCCATATCTTGAAATAACAAATAATGAGAATGTGCTTTTTTTATTAGATGAAGGAAAAAAGGTATTTGTGGTTTGTTCGGTATTTGCTGGCGGATTTTTTATTGCAATAATATTTTATGCTTACTTTATTCACAGAGAGAATAATTTAGTTTTTGATGAGGATAACACATTTTACGAAACTAAATATCTGGAGGAGTATAAAAATTTAGAGTTAAATGAATTAAGTGATGACTATGATGGAGATTATTTAGAGGAGGAAACTCCACGAGGTACTGTTTTTTTGAATTACGATAAAGAACTTAATTTATTTAATTATTACTCTGATTCGAAGGAAATTCCTTTCTTTTTTCTAGAATCTGTTTCTAGAAAATTTGTTATTAAATATGATTGTAAAAAAATACATGTGGACTATTATAAAGAATATAAAAAAGCCGAAGAAAAATTTAATATTTTATTGAAAGAAGAGAAAGAAGAGAAAGAAGAGAAAGAAGAGAAAGAAAAACAACAGATTATTGAAGAAGAAAAGGCGAACAAAGAGAGAGAGGAAAATGTTTTTGCAACATTCAAGTCTTATAATAAAGACACTGGTTCTATAAGTAAGAATGTCAAGATTGAACAAGAGAAACATGTTATTGTTCCAGAAGTTTGTAATGTTTATAAATATAAAGGTAAACTGTGGCAATTTCATGAAGAGAGAAATAATGAATCAAAGAAAAAGGATACTGATAGCACTATAAATTTAAGCTACAAAGATTTCATTAAAAAAAATAAAAATAATTAATATATATTAGTAATGTTTAATATTTCTGGATTTATTAAAAATAAAATTAACAATATAGTTAACATGTCTATTACTACTGCACTAAAAGTCGTATCACCATCTAATCTAACTGCAACACAAATTGATGAAATTAAAAACATTATTTTATCTACTCCGAAAATAAGTAAAAAACTTGCAACATTTAAGTCGGTCATTTTTGAGCAGCTACAAGTTGGTAATATTATGGCGGTTAATGCTGTTATAGGGCTTATTCCGGTGCCTATAATTCCTGGTATTATAAGAACTACAACTAATACTATTTTTCAAATGTTTAAAACTTTAGCTAGGATTAATGAACTTAATGATATAAAAAAAGATACAATACAAACCTTTGCTTCTAATCAAAAACTTATCCAACTTTTAAATGCTTCTGGTGTTGACCCACAAGAAATAAAAAATAAACTGGAAAATTTGGATTTTCGTGATGTTATACCAATAGTTGAAGAAAATCTTAAATCTGGTGTTCGTAATTTTACTGAACCTGTTAAAGATACAATGCAAACTGTTTTAAATGCGCCTGTAAAAGCGATTGATACAATTGGGGATATAGCTGAAAATGCAACAGAATTACTTCCTGAAAGTGTTTCTGAAAGTCGTCCTGAGAGTCTTCCTGAGAGTACCGAGAAAGCTCAACCTGCTCAAACAGCTCAAACCGCTCAAACCGCTCAAACACCTCAAACCGCTCAAACCGCTCAAACACCTCAAACAGCTCAACCTGCTCAAACAGCTCAAACAGCTCAAGTATCCACAAAAGGTGGAACAAAAAAAAGAAAACAAAAAACTAAAAAAGTAAAAACTAAAAAATCAGCGCATTAAATCAGCGCATTAAATCAGCGCATTAAATATTATAATATTAACTGTGTATAATATTATAATATTAACTGTGTATAATCTTTAATCTTTAAGAAGGCCCTCAAGTTTCATTGATCTAATTAGTCTTGTCATACCAATGCCACCACCACATCTTTTCATGAAATTAAACTCTAAATAGTCATCCATCTCTTTTTGAGTTCTCTCCTCGCCAAATAATTCATATAATTTATTTTTGTAACCACCTTCCATAATGGTATTAAATCTTTCTCTCATAACCTCTTTATCTACTTCTCTTTCCGCGGATCCAATAGTTTCCTGGCCACTAAGAATAACATCTACTTTATTCGCAACACCCTTTTCTGGGTCTCTACGCATGTTCCAGAATGGACTTGTTAATTCAGGGAATTCTGTGATAAAATATGTGGGAGAGTGCTCTGTGTAAAGCTGGTTCTCATGCTCATGCTCTAATTCCTCGACGCCGTATTTTTTTGATAAAGTATCATATGTGTCTACCATAAATTTGCTACTATCGTAACCTAACCAAACTAGTAAATCTTTCTCCATCTCAATTAATTTATCCATACCACCTTTCATCTCAAATTCAAAAAGTGGGAAGATTAAATCATGTCGGTCGTCTACAGGATTCTTTTCCATGCGATAACTTGTAGTTAAGCAAAAGTATCCAGCTACATCTGGATTTTTTAATAACTCATACTCAAGCCACATCTGACCTGTCTGAGGAAGTGGCCAGCAATTATCAGCATACTGGAAAGTGCTGACATTGAATGGGTCTTCGCAAGCAGCAAGAATGCTAAGTCTATTCTGTGTGCTTACCTCTAAAAATCCACGATTTTCGAAAAAAGATCTAAGTTTTTTTACAACTTCATTATAGACTTTTGTGTCTATAATTAATGAGCTCTTGTAAGGTTGGCTAATTTTATTGTTTTCACAATAACTTTTGTAGCCTTCATTGGTAGTGGCGCTGGTGGTTTCCATTATTAAATATTTAAAACAAAATTATTTTAAATTTTTTTTCTAAATATTTATTTTTTTTGAAAAAGATAGATAACTTTAAAAAATTGATTACTTTTAAAAATAGAAAAATATTTTAACTGCATTATCACTACATGCATAGTGGAAAAAAAGTATTTCGTTTTAATTTAGAAAATGAAACTAGAGAACTACTGGAAGATTTTTGTAAATTGCATGCTGGTGAATCAAGAGAAGATTATAAACATTCATGGAATTTATGGACTAGAAGTAATTTAGAAATATTGGAAAAAGAAACAATACGATTAAATGAGTTGGGCTATGATGGTGATGTAGAAGAAAAAATGTTTAAGGCTGCTAAATACTATTTTGGTAAAAAGTGTAAAGGCGGATATGTTGAAAGAGAGAGAGAAAGAGAGAGAGAAAATGGTAATAAACGTAATTATGTATGTGTTAGTCATGAACTAATTATAGCTATGGATGAACACATTAAAAATAATGTTCTGAATACTATTAAAAGACCAGCTGATGGTTATTCAGACTTTGAAAAAACAAATCCACTCCTAATTGCTGCTGAGATTAATTGTTTAATGAAATTAGATGATACCTATTCAAAAGATTTTATAAGTAAAAAGATTAAAAAAACTTATAAAAATAGATATTATATCAACCAATAAACTATTCTACTTTTTGGATTGCTTCATTGATTTTTTGTGGTGCTTCATTGATTTTTTGTGGTGCTT
>TARA_B100001057_G_scaffold377487_1_pt1 | contig 13802 bp, 8 predicted proteins | sample TARA_B100001057 | Tara Oceans TARA_B100001057 (sample SAMEA2621839) | marine metagenome | biome: marine biome (ENVO:00000447); feature: surface water layer (ENVO:00002042); material: "saline water (ENVO:00002010), including plankton (ENVO:xxxxxxxx)" | depth 5 m
CATTTCACCTGGCTCGTATTGTCTCCACATTTCCCATTCGCCAATATCATCTGTTGAACGTAAAAATAGTTGCCAATATTTTGCATTGTCTGGTCTAAAAGATTTTTGAACCAACCTTGGTGGGTCAAAAGAATAGTTGTTAGTGTTAACTAAACCATCTATTGATATTGAATATGCAATAGGACAATCTTGAATACATCTATAAGACTTACCTTTCCAAGAAACGATATCGTTTTTAGAATAAGCAGTCCTATCTTTCCAAGGTCCTTGCCACTTTAGTTTAAAATCTTTTAAATCAAAAGACATATTATTTTTCCTTATTAATTCCTATTAATCTGTTGGCAGACCGTAACCTGAATATATTGCGTTAATGTCAGATTTTAAAGTTGCAATTTTAGTTGCTAAACCTGATTCATTAGCTACAAGACCTTCAAGTTGTAAATGCCTAGGATTTGCTACATCAAAAGTAGATTGAATTTCTGCAACTGCAACCTGTATTTTGTTTGTAGTTTTAAGTTTATTTAATATTACCAAGTCGTCTGCGTCTGAAGCGTCTAATACAGCAACACCGTATTTTGAAGCATTTGTACCTGAAGCGTCAACCGTTACCTTTGAGTCATCATAAGAAAAGTAAGCTTTTCCGTCAATGTTATCAATGTAATCTGGCGTCTTATCTTCAGTTACCACAGGAGCGACAAAATCGTCTTCTTGAGCAATATCATTTACACCATAAATTTTCTGTGCCATTTTAGTTTTCTCCTTTAGTATTATTACTATTTATAATAATTTTTTTATCTTCCTTGACCTGTTGATGTTGGTTGGCCATTAGGTGATGTCCAACTATGTCCCCACCAGTTATGTGTTGAAGACAACCAGTTTGAACGACCCCAATAATATACTTTTCCGAACTCATCAATAAAGTGATAAGTACCTGCATATTCAGCAGAGCCTTGGTCATCTGTTGTAATTCTCATTGTAACCGGTTTTGAGTTAGGCATATACCAGTGGAAAGGATGATAGTTACCATCTTCACCAGTCCAGTTTGTACCTGCCTGTGGGTGCAACATAGAATTTCTTGAGTCATAACCATAACAGAATGATTCACCACTATCTGTTATCCAGAATGTTCTAGCTTGGTCTGAATAGTTGCAAGAAGTTTTAACTTCTTTTAAATTTGTAACCTTTTGTACAACTGCTGGAGTGGTAACGTTACCTGTATTACCTGTTCCTAATGCGTAATATGTACCTGCGTGGCCATATCCGTAAGTTGTACCATCTTTTGTTCTAAAGTAACCTGATTTGTAACCATTGTAATAATGAATCCAAATGTCAACAATATCTCCGTTAGGTGTTGTTTCGTTTTTAGTAAAAGTAGTTGTGTTTGTTGTAGTACCATTACCAAAGTTACCGTAGTTGTTTTCACCACACCAGTGTGTGTAACCATTACCATCTAATATAACAACCCAAGTATCATCACCTTGTCCTTCACACATAAACACAGCGATACCATTGTTAGCAACTGGATCCCAACCTGTCATTTTTACAGGTCTGTATTTGTCAGTTGTAGTACCATCACCTAATTGTCCGATACCGTTATTACCCCAAGCATATATTTGGTCGCTTGCTGTTCTAGCATACGAACTATTACCTGTTGAACCGATATCAATAATTTTTTCGTTATCAAAATATTTTGCTGGTATTCTGTAAGGTGCTGTTTTGTTTTGTGTTCTACCATCACCTACTTGACCTTGGTCATTATAACCCCAAACCCAAACGTGACCTAATTCATCTAAACACATAACTTGTTTAGTGTTGTTCCAAGGATAACAACAAGATTTAATAACTCTTGTATCTTCTAAACCGTGAACTCTGTAAAAACCATTTCTGTCTGATTGAGTATTACCGTGTCCCATTTCACCATTTGATTGTTCACCGTTTCTGTATAATTCTCCATTTTCCATAAGAAGCATACAACTATCTCTTTCTTCGTGTAATTGTATAACTCTTGGTGTTGTAAATTCTTGTCTTCTAGGATTTGTGTGATGACCTCTCATTTCTTGGTAACCACCTGCGTTCATATCCTCTGAACGTCTGTATTCCCAAAATCTCATATTCATTTCACCAAAGTATGATGAGTAATGAGATTGTGAATCTTGGAATCCTGTTCTAGGATATCCCATACCCCATAGAACACCGTTTTTATCAATGTATCTATTAGCATTATCAACACTTATAGAAACGTTATTGTGATATTTGTATGGCCAATGCATTGGTTCTGGACCAAAGAAAGCGGCAGCATTTTCTTCTTGGTTAACCATTCTACCAAAAGATTGCCAATCATTAAAGTATGATTGAATATGTGCTGGATAATCTTCGTAATCTTCTTTAATTAATCTACCACTTGTTGTTGTAGATTTTGCCATCAAAGGAGACCTTGTTCTTTCTTGAGGACCAAAATGAGGATATCTACCTTGCGTATCTCTTAAAGCTCTGTACATACCTGTAGGACCTTTGTAAATTATTTCACCATCACTTCTTCTTTTTTGTGGTCTATAAATTACAACATCATTATAAGAATAATGAGTATAAGGATTATATTCACCTCTAAATTTAATACCTGTTTGTAGTCTGTCCCAATGTTTATGTCCTCTCCAAGATTGTTCTATATCAAAACCTATGCTTGCGTTATTACCATACATAGCAGTTTTACCTGTTGCTGAACAATAAGGATAAATTTTTGTATATGAATTTCTGTAACCGATAGGTATATAAATTTCTACAACTCTATCTTGGTTTTTTTCAAAAGAAAATTCACTACCACCTCTTGTAGAACCATCTTCAGTAGTGTATGACGGCATATCACCAGTATAATTACCACCACTATTTGCAAAAGTATCATTTAATGAATTGATGTATTGTGCTTCTGTAACCTGTCTGTTATTTAAGAAGTATCTTACGTAACCATTTTTACCTGCACCTCTCCACATTGGAATGTTTGTTGGAACATAAGACCTTGCTCTTGTTTGTGGAGCATTTGTCTCTGCTGACCAACCCATACCTGAATGTGATGTACAATAGTAATAAAGTTTTGGTGTACTTGCTCTTACTTTAATTTCTGTATATGCACCTTTTTTACCTGGTGTACCAACAACGGTTACGCCAGTTGTGTATGCTGAACCTGAAGCGTGTGAACCATTAGCAGTTGTTGATAATTTTAAAGGGTGATTTGCATTTGAACTATCTGATTGGTCGAATCTATAAGTTTTACCCTCTGTTAAATTTAATGCAACATTAGCCGTAGCGGTTACACCGTCTATTGAATATTTGTTTGTAGAACCTGTATTGTAATAAGGGTGGTCACTAGGGTTACCTGAAACTACTGCAACTTCAAAAATTCTTTCGTCAACAGCAGTACCATCTATCATATTTGGTAAATGGAAAGTTGTACTATCGTTAGATACCGTTTCGTTATTTGGACCTCTTATTATTTCTGAAAATGTAAAACTAGTTGAAGCACCTGCTCCACCCATTCTAGTGTCTTCAGCATTTGCACCTGTACTTGATAGATACAATGGATAGAATACACCTGATTGACCATTTGAATTAGTACCTACAACATAGTAAGGACCATCATTGTCAGCTGAAAGTGAAGTACCTGAACCGTGAGTACCATCAACGGTTGTTGAAAACGCTAATGGAAAAGTTTTATTTGATTCGTCTCTTTGATGAAATCTATATTTTTCACCTTCTCTAAAGTGAGTAAAGTTTCTGTCGCCATCTTGTTCTTGGCCTAAATCTACACTTGGTAATCTATTATCAAATTTAAATTGATTTGAAGGAGAAGTTACCGCTTCTACATAAAAGTTATTATGAACTGGTGTGTAAGATTGATAGAAAGCATTTTTTTCTGTATTTAATTCGCCATAGCCATAGAAATTACTTCTATCACCTTGAGCGTAATCTTCTTTTTCGTGTAGTAAATGATATTGATAATCCAAGAACATACCATTTGAAACATTACTATAATTAGATTGTTCGAAAGGCGTTCTTGTAGAGTTTTGTGTATTTTCATCATTACCATATCTTGATGTGTTTACAATTCTTCTACCTGTAGCGTCATTTCTTTGGTCGTAATCTCTAACGGTATGATAACCACTTCTAAAATCGGGGTCATTAGATAATGTTCTAGTCCATTTATAACCTGATTGTTTATCACCAGGAGCACACTCTTCATAACCAGTTGAGAGATAAGGATTTTTACAAATCCACAATGAGTTTGCAAACCAAACTACATCATCTTTAGAGTAGTTTGTATTTTTATTCCAATCGCCTTGGAAACTGAATTTTATACGTCCTAAATTTACTTTTGCCATTTTTATCTCTCTTTATATTTATCCTAAAATAGGTGGATGAGGAATACAATTATATTGTCCGTCCCATTGTCCTTGCATATAACCGCCACCGTATCCGTTTAAGTAATATCTGTTATCAAATGTTTTATATTCAAAGAAACCATAGTTTGAGTCAGAGTTATCACCATAACCACAACCGTTTACATCTTCAACGTTTCCAATCATAGATGGTGGTAATTTATTTTGTATAAAGTAACCATCATTAAAGTGGTCTTTACCATTCTCTGCGTCTCTATCTGTATTACAATTACCTGTACTAAAACCTACAGCAGCCATACCATAAGTATTTCTACCTGCTGAATACATTATTCCGTCCCAAGTTAATATTCTTACAGAGGTATCGTTATAATGTGAATAACTTGAAATTTGTTTTACGTTGTGAATATCTTTTTGTGTGTTAGAACCAACTTGTACTTTTGGTGTTTGCCAACTATTTTGAGTTGAGTTATTACCAATACCTAATTGATAGTAGTTATTGTAACCAGCACATTGAATATTACCCATACTATCTTCTATCCAAGTCATATCATAGTTAGAACTACCTGTAAACCACATATTGTGTGCGTCTGAATTAGCTGCATTACCACAACCATTAGAAGCAATTGTAAATGTGTTTAAAGAAGTAGTATTACCATTACCAAAACCACCGTGACCATTGTAACCTGTAAAGTAAATATTTCCTCTTTCTGTCAAGATTGCAGCTCTTTGGTCGTCTGAATCTGTATCTTGTAGTAATCTTTTAATTCTACCAACACCTGCGTCTGTAAATGCCGGTGAAGAAATTTGTTGAGGTGTATTTTGGTCGGATGTATTACCTACACCTAATTGACCATCATTGTTTCTACCCCAAGCATATAAATTTCCTGCTGTGTCAACTGCGTGAACAAATACATAGTTACCACCTGAACACCACATATGCTCAATTTCATTACCGTTAAAGTAAGTTGCTTTTGGAATTAATTGAGGTGTGTTATAGTTAGTTGTATTGTTAGTACCTAATTGACCATATCCGTTATAACCCCAAGAATATAAATTTCCGTTTTCATCTAAAGCATAACAAGAGTGTGTATTTGTATTTTGTCCGTCCATAACGTTTGAAATCCAACATCTTTTAATTCTTACATCTTTAAATATGTGCGTTGAACTATTAGCTGCTAAGTAAACGTTTTGGTTAGAACCACCAACTCTTACCGGGTGGTCTCTGTTAGAAGTTGAGGCGTCACCATTTTGACCGTGACCACCATAACCCCAATGATATAATTCACCAGAATTCATAAGTGCCATACCACTCTCAAAACCCATTTCTAATTGAATTATTTTAGGAATTTCTCCGTCAGGAGTTGTGTGAACACCTGTTCCGCCATTGTCTGTACTTCTCCACCAATCATAGTGGTGGAAAGTTATTTGTCTTCCTGTCATTAAGTCGTGGTTAAATGCATTACTACCATTTGAAGTAGTACCCCATATCCAAACGTTACCTGTACCACCAATAAATCCTGGATTATTATATGAATTTCTAAATGTTCTTTCAGGTCCTAATCTTTCATATCTATTATCTGTAAATACAGGACCTCTGTTTGCTAATGATATACATTCGTGTGGGTTACCTGTAAATAAATCTGAACTACCTCTTAATTGTTTTTCAACGGTAGCAACTTGGAAAGTTAAATCAGTAGCAGCTGTGCCACCAGATTTAATGAATACATCACCATCAATTGTAATTGTATCACCAACTTGGTTATCTTCACCACCTGCTAATTGACCTGTGTCGTTAAAATATCTTCTCTCTCTTCTTGAATCGTATCTTGTATCTTCTACGGTTACCGTAGCCGCACCTGCAACACCAACACCATTTACTTGAACCGTAAAGTCGGGAGCACCACCGCCACCTAATGAACCATCAGCAATTGTTACCGTTTCGTCATTAACATAACCTGAACCACCCGTTGGAGTAGATGTTTTATTTCTTTGTTTTATAATTTCTACTTTTGAAGCTGCACCTGTACTATCAATTGTAATATTAAAAGTTGCACCTGTACCAACACCTGTTGTTGCACTTTGAGATAAATTTGTATATGTTCCTGCTGTTCTTGAAGAATTTGCAGCCGCAAAGTTATCAACTGCAAGAATATTTCCATTACCTTGCATTTCAATTTTGAACATACCTGGATATGCACCACTTCTTGAAGATGATTTAGCACTTACAAATCTATAAGTACCGTGTAATCTGTTTGCGTCAGCAGCTGAAATATTATTTACACTTGAAATAACACCATTGTCTTCCCATTGTTGGTCGTCTGCTTCATATTCTGTACCCATTTTCAACCAATACATATTAGCATTAGTATCTACATTTCTGTTATAAGGTAAAAATCTGTCTGTTCCATCTGTTGTATGTTGTCTTAAACATATGTAAGTTGTTAATGTTTCTTTAACTTGATAAGGCTCATAATCTGTACCTCTGTCATTGTTAATACCAACTCTAATTTGTACAACATCATTTTCGTAATAAATTTGTCCTGAAGTGTTTACGTGTAAACCTCTCCATTTAAATGAGTTTCTTAAAGGTCTCCAAGTGTCCCATTCTGCAACAACTATTTTAGCACCATAACTTGCGTTACCTGTTGAGAAATAATAAACTTCACTTGGTGTATCTTTTGTAAATTCTACAACTACTTTTCTAGCTGTCTTTGTATTAAATTTTGAAGTATTAATATAATCTGTTCTTGAAACTGGCTCTTCATTATGATAAAACGAAACACCTTCAGTTAAATAGTTTGAAGATTGAGACGTAGCTGAAGTTGACATTGCAAGAGGATTATCGTCATTATTATTATTGTTTTGATAAAAAACAATCTTATCACCTTTTCTTACATAAAGAGTAGGCGCATATTCTATTGTAGAGGTTACGTCTGCGTCAACTTTAAATTTGTTTGTTGAGTCTAATGGGTCGTTTGCAACTTCAACATTGTAATAATATTGAGTATTTTGTTCAGGTCTTTTTCCTGTTGTTGCTGATTCTCTGACATTCAAATAATCTGTATTGTTCCAGATTACAACATCATCTTTGTTATAACTAGCAGTATTATCGTAATCACCACGATAATTAAACCACAAGTTTCCAATATTTGTTTTAGTAATTGCCATTTTCTATCCTATTTATACTCTTATGCCTCAGCTTTTGATTCATCAGCTATTGTTCTATAAACTAAATTACCACCTTTGTCTAACTCAATTCTCATTGAACCATTTATAACTTCGAAACCTAAATTTTCTTCAGCTGAATTAATTAAAGTATCTACGTTTTGAGTTACCGTATTAAAATTTGTTACCACTTGTCTATTCAATTGACCTGTGTCTTTATCAAAAGATAGAGTTTGTAAATTAGGGGTTACATTTTCATCTACGTATGCTTTGTTAGTCAAGTGATTTGCACTAGTTGGTGAGACACTTGTTTGTGGAATTGTTGTAAATGTTGTTGTATTTCCAGTTGAAGCAGAGATATTACTTCCTGAAATTGTTATATCACCAATTTGAGCAGAGTTAACGGTCAAGTTGTTTTGACCACCACCTAATTGGTTTTCAACGAATGTTCTAATTGCTTTCTCGGTTACGAGAGCGTTATCAGAGTTATCGCCTAAAGTACCATCTGTACTAAATTCTGAAATTGTTGCACCAAAATTTCCTAATGCAACTGAACCTAGAGATAATTGTCTTAATCCAGAAAGGTCAAAAGCTTCTGCGTTCAATGTTGCCTTACCTGTTGATTGTTCTACTCTAAACAATTCACCAACTCTAAAGTTACCATCTTGGTCGGTTGAAGTATAGAATACTCTACCTCTATCTAAATCGTAAACTTCGTCTGATTGGTCTGGCGCTTGTGTATAACCATTTAAGTCAGGATAATTTGTAGTTGATATACCACCTGTACCAATATCTAGGAAGTCGTGACCTGTTAATCTTATGTTTGAATAATTTTGTCTAACCGTAGCAGTAACCCCTTGAGTAGGAGCATTTGTTTTTGAAATATTTGGTGATACTTCCATACTTGTTATACCGCCATTTGCGTGTGCAAGAACACTTACTATAATATAACTTACACTTGAAGCATTTGAAAATACAATACTTGAACCTGCTTTTGGTTGAGAAGCTAAACCTGAAGTTTTTACCGTTGCACCAACTGGTAAGATTTCAGCATAACCATCACCAGATACGGTACCTGCCGTGTTTTCTTGTTTATAACCTGAACCTGCAGCTACATATGTCCATCTTGAAATTACTCCGTCACCAATTGTAGCAGTACCAGTACCAACGGTTGTTGCGTTAGGGTCTGTTACCGAAATTGAAGGAGCAGTTGAATAACCTGCACCACCATCAATGATTAAGAATTTTTTAATTATTTGATTTTCAATTATAACTCTTGCTAATGCGTTTCTTGTAGGAGAACCACCGCCTGTGATGGTAACTCTTGGCTCAATTTCATAATTTGTTGTTGCGTCTGGAGCAACTGCAACTGAAGTTGGACCAAATACATCAAAACCTGCTGAACCATCTTCTTTGAAAACGGTAGCAGTTTTTGTTGCTGTTGCATAATCACCAATGTAAGCAGTTTGACCTGAACCAGTACCAGTTGTAACCGTAATTCTCATACCGTTATAGAAATCGTCCGCTTGTGTATCGGCAGCCGCTAATCTGATAGTTGTTGTTGAACCGCCTTGAGCAACACCAATGGTTGTAAAGTGACCTGCACCATTTGTTGTTGTATCAATATGTTTAACTGCACCATCAACTATGTCTGCCGTGAAGTTAGCATTTGCGCCTGAACCTGTAATTGTTTCTGAAGCAGATGTATAAGTTTCACCTGCGTATTCTTGTTCTAATCTGTAAACACCAGCGTTTGATACTAATGCTCTACCAATGATTGCCTCATTGTCTCTATTATTTACCGTTGCTGTAACCGGTGTTTCGTTAGGGTCAACACCTGAAGCAACTGAACCTCTTTCACCATATGAGTTGTTAGAGTTTAGTGAACGCATTACACCACCTGAGTCGGCAAGATAACCAACGTAGCAGTAATAAGTAAATACAGATACTAATTCTGATTTTGCACCATTTAATATCCATACACCGAAACCGTTATCAATGACCTGTGTAAAGTCATTTGCAAGTATTGATTTATTACCTGCATTGTGTAAAGAACCATCAATTTTAATACCAACAGCTCTAGTACCAATAGATGAGCAGTTTTGTACAAAAGGTGACCTTGCAACAATGTGAACTGAAGTATCAGTAGGACCTGAACCTGGGTCAAGAGCACAAACAACACCTGTTGCTGTTGCACCTGTAGCAGTTGTTGGTCTTGTTAAACCGTCAGCACTTGCTGAACCAGCTAATTGACCTGTCATTCCACTAAATGTCATACCAGATAAGGTAACAGAGTCATTTAATCTAAACATAGTCTGTCTGTTATTTGGTGTTGAACCATCACTTGATATACCTGCACCTGCACCATTGTCAGTTGTAGTATCTGGCGAAACGGTAACACTTCGTAAGTTATCACCTATTATAGCAGTTTTTCTTGCAACCGTAATTGGTAATTGTTCAGTATATGTTCCTGTTGCAACTTTAATTGTTTTGAAATTTGTTGTGTCTGAAGCTACTTGTGAACAAGCATATTTAATTGTTCTCCAAGGTAATTCAGGAGAAGTACCTCTACCTGTATCTGTATTGTCTGTACCTGAAGTAGATACATAATAAACTTTGTTTGCTACATTTGGTAATGCCCATACAACATCTGTACCATCTGATTTTAAGAAAGTACCAGCTGCACCGATTGGTAATCTAACTCGTTGAGTTGCGTCTCTAGTTAATATATCACCTCTTGTAGTTAGAGTTGCGTTTGAATCTCCTTCTGCAAGTAAGTCCCAATCTGTTTGACCTGAAACATCTGGTCTATTAGAAGCTGATGAAGTATGATTTGTTTTTGCTCTGTAAGAAGAAGCTCCATAAGAAACTGCGTCACCAATTTTGTAAGCAGTAGCAGTTGCCCAATTGTTTCTCCAATATAATCCTTCTACAACTAAATCCCAATATGAGTTAGTTGTACCTGTTGGCTCTTGGTTTGTTCCGTCAATTTTAGCCACATAATAATGACCACCGTGGTTTACGGTATCACCAGTTTTATATGCTGTTGAGTTTGACCAAGTACCTGTGTTGGTAAATCCTGTTGTAAATAATTTCCAATCTGAAGCATTGTTGTAAGGTATAACATTATTGTTTGCTCTTTCAGCAACGTAGTTATAACCACCGTAGGTAACAATATCACCTAATTGGTATAAAGTTGAAGATGACCAAGAATTTTCAAATTCTAGTCCTGATACGAATAAAGTAAATTTACTTTCGTCTAATGTTGTACCTGAAGATGTGTGTTGAGTTGTACATAGATATGTGTTTGCACCGTATTTTACAATGTCATCATTTCTGTAACCAGTTGATGTTGCCCAATCACCTCTCCAAGCTAAACCAGCGGCAAATGTTTGCCATTTTGCCGTGTCATCATATAAGTCTGCTTGTGAAGTATGACCTGTTAAACATCTATAAGTCGAACCACCGTAGGTTACGATATCATCAATTTTGTAAAGAGTTGTAGCTGCCCAATTTCCTTTGTATTCGAAACCGCCGGCCATCTTTGCCCATTTTGGCGTACCGTGGTTTAAATCTACATAAAAATCTGCATTTGCTGTATGGTTTACTTTACATACAAACGCATTACCACCATAAGTAAGTACGTCATCTTTTATATAAGCCGTTCCAGTAGTCCAAGCACCTTTGAAGTGAAACTTTAATCTACCTAGTACAAAATCTGCCATTGTTTTTTCCTATATTTCCTTATTAAGTGGTCCAGTTACCTGTTGCACCATCTTGAGCACCGTATGTATATTCATTTCCAATTCTCAATACCAAATAACCGTCAGCATTAATAAAGTAAGTCGCTTTGTTTTCATCAAATACGTGTTGCTCATATTTTCTGTTTATAGTATTCGCTTGTCTAGGGTCAGTTGTTGAACTATAATCAATAGGTATATCATTAATATTATGTCCTACTGAATAAGAACCACTAGCATACGTTAACTCATTTTTTTGAAACTCACCTACTGAATTGTAAGCTGTTCCTTCACCATTGTCCATATTAATTGAATCACCACTATACCAATTACTTTTAGTATATGTTAAAAGACCATCTCCATCACGACTTAATCCGTGGAAACTATATTCACTAGTAATCGTTTTACCATTTGCGTCTTTAGCGTTGTAAACTTTATTTACTACTAGTGCCATTAATATCTCCTAACTTAAATTCTATCTATATTTATAAAACTTTATTACGTTAATTCTAATATAGATAAAAAACATTCCATATTAGTGCTTGTACCATATATTCTTATTATATCATTTGCCTCTAGATTCAGAGGCTTATCCATCTGTAAAGTATCGTTGGGTGGTATCTCTGCGTCTTTTAAAACCGTTCTAAACGTAGAACCACCGTCAGTTGTAATCTTAATTGTGCCTTTTGAAGTACCAGAATTGTTTAAATTTGATACCATACAAGCGTGAATAACTGCTTTTGTACCCGCCGGACAAGTGTATATATTAGCACCAGTAGCGTCTGTTATTGTTAATTGAGCGCCTGCATTTATAAATGAACTAGCCATAATCTATTAACCCCCTAATGCTATAGCAAAAGCAACGGCGTCTCCCTCGGCAGCTAATGGGTCACCAGTAGCAGTACCGTCTTTAGTTAAATTACCAGTTGTGATAACATCACCAGATACATTTGGTAATCTGATAATTCTATCACCAGTTGGCTCTACAACTTTTAAAGTAGTTTCAAAGGCGTTTTCTAATAGACCTTCAAATATTAGGTTTGAACCGTTTAAAATTAAATCGTTTGTAGTAATATTACCGTTAGTGGTAACGTCTTGTAGAATAACTGAACCTGCACCACCTAGCTCTCTTACGGTACCATTAGAAAGTTTAGTAAAAAACTTTCCGTCTGTAGCATTCATAGCTAACTCACCAACTTGCAAAGCAGCAGCTGATGGTATTTGTAATGAAGTTTCTGAACGTTTTGGTTTAATTACAACAGCCATAATTATCTATTTCTATTCTTTACTTTATATTTAATTTTATTAATTAATTTTGTTTTAGTTAATCTTCTATCTAATTCTATACCGATTTTTCTACCGATAGTTTCTAATTCTTTTTTTGTTTTGTATTCTAAATCACCAACTCTAATTGTTGCTGATTTTTTTTTACCTGATAAATAATTTACTGGTTTTTTCTCATAAGATTTTAAAACACCATCAAACCATTTTTTGATAATAGTAAACACTAGAAACTTCCTCCGTCAATAGTATCAATTTCAACATCACCAGAGGTTACGTTAAAATTAGTTGCGTTAAATTTTGCGACACCGATATTTGTTGTACTTGCTAACTCACCTGCGATAGTTAATTTATTTCCGCTGGCAGTTGTATTAATACCTTCGCCTGTTATAAATTCTAAAGTACCACCAACTGATACTTGACCTTGCGTTGATGATTCGTCTGTAAAGAAAATAGGGTCTGCTAGTTTTGAACTTGCAATACTACCTGCTAACATAGCATTTGTAATACCTAATGATTTAACTCTTAATGAATCTGTAGCAACTTCAATTGAACTATCATCTACTGCAACATCTAAAGTATTACCTGATTTAGTTAAAGCTGCACCTGCAATTACTGAACCTGCACCAGAGAATTGTACAACATCTAAAGCAGTTGTTCCAAAAGTTGGAGCACCTGTGTGTGTAAATACATAACCGTTATTAGAACCAGCCGTACCTTCTTCTACGAATACGAAAGCACCACCTGATAATTCTGATGGTTGGTCTTCAGGAGTTGCTCTTGTTAATACAAAAGCAGTTGAACCATCACCTTGCGTTGAAACAACATATATACCGTTTTCAGAAGCTGTTGATTGATTTTTAACTAAAATTCTATCGTTTACACTAGCAGATACACCATCAATAACAATTGCGCCATTTGAACCTGCTGTTAATGTTGCACCAACACCTGAACTTCCGTTATTATATGTTGCTGATAAGTCAGCAGTTGTAGCCGCTCTACAAGATGGTTTAGTATCTAAACCTTGAGCAACTTGGTCAACGTAAGCTTTGTTTGCTAATGATTGATTATCAAAACCACTTCTATCTTCATAACCACTAGGAACTTTTACCGTACCTGTGCCGTGTGGATTTATATTAATATCTTTGTTTGCACTTCCTGTTGAAAGTGTTTGGCCATTAATTGTAATATCATCAACTACTAAAGAAGTTAATCCGGCAATATC
>TARA_B100001057_G_C22871013_1_pt1 | contig 13787 bp, 13 predicted proteins | sample TARA_B100001057 | Tara Oceans TARA_B100001057 (sample SAMEA2621839) | marine metagenome | biome: marine biome (ENVO:00000447); feature: surface water layer (ENVO:00002042); material: "saline water (ENVO:00002010), including plankton (ENVO:xxxxxxxx)" | depth 5 m
TTTTCTTTACTCACGAGGTTTATTACGGAGACCACCAAACCAATTTTTCCACCATCTCCGAATCATCTGAATGAGATGATGTAAAAACTTATATTGTTTGGTACTAAACCTTACATAATTTAGATTTCTCTAGATACAGAAAAGCTGAGAGAAGATATTCGTCATATACGCTAAGCCACCTCCCCCTACTTCATTGGTCAAAAGCATATCCGTAAGGCATATAGACTTACACTTTAAAATAAAAATATACCTATGCATAAGTAAGGCATTTCGCCTTGCAGTGCTTTATATTTTTTTAATAGCTTCAAGGTGTGAGCACTTTTTCAAAGTCACTTAGCACCTATTCAAAAGCTTACTCGGGAAGCCTCACGGAACTTGCCGGGAAAGTCCAATTGAGCCGACCTTCCCTGTATGATGCCCTATCGGGAAAATCGATTCCGCGACCCGAAACTCTTGAGAGAATCCTGAAAGTTCTGGACCTGCCGGAAAAGTCTTCCGAAGAACTCAAGAAAGAGCACCAAGTGAGTACATCCCTGTCCTCGAGGAAGAAGAGGATGGAGTTTATGCAAAGGAAAGAAGCCTTCGCCCAAGAAGTCGGATCCTATCTATTGAACAAGGGTCTTGAAGTATCCTATGTTTCATCGAGTGAAGAACCTGACCTTATTGTTCGAACCGGTAAACAACGAGTTCCCCTTCTTGCTTTGCCTCTCATTCACGACTATTCGAAGACATTGGGAGCCTTAATGATCGCCATGTTCGAATATTCTTCCTCGAAAGGTTACGTTTGCCTTCCAAAACTAAACACGGCAGACCGAAGAAAAAGCCCTGCCTTTGAACAATACGGTGTAAAAATCATTCCCTTCAAGACGCTACCCAAAATACTGGATAAAAGCTAAGATTGACCACGCCAAAATATGGATAAGTCATTTTATTAATCGCTTGAGTCATCCCCTGCCCTCTCATGAGGTAAACCGGAAGTAATGAAAGACCCGAAAAGACTCTGCATGCGCCTCATTCAAGTCTCATGAGGCAACGTGAAGCTTTTGAATCTACACGCATCCCGACAAAATCTGTGTCGACCATTCATTTTACATTATCCTCTATTTTTATAATCTTTTTATAATTTGACATGGCTTGCGATGTTCTGCGCCATAATTTTATCGTGCCTTTGTTTTTAAGATCAATCGTATCACTCACATGAAAATCGCAGCGGGAGTTCTATTGATCGTAGCGGCGATTTTAAATGTTATTGGAGGTTGCACCTGGGCTGGTGCAGGTGCTTGTGCAGGGTGTGTCGGCGAGGTGTTGGACCAAGACCGACTTCATCAGGAGAACCAGTGGAGTGACAATGAAGATTCGATTGAAGTGGAGTTGAATGCCAGCGAAACAGAAAGTACTAACCCAAACGAAATCCGACCCGAAAAAAATGACTCCGCCTGGGAAGAAGATGCCGAGAACTTCGATGAATTCGAAGATTTTGAACCGCCCAGTCAAGAAAACATTGAACAGTTGAAAACCTCCGGAGCAGGGATGGCGCTTTACGGGTTTGCCATTATGATTCTTGCAGGAGTCATGATCGGAGCGGCCATTTGCGCGTTCAACGCCAAGAAGGCAAATTTTGTTTTGATTACCGGTATCTTGTCAATCACAGCGGAGATTATGGGCGTTTTGCTTGTGTATTTCATTTTACCTGAACAAGAAGCCAATGATGTTTTGTCCAGCGCGGCTCTTCTTTTCAAGCTTCCCGGAGTTTTGGCAGGTATTTTCGCCATTATCGCGGTGCGTTCGTTTCCTCACCCTCTTTCGAGATCGTAAATGGACAAAAGCTTGAGTCAGATTAAAACCGTTTTTCTCAATGAGCTAGCTTTTACACCCCGTAAAATAGCGGTCTCCGTGACTTTCGTTTTTTTCTGCCTTTTATGGGGCTTTGCCTTCAAGGGTTTGATTGAACTGGACGAATTCATAAAAACAGACAACTCCGAGAAAAGCGGTCTTTTTCTTGGTTTTTTAACGTGGGTTTTGGATATTGATCCAACACAATGGGTAGAGTTCCAAAAGAATGGGGTCTTTTTTATCTCTTTTGGTATCCTTTCGCTCCTGACTACTCATTATTTCGTTATTATCATGACGAGCGATCAAACGGCTTCAGAAATTGGCAACCGCTACTTCAGGTACTTGATTACGAGATGCGGCAGAACGGAAATTTTTCTGGGCAGGTTGCTTACTTCCCTAACGATAGGCTTGGTCGCAATTACTCTTACTGGAATCACGGCTTGGGGTGTCGATTGCTTCCTAAACCAAGCAACCTCAATTGATTCAGTGTTGTTTGTGATCAGCACCTGCTTCTGGGTGTTTTGGTTTTGCCTTCCTTTCGTTTGCCTATGCTCAATGATTTCGGCGTGGAGCGGTTCCGTCGCGACCTCAATGCTTTGCTCCATGAGCTTGGCTTTCCTTCTTCCCAAAGTTTTCAACGTCATCGAATTAAGATGGAAGAAGGTAGAAGGAATCAAAGAATTAAGGGAATTTTTTCCTGGGAATTTCACTCATTCGGTGCTGCTTGATCATGCAAGTATCAGTAACCTGCTCGTTCCACTCGTTTACGCATCCTTGTTCGTATGGGTCGGGCTCTCCATTTTCAAAAGAAGGGAATTTCCGTGACTCCTGTGGTTGAGACCCAAAACCTAGGGAAGGCGTTCGGGGCGACCGTTGCCCTGGAGGGCGTAAACTTGGAGCTACCTTCCAATCAGATTATCGGATTGGTCGGTCCGAATGGGGCCGGTAAAACTACTCTATTCTCCATTCTATCTGGTTTTCTAAAGCCAGGTTTTGGCTCCGTGCGGGTCTTGGGTCATTCCCCACTATCTCCCCAACTGCAGGGGCGCGTCTCAATCCTGCCCCAAGATGCTCCACTCAGAAAAGGGGTCTGCATTAGAAAACAGTTTGAGTTTTTTGCAAAGTTGCAGGGACTTTCCCCGGAAACTGCTTCCGAAGAAGCCGAAAAAGTCCTCGAGGAGGTAGATCTGTTGGAAAAATCATTCGAAGGACCGGACTCCCTCAGTCACGGCATGAGAAAACGGGCTTCTCTGGCCCAAAGCTTTATCGGCAACCCCGAGTTGATTCTTTTGGATGAACCGACCGCGGGCCTTGATCCTGTCACGACTCAAAAAGTACGGGAATTAGTGCTTCGCAAAGCAGAAGGTCGCACGATCATCATAAGCTCGCACAACTTGGCCGAATTGCAGGAGGCTTGTGATAGCGTGGCCATTCTTAACTTGGGGAAGTTGGTCGATTTTCGACCAGTCTCGGAGATTATTGGACGGAGCAAGACCATGATTATCCGACTAGAGGGTCCACCCGAAGAACAATTGACGAAAGCCGTATCGGAACTTCCCGAAGTCGTGTCGGTTACTTGCGGGGATCAAGGAAATCCAAGAATAATTATCAGAGTGGACGGATCCATCGACGATTCGGAGGTTGATCTTGCCATTCTCGGTGTATTCAAGGAGCAAAAGGTCCGTTATCGGGAAATCAGACGAGGAGAATCTTTGGAGGAAAAAGTCGTTCAAATTACCAAGCAGGAGCCGGGTGATGAAAAGACAGGAATGGATTCTAGCTCGGAATTAGCGAATTGAACGACTTATCCAAGACTCACAATGCAACGGTTTCAAATATACGGCCGTTAAAATGAATGGGGACGAATCGTCTTTAGCGGCCCGTAATCGATAATCCCTTTACCCGAAGCTTGCCCGTTGCAGACCGAACTTCTCGTAATTGAGGGAAGGAAACATTTGAATACGATCTTCGATCGGCTATGTTGATATTATCTTGAGCAAAAAGAAAAAAAAACCCCTCGAAATCATTATCATCTTGGGACTGACGCTGGCCTTCGCCTCAATTTGGATTTGGGCGCATTGGAATTTGTCAAGGGAACCTCCTCACCACAAAGGTCCCGGTAGTGTCGGCTACCCTGATCCCAATGCAACTGCGAATGAATAAGCTCGTATGTATTTCAGGATGCTCACGGGGACTTGGTCGTGCTTTGGCCGTCGAATTCTCGGTCCGCGGATGGCATGTGGCAGGAGCTGCCAGAAACAGTGAAGCCCTCGATCAACTTAAGCAATTCTTGGCCACCGACCACTACTTGCAGACCGTGGACGTAACAAATCCAGCCCAAGTAGATATGTTTTCCAGCGAAGTGATTGACAAACTCGGATGTCCCGATTTGTTGGTCAACAATGCAGGAATCATCAATGGCAATGCCAAAATAGTAGATGTTTCACCCGAAGAATTCTCACAAGTGCTTTCCACCAATTTGGGAGGCATACACAACATGATTCGCTCCTTCTTGCCTGCAATGGGAGGAAACGGCAAAGGTGTGATCGTCAATTTCAGTTCGTATTGGGGAAAATCCGCAGCACCTGAAGTGGGTCCCTATTGCGCCAGTAAATGGGGTGTAGAGGGGCTCACGCAGTCTCTTGCCCAAGAAATCCCCCCTGGTTTAAGCGCAGTTGCCCTGAACCCCGGTATTATCAATACTGACATGCTCCGCTCATGTTTCGGGGAGCAAGCGGCAAGTTACGAAACACCAGATACTTGGGCTGTTAAAGCGGCCGATTGCTTGATTGGGCTCGGCCCTTCCGACAATGGTGAAACCATTATTCCATAAGCTTTAAAACTGCATCTTTTACAAATCGGCTTTCTTTTGACGACGGCAGTCTGTATAACCCACATATGCTCACACATACCGTTATTTTTTGGCTTAAGAAGGGATTAACGCAGGAAGACAAAGATTTGTTCTTCGAGGGGGCCAAGACCCTTTCGACGATTGAGTCGGTAGAGCAAAGCTACATGGGTACGCCGGCCGACACGCCCAAACGCCCCGTCGTGGACGATAGTTACGATTGCGCCATAAGCGTATGTTTGGGTGACCTCGCTGCTCATGATCTTTACCAAGCCGACCCCATCCACTTGGCCTTTATCGAAAAATGCGGCCACTTGTGGGAACGCGTCGTAATCTACGATGCAAGTTAATCCAAATCCGGTTGCAATAATTTGCTATTGGATTGGGTAGCGAGAAACCGAGTTAAGCCGTAGGCAAGCACGACTGCCATCGGACCTATGACAAATCCTTGAGGTCCGTAAGCAAGTATTCCTCCTATGATTCCGAGAAAAAGCAGGAAGCTCAACCAAGCTCCCTGTTCGTGAAGCTTGCGGCCCATCTTGGCTCGGACGCGACTTATCAAGTAGTTCAAAAACAAGCACAGGGCAGCCATCACCAATGCCGTTACCGGCTCCCCTCTCGACCAAACAAGTGAAGACAAGGGCAACCATACCATAGCGCTTCCAACCACGGGAACCAACCCAATGAAAGCTCCCAGGAAAAAGACCGGGAGAAAGAAAATTCCACCTACGAAATGGCCGACCAGAGCCAACATGATCCCCCTTAGCAGGGAGGTCAGCACCGTATCGCTAAGCAAACGAAGAGTGATCTTTCGATGCAACTGAAACCATGAACTGACTTCCTCCTTGTTAAAACCTCCCATTTTCATGGCCTTGGTCAAAAAAGACCCTCCGTGGGCATATAGAAAAGACAAGGCAATGAGGGCCAAGGTCAATTCAGCGACGAAACCACGCGTTCCCTTAAAAAGAAACTCCAAAAAGGTACCAGAAAACTCACGCGTGTCTCCAATCAGATTGGTCACGAACTGAACCGTCTTTTCCCGGTCGATGGGGAGACGAGGATAAATGGACTGAATTTCGCTCACCCCGTTTGAAACGCTTTCCACAAGGGCATCACGCCCTTCCTCCTTACCCAAAGCGAGAGACCATATGGTCTCGGTGATACCACTTCCCGGCCCCGAGGCTTGTAGGAGAAGGAGCAGAAAAGGGGAGAGTAAAACCAACAATAAAGTCAGGGTGGACAATACGGCGCAAAACTCCGATCGCCTTTGTTCATTCAAACGTGGAAAGAAGTGTTTGCCAAAACGCTCTATTGGCCGGAAAAAGACCGGATAGGTAAGGGCAGCCAAAGAAACGGCGAAAAGAATGAATTCGAAAAGAGGGCGAAAGGTTCCGTATAGGGGTATTAATAAAAGAAGGAGAGCGAGAATCAACAAGGTACGCCTTCTCCAAATCATCCAAAAGGCTTTTCTCTTGAGAGATAAAGGATCATCTGGAGAGCTGTTTGGCTGGTCGCATTCGGCCATTTTTAGTTTCTAATCACCCCGATTGGTCTTCGCAACATGGTTTCTCAGGAATTTTCCCGTAGGGGTTTTTTGCCGGGCAAGTTTTTGGGGTGAACCTTCGAAGATTAGATTCCCCCCCGCGTCTCCTCCCCCCGGACCGATTTCGATCAAATGATCAGCCATACGAATAACGTCGAGGTTATGCTCGATCACGACGAGCGTGTTCCCGGCATTCCGAAGCTTGAACAGGAGGTCCATCAGACGCTGAATGTCCAACCAATGCAATCCCGTCGTCGGTTCATCGAGTAAATACAAGGCCCTTCCAGACTGTTTGCGACTAAGCTCAAGGGATAACTTCAATCTTTGGGCTTCGCCCCCCGAAAGTGTGTTGGCCGCCTGACCGAGTTGCAGGTAGCCTAAGCCAACGGCATCCAGAGTCTCCAACTTGGAGAGAATGGAGGGGTGTTTACTGAAGACGTCGATTGCTTCCGAAACAGTCATATCAAGAACTTCCGCAATATTCCTTCCCCGAAAACGAACCTCAAGTGTCTCGCGATTGTAACGCCGACCTTTGCAACTCTCGCACTCAACGTAAACATCGGCAAGAAACTGCATGTCCAACTTAACCATTCCATCTCCCTTGCATCGCTCGCATCGTCCACCCGGAAGGTTGAAACTAAAACGACCGGGACCATATCCTCGAACGCGACTCAGGGAACACTGGGAAAAAAGTTTCCGTAACAAATCGAAAAGTTTGACAAAGGTGGCCGGGTTGGAACGCGGACTTTTTCCGATCGGAGATTGATCCACTCGCACGGCTTGGTCAAAATGTTCCAACCCTTCGATCCCGGAATGAGCTCCGGGGAGCTGCTTGGCTCGATGCAACGAGTTGGCGGCGGATTTGGCCAGAACTTCATTGACGAGAGTACTCTTGCCGGAACCCGAAACTCCGCAAACGACGGTGAGGAGACCCACGGGAAAGGAAACGTCGATCTCTCTGAGGTTGTTCGCCCGGGCCGAACGAACAATGAGCTCCGCCTTACCAGGTTTCTTGTCTTTGACGTCCTTTGCGATTTCTTCCTTTCCGGAAAGAAACGAACCGCTTCTGCTTGCCGAAGACGAAAGACAGGCTTTGAGGTTTCCCGCGAAGATCATCTCTCCCCCATCTACTCCAGGCCCTGGGCCAATTTCAATCAGGTGGTCGCAGGCCAACAGAGTATCGGCATCGTGCTCAACCACAATCACGGTATTCCCCCGATCTCTTAGCCCTCGGAGAACCGTGAGCAGTCGATCGTGATCCGCCGGATGCAAACCGACGGTCGGTTCATCAAGAACGTAGGTAACGCCGACCAAGCCCATACCCAGTTGAGTTGCAAGGCGAGCCCGTTGAGCCTCTCCTCCACTAAGAGTGCGATAGGGTCTATCCAATGAAAGATAGCCAAGACCAACTTGATCGAGAAAACCCAAACGCTGGTGCAAGCCGTTTACCGCATCCATGACTTGTTCGCACCGATCATTTCCCAAAAGCTCATTCTCAACGAAGGACCAAGCCGAGGCGGCGTTCCCAGAAAGCAAGGTATCAATGGAAGCTCCGACCAAAGTAACCGCCCGGGCGTAGGAAGAAAGTCGGCTTCCTTCGCAAGCACTGCATAGCGTTCCGATTTGGTATGTCAATAACTTGGCTCGCAAGCCTTCACTGGAAGTATTCCGCATGGTTTCCGAAAGATCATGCATGACCCCTGGGAAAGGCTGTTTCTTAGCCCTGCCCCGTCCGACCTGAAGCTTGAGTTCATAGGTTGCGCTTTTGTCCCCATGGAGAACGAAATTTCGTACTTCGGATGAAAGGTCGCTCCATGGAGTTTTCAGATCCAGAGATGCCTGCTCGGCCAGTGCTTTGAGAATATTCTTTCGGAGGGTGATCATCTTGCGAGACCCAAGCCGCCAAGGCTTGATCGCACCTTTAGCGAGGGAAAGAGAGGAATCGGGAACGACAAGATCCTCACGAAAGCTAAGAACTTGACCTAGACCGTCGCAGGTTTCGCAAGCTCCATCGGGGTGATTCCAAGAAAAATGGCGGGGCGTCAAGGTCGGATAAGTTTTGCCGCATTGTTCACAGGCAAAACTTTGTGACAGAAAAATTTCATGAAATGATTTTTCGATGGGATCTTCGATCAGGACAATGGCGCGCTCATCTCCTTCCTTGAAGGCAAGTTCGAGCGAATCGGCTATCCGACTTCGCGATTTTTGGTCGACGGAAAGACGATCGACGACAATCTCCACTTTCAGCTCTCTTCCCCGTGTCTTTTCGGGAATCAGTTCATAATCGTCTAGCCTCTTGATTTGCCCTTCCACGCGCACTCTCTGGAAGCCCCTTCTCTCCAAAGCAGGAAGTTCCTCTCGCAAAACAGCTGCCTTGGCGGACATGAACGGAGCAAGTAAAATCGCTCGCTTGTCCATTCCTTCGGATAAAATCTGGTGAACACAGTCATCCAAGCTTCTACGCGAAACGACAGCTCCGTCAATCGGGCAATGGGGTTGACCAACGGTTGACCAAAGAAGACGCGCATAGTCCGCTACCTCGGTAGCGGTGGCAACTGTACTTCTTGGACCGGCGGAGCGTACGACCGCCTGCTCAATTGCCAGAACAGGAGACAAACCTTCGACGAAATCGACTTCCGGGCGACGGACTTTTTCAAGAGCTTGCCGAGCTTTGGGTGAAAGGCTTTCCACATACTTGCGATGCCCCTCGGCGGCCAAAACATCAAAAACCAAAGATGATTTACCAGAACCACTGACCCCGGTGACGCCAATCAATTTACCCCGCGGGAATTCGGCAGTCAGGTTTTTAAGATTATTTTCCCGGGCTCCCTTAACTACGATTCGAGGTTCTTGCCCCTTCTGCCTTTTTTTCTCCACTCCCATTTCTACTCTTAGCATGATCTCGAAAGGATCTTCTGCCAAGCAGGATAAATAATTCTTCTCATTCGTTCCATTCGGGGGTATGTAAGATGGAGTGAATAATCCCATACTTTACGTAAAACAGGGCTGCCCTTGGTGCATAGACGCTTTGGCCTATTTCAAACAAAAGAAGGTCGATCTTGAAGTCGTCGACGTACGAACCGACCCAGCTCGAATGAAGGAACTCCAAGAAATCAGCGGTCAGAGCATGACGCCGACTCTCAAACATGGTGACTTTTTGGTCAAGGACTTCGATTTGGACGAGTTCGAACTAGCCTTGTCGAAAAATCCTCAAGCCGCCAAGGAACTGGGTTTACTCTAGTTACCCGTGCTCCCTGAGCGGAAAAAAGAGTAAAGCGACAGGCTAGCTTTTTTTTGATCAGATCGATCAAATTTTCGAGCAAAATTCAGCGAATCGACTCAAGCCCTTCTCAATGATTTCATCCGAGGTTGCGTAACTCAACCTGACGTAACCTTCGGCGCCGAAAGCATGCCCGGAAACCACGGCGACTTTAAGATCATCAAGCAAACGAGATGAGAATTCCTCCGAGCTCAAACCAAAGGAGGATATGTTGGGGAAAAGGTAAAAGGCTCCCTGAGCACGCTGGCAAGTCACCCCGTCGATTGATTCGAGTCCTTCGAGCAACTTGAGACGACGACGGTCAAAATGAACAAGCATCTCGTGGACAGCCCCAATGGCCCGGTCCCAATTTCGAATGGCGGCCAAAGCTCCATATTGTGCGAAAGTGGTGGCATTGGAGGTAGTTTGGCTTTGCAAGTCGGCCACGGCCTTGGCGATTGTAGGGTTAGCCACGAGCGTTCCCAGCCGCCAACCGGTCATGGAAAAAGTCTTGCTGAAACCAGAAACCGTGATGACCCGATCGGCTGCTTCCGGGCCAAAAGATGCGGGGCGGTGGTGATCTGCCCCATCGTAAAGAAGATACTCGTAAATCTCGTCCGACATGATCAAAAAATCATGTTTACAGGCGAGCTCGACGATTGCTTCCATTTCTTGTCTTTGGTAAAGACACCCCGTAGGATTGGAAGGGCTGTTGAGAATAAGCATGCGGGTGGAGGGACTCAAGGCCTCTTCAATTTGATCGGGGGTTACTTTGAACCCTTGATCATCCCCGGCAAAAACGATTTTCGAAGAGGCTCCCGCCAATTTGACCATCTCTGGATAACTCACCCAATAGGGAGCGGGTATGATTACTTCGTCTCCCGGACCACAGGTTGCCAAAATGGCGAGGTAGCAGGAGTATTTCCCTCCAGGACTGACTACGACCTGAGAAGGCGTTGCCTCAGCAAGAACCCCATTAGCTGCATATTGTTCAGCCAAACCCGCACGCAAGTCGGGTAAACCGGCGGCAGGGGCATACTTGGTCTTTCCCTCTGCCAGGGCTTCGGCACAAGCGTCTTTAAGGAATGAAGGCGTATCAAAATCAGGTTCGCCGGCCCCGAAACCACAAACGTCTTCCCCTGCTGCCTTGAGAGCCTTGGCTTTGGCATCCACCGCCAAGGTGGGGGAAGGCGAAACGTTTTGAGCCCATTGAGATAAGTATCCGTTTTTCATGTGTATGGAGGCAAGAATGTAGGGAATTGCCCGCTGCGATCAAGTTCTTTTACCGAAAGACTTTTGTTATTGCGTCGAGAGGTAGGATTCCTCGGGCACTGGCAGTTCGCGATCCAAGCCTTCGGGCTTGAAAAGAATGGGATCAAGATCCAGCTTCAGGGCGGCGGAAAGAACTTCGAACCGGGTGTTCGAACGATCATTCCTGTTCTTGCAGTCAAAAGTCTTGGGAATCCAAGTCGATTCGATTTTCTTGAGACTATTGAGAATATAAGTCTTGTGGGCTACGGATCGGTTCGAGAAGGTTTCCACTCGCAAAGGAGCTTCGTAGTCGTCATCCAAAGCCAATGTGATGCGATTCCATGAGGGACGGACTGTTCTTACCCACGGCGGACATTCGAAACGATAAACGTGAGCGGGTCTCCCTGCTACCTTGCCTGACTTTTCATAAGTAGCGCTCCAAAAAACAAAAGGCATGAGCAACTCGAAAGCAGTTTGATTCATGCCGGGAACCAGAGGGGAAAGCAAACCGGCACTGTCCAACGACTGAGTTTCATCATGATCAACCGAATAACGCCAAGCTTTGGGTCTCTCGGAATTCGAGAGGAGAAGCGAAACCCTGGAACCACCAATCGCAATTGAATCGAAATCTATCCTTGAGGTTCCATGGCCAAGAGACTGACCGGAAAGAATACCCGAGCATTGGGACTCCGAACCCCTTCGTGGCATATGGCGTAAACGGAAACGCAAGGCGTACGCGTTGTGATGAACAGTTGCGTTCAGGTCCCGTGTCAGAAAGCCGCGATATCGACTCAAACGTAGATCTGCTTCCTCGGTGGTCAAGACCTTGGCAAACCCACGTGCCGGGAAAGGACCCTTGCCAACAAGTTGATCGTTAGCCCAGAAAACGGATAGGAATGAACCAAGAATAAGGAACTTGGTCGCCAATGACATACCGGGGGCGCTATTGAGAAGAATTAGCCTCGGGAGCGGGAGGCGAAAGTTGCAGGGGAGCCGCTGGTTGGGCTTGATCGTCAACCGGCTCAACGGGTGGAGCAGATGGGATGCTTTGGGCTGGCGATGGTGGTGCTTGAGGAAGGTCGCTCAAATCAGGGTTCGGTATGCCGATACCATTTGGGGGAGAAGAATCAGGGTCGGAATTAAGCTCGGGACTTTGTGCTCGAACGGGAGAAGACCGATCGCTCGCTTCTCCCTGGTAAAGGGCATAGAGAGCAAAGGACAAAATGAAGAAACCTAGAATGCCCCAAACCGTCATCTTGGTCAACTGAGCGGCTGAACCGGCACCTAGTACTTGATCGGCCGCCCCTCCACCGAGTGCCGAACCCATGCCTCCGGAAGTGCGCTGAATCATGATCAGCATAACGATGACGATGCAGAGAAAAATCAGGAGTAGGGTAATTATTAAAATAGTCATTGGACGCTAAAAAGGTTAACACAATGCCTTTCTTGAAAACAAAAGGCAATCCTCTTTACGTAAACTTACACTCCGAGTGAGGCGAGAAGATCTTCCAAATCCTTCCGGTCTTCAAACTCAAGGGAAATCTTACCCTTTCCCGAGGGTCCGGCCTTGATCGATACTTTCCGCTCCAATGAAGTTTGAGCCTGTTTGGCAAGAGAAGAAAACATTCCAGATTCGATTTTACCAACTGAGGAAACGACACCGGACCGAAGAGGATTGCGAGTGTCTTCGACCGCTTGTTCGCATTGGCGAACCGTCCAATTTTGCAAAACTGCGCTTCTTCCCAATTCGAGTCGCTTGGCTTCGTCGGAAACACCAAGTAAAACTTTGGCATGACCGGTGGAAAGCTTGCCTGATGCCAAAAAACCCCTCAACTCCTCGTTGAGTTGCAACAAACGCAGTAAATTCGTTACGTAAACCCTGCTTTTGCCAACCCGGTCTGCTACTTTTGCTTGCGTTAGCTTAAAGTCATGAACAAGGGAATGATAACCCATGGCTTCATCAATCGGGTTGAGTCCTTCTCGCTGAAGGTTTTCAATCAAAGAAAGACTAGCCGAAGAAAGATCGCTCGTCGTGAGCACTCTGGCGAGGATGGTTTTTCGCCCCAAATGCTCGTGGGCCCGCCACCTCCTTTCCCCCGCGATAATTTCGTATGAATTTTGCGATTTCCTGACTGTGACGGGCTGCAAAAGTCCTTCCGAATCAATGCTCGCGGCTAACTCCCGTATGGCCTCTGGATCTATTACTTTACGCGGTTGGTGAGGGTTGGGTACAAGATCGGCAAGCAAAATTTCAACCAAGCTTTCGCCCCTTTTTTTAGGTTCGGAAATTTGGGGTGCGGAGGGAAGTGCGTTTTGATCCGGAGCAACGAGGTTTGGCTTTGCATCTTCAACCGAACTTGAAACAGGAGTCAAGTCAGCTGCCGGAGGAGTTGCGGCACCACCTGCAATCAAGCTACCCAAGCCTCTTCCCAATCTGGACGAAGGTTTGGACATGACTATTGTTGTGGAACGAACAATTCCTTGCCCACACCCACCTTCGTCGGATCACCAATTTGGTTGGCATCGATAATCCACTTGATCTTGGACTTGTATTTTTGGGCAACGCTGCTGACAGTTTCTCCCCTCTCGACTTTGTGCACGAATCCCTTTTGAGGATAATCCGAGGAAAAGGTCTTGGACGGAGAAGTGGACGCAGAAGATGAGTTCTTGTTTACTTGCGTAATGGCCCGATTCATCTCCGCAATCAGATCTTTGAGCTTTTTATCGACCGTTTTCTGCAGAGCGGCCTGCTCTTTTTCTCCCTTTGACGCACGCCTTTCGAGTGATTGAATACGGCTGTCTACCTGTTGCGTTAGACCTTGATTGGCTCCGGATGCGGAGTTTTGGCGTCTGGTCAGTTGTTCGACGGAAACACGCAGTTGGGCGTTTTCGCGACGGAGAAGCTCGACCTCGGTTCTCAAACCTGCCAATTCGCGGGAAACAAGTTCCATATCCTGCTTCAAGTTAGCCAATTGAATGTTAACGTTTCCCAAAGCCAAAGGGGAAGAAACGCATAAACTTAAGCAGGATACTAACAGTACCTTGCAACTTAT
>TARA_B100001057_G_scaffold29696_1_pt1 | contig 13785 bp, 7 predicted proteins | sample TARA_B100001057 | Tara Oceans TARA_B100001057 (sample SAMEA2621839) | marine metagenome | biome: marine biome (ENVO:00000447); feature: surface water layer (ENVO:00002042); material: "saline water (ENVO:00002010), including plankton (ENVO:xxxxxxxx)" | depth 5 m
TTTTTTGATTTTTTAAATTGATCATAATTCGCTATATTTGTTACTTTCAATTACGACACTTACTAATTATGAAATTTAAAAACAATTTATTAACTCTAGTACTTTTTCTTTTTTACAGCTTAAATGTTAGTGCATCTAATTCTAACGATTGGACTACTTATCATGAAGATGACAAAATTAAAATTGAATATCAAAAAATAAATTGTGAATATCCAGTTTTCTTTGATCAGGATTTCATAATTTTTAAGATAACCAATCTTACAAACAAAGACATAGCTGTAAGTTGGTTTAATGAATTATGGTATGATAAAAAATGTATTAATTGTTCTGAAAAAAAGACTGATGAAACATTAATGGAAATTCATATAAATTCAAACGAAACAGTAATTGGCAATTGTTATGACCAGAATGCCCTCAGAATTTTTTCAAAGTTTAGTGAAAAAAGTGAAAACATGCCTGGTATTGATAAAATAGTTGAACTAACAAAGTTTAAGTTAAAGAATATAATTACAGTTTATGAATAGTTTTTTTGGAAAAAAAATAAAAATACGTTTTCTAAGTTTTTTATTATGTAGTTTTTTAGGTGCTGAAGTACATAGTCAAAGCGCTGGATGTAATGTTATTTTAACATCCATAAGGGATACTATAGCTTGTGGTGAATCAGTGGATATTGAAGCAATAGGACTTGGAGGACTTCAAACAGATGATTTTTCAGGTAGTACTTTAAGTGGGTTGTGGCAAAACGTAACAGCTGGATGGGTTATTGGAGGCCCATGTGGTACTAATCCTAACGGAGGTGCCCATCTTTGGTTTGGTAATGGTTGCCCAATTCCAAGAGCTGCTACAACAAATCCCGTTGACGCTTCCTGTGGTGGAAATATATGCTTTGACTTCAGGCAAGAGACACAGGCAGGAAACTGCGATGGTCCAGATCTTCAAAATGAAGGAGTTTATTTGCAGTATAGGCTACCAGCACCCGGCTCACCATGGGTAAATATAAATTATTTTAGTCCAATTGGGTTTCCTTACACTGGTTGGCAAAACCATTGCTTTCCTATTCCTGTTGCTGCTCAAATAAATGGTGTTCAATTTAGATGGATTCAAACAAATGCATCAAGCCCAGCGTATGATTACTGGGGGATTGATAATGTAGCTATTACCAGCTGTACTAACTTTCAATACCAATGGTCTGGACCTAGTGTTAACGGATTTGCAGGAGATTCTACCCAAGTTTCACCTACAGCTGATTCTACCATTTATTCTGTTTTATATACAAATACAGTAAATGATACATGCTATGATTCACTTACCATCTATGTTGAACAACCATCAATTCTTGCAACAGTTTTACCTTCAATTTGCTCCGGTTCAGATACTCTTTTTGCTCAAGCAACTATTCCAGCAAATTGTTATTACCAACTTGAGTGCTGGAACTATTTACCTCCACCCGGAGCACAAAATTTGGGATGGCAAGTTCCCGGCACAAATCCACAACAATATCACAACATTGATTTAATTATAAATGGAAGTTTTCAAAATAATTATACTATGATTTCTGGTACCAATTATACTTCTGAAAATTATTTAATTCCAGTAACGAACGGAGAAATACTAGATCTCTTATTCACTTCTTTGGGTACAGGAGCAAATGAAGCAATGTACAGACTCTACGACAGTCAAGGAAACCTAGTTACAACTCAAGGTTTTCCAGGATCAGTGCCTGCAAACTTTACTGGTCATACTGTTTCATGTCCTATAACCGCAACTTATAATTATTCATGGTCCAATATAACAAGCGGTGGTGTTGCAGGTTTAAATAATCCAAATATCCAAAACCCTTTAGCTACAGTAGCTCAAGTAACAAATTTTGAAGTTATAGCTGAAGATTCTCTTAATCCCCAATGTAGAGCAGTAGATACAGTTACAGTTTTGCCAAATCTTAACAATATAACTGGTACAATGAATGGTCTATCAAATTTATGTCTTGGAGATACTGTTCAATTGGATTTTACTTTAATAGGACTCCCACCTTTTGATTTAACAATGGATGTTACAGATGCAAATGGAATAACAAATATTTTAACCTTTCAGCTTGATGCCAACGGTCTATTACCAAATGGCCAACCTATTAGATTTAACCCAACAATTAACACAACTTACTCAGTACTAAGCTTATCTGATATTACAGGCTGTCCAGGCTCAATTAATAATCCAGCTTTATCAGTAACTGTCAACGAGTATCCAACTTTTTCAGTAAATACTGTAAATCCTACTATTTGTCAGGGTCAAAGCACAACACTTGATTTTAATCTAACTGGTACAGCTAATTTCTTGTTAAATGGTATTTTTGGATCTATTCCAACCATACTTAATTTGGATGCTAATGGTAATGATGCATCTGGAAATCCAATTAGTGTAACCCCTTTTAGTACAACAACATATTATTTTTCAGAAATTACTGGAAACTATGGATGTTCTACACAAATAAATGATAGTATTACAATAACGGTAAATCCTGCAATTAATGCAGGAAATAATGCATTTTTGAATTTGTGTAGTGATGAAATAACTCTATATAATTTAGAAGATTTAATAGGTCCTGGACAAGATTTAAATGGATACTGGACAAATGCAAGTGGAAATATTTTACCCGCAAGTCCAAATTTTACATTCAATCCTCAGAATATGCCAGCTGGTAATTATACATACACTGTTGAAGGAGCACCATGCCCAGCTGATATTGCAACTGTTAATATTTCGTTTGTTGACCCTCCTTTTTCAGGATTTGCTATAAATCAAGAAATATGCTTAAGCGACTACAATGGGGGAAATACGTTTGACCTCAACAGTCTTTTGATAAATGCTGATGCTGGTGGTGTTTGGTCTCAATCTGGTTCAATAATTTCATCACAAATAAATCCACTCACATTTGGAGACGGAATATTTCAATTTGATTATGAAGTTTTTGGAATTTTACCATGCAACGATATGACTACAAGCGCTAATCTAACTATAAACCCTTCCCCTGTTGTTAACAACTTCACAACTAATATCCCCGTAGTTAACCAAGGCTTTGATGTTGATATTATTGCAAATGTGTCAGTGGGATCACCTCCTTTTACGATTACTGTAGTTGATGATGATACTCCTCAAAATACGCACTCAATAAGTATTTTACCACCAAACACAACAGGATCTGTAAATGTCATCCCAAATAATATACCAACTACAACTTACTCTGTAACAAGTATTGTAGATGGCAAGGGTTGTTCTTCAACAAGTCCTTTAACAACCTCAGTGATTGTTGATCCATATCCCTACATAAACTCATTTACAACTAATACACCAATAATTTGTGAGGGAGATAATGCTTCAATTTCTGTAGTTCTAGAGTTAGGTGAAGCACCAATTACAATCGATTATTCATACAATGGTAATAATTATGTATATATATTAGGATCTGTTGGACAAATAACTCCAATTGCAGCTACAATACCATTAGATATTTCTGGACTTTCAATTGGAAATAACTTAATTACAATAAACAATTTAACCGATAACAATGGGGTAACAACACCATTAAATCAACTGCCATCTTCAATAAATATTAGTGTTAATAGCAATCCAATAATCGACTTTACAACATTGACACCTGAAATTTGCTATGATGACCCAGCAACACTTGATTTTGTTTTTTCTTCTGGAACTCCCCCATTTCAAGTTGACTATTCTATCAATTCCTTAAATCAAACACCAATAACACTTAATTCCTCAGGTAGTCAGCAATACACAATTGTTCCATCTCCTAATGTAGGTCTAAATAGCTATGACGTAATTAAAGTTTCAGATGGAAATGGCTGTGAGAACCTTCCAATAAATACAAATGTTACAATTTTAGTAAATCCAACGCCAAATATCAACATTACAGTAAGTGGACCAAATCCAATTTGTGAAGGTGAAAGTTCTGAACTATTTTTTCCAGTATTATCAGGAACTCCTCCATTTAGCGTGGATTTTTTAGCCAATGGTGTTTCAAATACTGCTAATATTGATGCGACAGGAAATTTAACTTCCGGTGGTGCAATGATAATATCACCAAATAACACTACAGATTATACTCTAACAAAGGTAACCGATTCAAAGGGTTGTTCAAATATTCTATCAAACAGTGCAACTTTAACCGTAAATGAAGTTCCAGATGTAATTGTAAGCGGTGACACTGAAATATGTAATCTTGAAAAAACTCCAATATACTTCACATTTACTTCAGGGACTTCACCATGGACACTGACCTACTTTACTGGTTCCTCTTCAAATTCAATAACATTATACAATACCAGTGATACTCTTATTGTCGATCCTAATTTAACAACATCATACAACTTTACTGAAATCAATGATAATAATTGTTCCTCACAAATAAATCAAAATACTACAATAACTGTAAATCCTTTACCAGAAGCAGTTATCTCTGGTGGAGGCTCTGTTTGTGATGATGGAAGTACTATTGAAGTTCAAATTTTAGTAAATGGAGGAACACCAAATTATAATATAAGCTACAATGCAGGAATTTCTAATAAATTTATTGCAGATGTAACTTCACCACTCATAATAAATACTAATGAATCTGGAACATATACCATCTCTGAAGTTTCAGATAGCAAAGGATGTAGTGCTCAAAGTATTAATGGAAGTGTAAATGTTTTTGTAAACGAATTTCCAGAAGTATCGCTACAGGCTTTCCCTCAACCAACTACGGTAACAAACCCAAAGATAACTTTTGTAGACGTATCTTCAAACCATGTTAATGGTTTTTGGGATTTTGGTGATGGAACAATTGAATTTACTAACTTTGACCAGCTCGCACATACCTACGCAGACACGGGTACTTATGAAGTAATATTACAAATTGAAAGTGATAGTGGATGTATTTCAACTGCATACCAAACAATAATTATTGATCCTGATTTTCTAGTTTATATTCCTGAAGGATTTACTCCAAATAATGATCTGAAAAATGATTATTACCAACCAATTGTAAGTGGTGTTAAAAGTTATGAACTTTCAATTTATAGCAGAAATGGACAGCGAATTTTCAGAACAAACGATTTTTCTAATATTTATTGTCAACAAGGCTGTTCTGCAGCATGGGACGGCTTGATAGATAATGGTGACTATGCAGCAGTTGGAAATTATACATATCAAATGGTTGTTTTTGATCTAAATGGAAAAGAAAGAACCTTTCAAGGATCAATTTCGTTGATGAGATAAACTTCTAATTTTCATAAAAATTCTAAGTACTTTGTTTTACGTAATTTTGAAATTATGAAGAAAGTATTATTGTTTATTCTTTTACCTCTAATAATAAAAGGACAAAACTCTCTTACAATTTGTGACGGGGACAGCACATTAATATATGGAAATTGGCAGACAAATTCTGGCACTTACACAAATTCTAATGGAAATACTACTACTTTAATTGTAAATCCGCTACCTGTAATTACACCTAATTTTATATTAAACGGAAATGCAACAATTCAGCCTGGAAATGTTTTTCAATTAACTCCGGCAATTGGTAATCAATCAGGTTCAGTTTGGAATACTGTACAAATTAATTTGAATAATCCCTTTCATTTTAATATAGACATCTTTTTAGGATGTAATGATGGTGGTGCAGATGGAATTGCTTTCGTTTTACAACCAATTAGTACTTCACTAGGATCAAGTGGGGGTGGACTTGGATATGCCGGAATTAGCCCTTCATTTTCTGTAGAATTTGACACGTGGCAAAATAGCCAATACGCTGATCCAACAGACGATCACATTGCAATTCAAAGAAATGGCATATTAAATCATCAAAGCTGGAATAACAATCTAGCTGGTCCTGTTGGTTTTCCTCCAAATAATTATCAAATAGAAGATTGTCAATGGCACAGTGCTGTATTTATGTGGGATCCTTCAACACAAACATTCTCTTTAGATTTTGATGGATTTACAAACATCATAAGTTATACTGGCGACATAATTAATAATATTTTTGGAGGAAATCCTATGGTTTATTGGGGCTTAACTGCTGCAACCGGTGGTGCAAATAATATTCAAAAATTTAGATTTAATTATGAACTCAATGATACAACAATTTGCCAAAATGATTCAATTTTAATTAATTCTCTAGCAATAGCAAATTCATATACATATTTATGGACACCAAATACAAATATCTCCGGAAATACTTTAGCTTCACCATACTTCTCACCTGACACAACAACGACTTACAACTTAGCTGTAACTAATTCTTACGGATGTACTTATGTAGATTCCTTTGTAATTAATGTTGATACATCAGCAAGCATAACATTTCCTTTAGTAGACGAATTCTGCATTGGATCACCTCCTATTAGCCTAAATTATGCATCACCGTCAGGTGGACAATATTTAGTAAATGGTCTATTTTCTAATATTTTTAATCCAACAATAAATAATCTTGGAACAAATACAATTACTTATAATTATACCAGTAATAATAATTGTTCAAATTCTTTAACTCAAAATATTGAGGTATTTGATGCACCTGCTGTTACAGCAACTTCAACAAATGTAACGTGTCAAGGATACACAGATGGTCAAATTAATTTAAATATAACTGGAGGTTCTCCTCCTTATATTCAAAGCTGGGGAACAGTAAATCCATTTGCTTTAGGTGCAGGTATTTATACATTTTCTGTAAGTGATTCAAATAATTGTTTGGTTAGTGACTCAATTCAAATTTTTGAACCGGGTTTTTTTGGGTCAACTGTTTTGGGTGAAGATATAAGTTGTTTTGGGCAAAATGACGGTAATTCAACTATTCAATTACAAGGAACATCAACACCCGCAGGAACTGTTTCTAACTTAAATTACTGTCAATCCAATCCCGGAACAAACACATTTAGTAACATAAAGAATGTTCAGTTAGTTGGAGATAATTTTAACATAAACAACAATACAAGTGGGCAATGTGATTCATACGAAGACTATACTAATCTTTATGCTGATGTAACCGAAGGGCAGACCTATTCTGTTATCGTAAGTCTGGGTGATTGTAATGGCTATAATTTTCCAAGTGGGGGGTTCGTTTATATTGATTGGAATATGGACGGTGATTTTTTTGATCCTGGAGAAGAAGTTGGTTCAATATCATTTGGTGACACAATTGCAAATTCACAAGTTTCTTTGTCATTTACTGTTCCAGTAGCTGGCTTTTATGGCGTAACTAGAATGAGAATAATGTCACAATTCTCGAGCCTCTCAAATACTTCAAATATGGGTCCTTGCGACATTGGAGTTTATAATACAACAACCTCAAATTATAATGAGCCTTGGTATGGAGCAACTGAAGATTATTCAATAGTTGTAAATGGTACTGCAATTTTGGCTTCTTATCTGTGGTCTAACGGAAGTACAGCAGATAGTATAGGAAATCTAAGTGCTGGCACATATTCAGTAGTTATTACTAATAACAATGGTTGTGTAATTTCAGATTCTGTTGTTATTTTGGAACCAAGTCCAATAACAATTTCATATTCACTAAACAATGTAACTAGTTGTCAGGGAAATAATGGGAGTATTGACGTTTCAATTACAGGCGGAATTCCTCCTTATGACTTTTTATGGGACAGTGGAGATACAACTGAAGATATTTCAAATTTAGTTTCCGGAACCTATGTATTAATAATTACTGATAATAATGGGTGTAGCGACTCTGTATCAATTATTATAAATGAGCCCCCTTCAATTAGTTTATCTTACTCGTATATAAATCCAACATGCATCGGATATAGTGATGGTAGTATTAATCTAAATATTTCATCAGGAACTTCACCTTTTTCATTTAACTGGAACAATAATGATACAACTGAAGATATCTCAAATCTGACTGCTGGAATATATTTAGCAACAGTCTCAGACTCTAATAACTGCAATTCAACAGTATCTGTAACATTAACAAATCCTCCTCTTCCAAACCTCTCACTCAGCTACAGTAATGTAAGTTGTTTTGGCAGTAATGATGGAAGTATTGATTTATCAATCAGTGGTGGGAATTTTCCATATTCCTATCTTTGGAGTAATAACGATACTATTCAAAATATTACTAATCTTACCTCTGGAACATACACTTGCATAATAACCGACTCACTAGGATGTCAATTCACAGACACTGTAAGTGTAAGTCAACCTGATACTATCAACGTTAATCCTGTAAGTACCAATGTTTCTTGTGCTAATGGTAATAATGGAACAACAATATTAAATATAACTGGAGGAACTACGCCATATACAGAAAACTGGGGACTCAGTAACCCATTAAATCTTACTGCTGGAAATCATACATTCATTGTAAATGATAGTAACGGATGTAGTTACACAGGCTTAATTAATATCAGCGAACCTGCTCCAATTTTAGTCAATTACACAACTACTAATGCCTTATGCAACGGAGTTAACGACGGAACAGCGATACTGAATATATCAGGAGGTGTTAGTCCATATAATGAAGACTGGGGAGGAAATAATCCACTTGCATTAAGTGCAGGAATGTATATTTTTACTGTTACTGATACAAATGGATGTATACTTACAGATTCATTAATAATTACAGAGCCAAACCAAATAAATGTTGTTGTAGATACATTTAGAGTAAGTTGTTCAGGACTTTCAGACGGTAGTGCATTTTTGAATATCTTTGGTGGAACAACGCCATATACTGATAATTGGGGATTAAATAACCCAATGGCTCTAAGTGCTGGCACATATAACTTTACAGTTACAGATAGTAATAATTGCCTGTATCAGGGTCAAGCAATAATCACTGAGCCAAACCCAATATCAGCAAATGAGTTCGTAACGAATGTTAGTTGTTTTGGATTATCTGATGGAGTAGTTTTACTTCAAATAAATGGTGGAACTCCTCCATACAACCAAAATTGGTTAGGTTATGATCCACTAGCACTATCTCAAGGAGATTACAGCTATACAATTATTGATACAAATGGATGTAGCTTAACCAACTTTGTTAGCATAAGCCAACCAAATGAATTAATAGTTAAATCTTCAGTAAATAATGTGAGTTGTCACGGATATAATGACGGTAGTATAAACTTAAGTATTTCTGGAGGTACTGCGCCCTACAATGAAAATTGGGGTGGAAATAATCCATTAGCACTAATTTCTGGATCATATAACTTTATTGTAACAGACGATAACGGATGTCTATTTATTGATAATGTATCAGTAAGTCAACCCGAAAAAATATTGGCTGACTTTAGTGTAGAAACACCAATATGTGAAGGACAGCCTTCAAAAGTTTACATCAATATCATAAACAATACGTGTAACCAATATAGCATAGAAATTAATGATCAAAATATTACAACATCATATGTTATTGATTCAATAGGAAATGTAATTGTTGAAAATAATCAAATACTGCTCTACCCTAATCAAACAATTGATGCTACTTTACAGTCAATAACTGATATATACGGATGTGTAAGTCAAATCAATGAAATTAGAAATATCGTAGTAAATCAGTTGCCTGAGTTAAGTATGACGCTTAATGATATATGTGAAAGCAACCCTTCATTTATACTAAATCAAGCAAGCCCTAATGGAGGAATATATTATATAAATGATATGCCAATGACAATCTTTGACACAGATAGTCTAACAACTGGAGATTATATCATAAAATATGATTACACAGATCCTTTATCAATGTGCAACAACACTATAGAGGGTATAATCAGTCTTCTTCCCTCACCTACCGCAAGCTTTCTATTAGGACCTCAACCAACAGATTTAGATAATCCTAACATAAGATTTTTTAACACTAGTGAAGATTTTACCAAATTAATATGGAGCGTAGGTGATAATCAAACTGTAGAAAATGAAAATGATTTTATTTACACCTATACCGATACTGGAACATATATTGCTCAATTAATTATTATTAATGAATATAATTGTACAGACACTGTAAGTCAAAAGCTTATCATTAATCCGGTATATAGCATATTTATACCTTCATCGTTTACACCAAATAATGATAATAAAAATGAAATCTTTGAACCAATCATAAATGCTGCGCAATCATATACTATGAAAATATACGACAGATGGGGAGGTATAATTTATGAAGGAGAAAATCAAGGATGGGATGGAAAAAATGCCCCAAGTGGACAATATTTTTATAGCATAGAAGTAATCGATTATAAAAATAAACTTGAAAAAGAAGTAGGACAAGTTACACTGAAAAAATAAATGAAAATTATTTCACTTTTATCAGATACACATGGCGTAATTGATAAAAGATTCATTCCGCATTTAAAAAAATCAGATGAAATATGGCATGCTGGAGATATTGGTTCATTAGATGTTTACGATACATTAAATGAAATTTCAGTTTTAAGAGCTGTATATGGAAATATTGATAATCACAAAATAAGAATAGTTACAAAAACTGATTTAATTTTTAAATGTGAAGAAATGAATGTTTATATTACACATATAGGAGGATATCCTGGTAAATATAACAGAGACATAGAAAAAAAAATCAATGATATAAAGCCAGATATTTTTATCTGTGGTCATTCACACATACTTAAAGTAGTGAATGACAAAAAAAATGACTTATTACACATTAATCCAGGTGCTGCAGGAAATTATGGAATTCATCAAGTAAAGACAATGATAAAATTCACTATTGATAAAGACAATATTAAAGATTTAAAAATAATAGAACTTAAAAGATAATTTTAGCGTATTCTATCTGCATCCTTTACTAACTTTTCATCTTTCTTTATAAAATATGAAGCTGCAAAAAGTAATAAAAAAGGCACAAAACAAAGAAAAAAACCTAATTCAAAGTCATATTTTTCTCGGTAAAGTATAATAACAACCAAATAAAAGAAAGTTATCATTAATCTAGAAAATGAAGATAGTAATCTTTGTCTATTTCTATTCTTGTACTGAAAAATTGCATAAATAGATAAAAAAGCAGAAATTATTAAAAAAAGCCTCAAATAGATGAAATCACTAAATAGAAATAATAACTTACTATCATTGCTCATTACAGGAACAAGAAAAACTATATACACAGATACCAATGCAGAGATAAAGAAGAAAATTGATTGTATTCGTTGTATCATATTAGAAGCAAAAATAAATAATATTGTATTAAAAAGTTTATTATCTTAAAAATTCGTATAATTGCATTGACTTTCCAAAGATTTATTCAAATCCAATTTATATATAACAAATTCCTGTGATAAACATCACGGACACAAAATCAAACAAATAATGTACAAACTAGAGGAATTAAATGATTCAAAAGTATCTGATCTTAGAGATATAGCAAAAAAACTAGAAATTAAAAACTACGAAAAACTAAAAAAAATAGAACTAGCATATGCTATTCTTGACTATCAAGCAGAACAAAATAATTCAAAAATAACGGATGAAAAAGCTACTGACAAATCAAAAAGTGAAGTAAAAGTTTCAAATGAGAAAACAAAGATCCATAAACAAAACAATAAAGATTTCAAAAAAGAAAATAAATTCAAGAAAAATAATAATCTGAAATCAAAAAATACTGAAAAAGTTAATCCTAATCAAAAACCAAAATCAGAATATGACTATGATTTCAGCGGTATAATTGAAACTGAAGGTGTTATTGAAATTATGCCTGATGGATATGGCTTTATGAGATCCTCTGACTACCACTATCTTTCATCACCAGACGACGTTTATGTATCACACTCACAAATTAAACTTTTTGGCTTAAAAACTGGTGATACTATTATTGGTACTGTAAGGCCACCAAAATCTGGTGAAAAATATTTTCCATTAATAAACATATTGAAAATAAATGGAAGAGATCCAGCTATAGCCAGAGACAGAGTTCCTTTTGAACACTTAACCCCATTGTTTCCAAATGAGAAATTTAATCTTCTCAACAATGGTCACAATAATATCTCTACAAGGATGCTTGATATTTTTACACCTCTTGGTAAAGGACAAAGAGGGTTAATTGTTGCACAACCAAAAACAGGTAAAACAGTTTTATTAAAAGAAATAGCTAATGCAATTGCAGACAATCATCCTGAAGTATACATGATTATTTTATTAATTGATGAAAGGCCAGAAGAAGTAACTGACATGGAAAGAAGTGTAAATGCTGAAGTTATTGCATCCACATTCGATGAACCAGCTAGCAGACATGTTAAAGTTGCGGACATTGTATTAGAAAAAGCTAAAAGAATGACAGAATGTGGACACGATGTAGTTATATTGCTTGATTCCATTACAAGACTTGCAAGAGCATATAACACAGTACAACCGGCATCTGGAAAAATATTAAGTGGTGGTGTAGATGCTAATGCTTTACATAAACCAAAAAGATTTTTTGGTGCTGCAAGAAAAATTGAAAATGGCGGGTCATTAACCATTCTAGCTACAGCCCTTACTGAAACTGGTAGCAAAATGGATGAAGTCATATTCGAAGAATTTAAAGGCACTGGTAACATGGAACTTCAATTAGACAGAAAAATATCGAATAGAAGAATCTACCCTGCGGTTGACCTAGTTGCATCAAGTACTAGAAGAGAAGACCTTCTTCTGGACAAAGATCATATTCAAAGAATATGGGTTTTAAGAAACTATCTTGCCGATATGAATTCTGTTGAAGCTATTGAATTTATGAAAGATAGACTTCAAAAAACAAAAGACAATAATGAGTTTTTAATTACAATGAATGGTTAAAATCATTTTTTAAAAATTCCATATATAGTTGATCCCGTTCCAGTCATACTAGAGTATAACGCCCCTCTTTTATAGAAATCTGCTTTAATTTTCTTTAACTCAGGATACGTTGAAAAAATTAGTTTTTCAAAGTCATTATTTATTTTGCTTTTCCAATTTTCAATTGGTTCCTTTATTGAACTGGACAAACTATTATCGCTTTTAATAATTTTAAATTTTGAAAAAACTTCAGCAGTACTAACCTTAATATTAGAATGATGTAGTTCGATATTAAAATTAGATAAATCTAAATTAATAGATTTCATAATTTCTCCAACCCCACTTACCATTTTTGGCTTGTTGTCTATAAAAAAAGGACAATCAGCTCCAATATCTAAAGATATTTTTTCAAGTTCTGAATCAGTTAATTCGAGATCAAATAGTTTATTTAAACCTTTTAAAATAAATGAAGCATTTGAAGACCCACCACCTAAACCTGAACCGATGGGAATTTTCTTATGTAAATGAATATGTACTGGTGAAATATTAAATAGTGAATAAATTATCTTATATGCAGCTACACATAAATTATTTTCTCCGATTACCTTCTCACCTGATATTGTAAACAAAAATTTATTTGATTTTTTTATTTCAATTACATCAAAGCAATTATTAATTGGGTAAAAAACTGATGATATATTGTGATAACCATCGACTCTTTTAGATAAAATATTTAATCCAATATTAATTTTCGCGTTAGGGTATATTATCATTGAAATAGTTTTCAACAACAAAAATAATCATCTGTTTTTTTATACAGGTTGACAAATCATTTTATTTATATTTGATATTCTTTTTGTTAAATTATATGCAATATCTTGAATTTGAAAGACCTTTAGAAGAATTAAACAATAAATTAATTCAAGCCAAAGAATTATCCGACATTGACAACGTTGATGTGAGCAAAACTGTTTTAGATATTGAAAAAAAAATACAAAAAACCAAAGA
>TARA_B100001057_G_scaffold411155_1_pt1 | contig 13770 bp, 15 predicted proteins | sample TARA_B100001057 | Tara Oceans TARA_B100001057 (sample SAMEA2621839) | marine metagenome | biome: marine biome (ENVO:00000447); feature: surface water layer (ENVO:00002042); material: "saline water (ENVO:00002010), including plankton (ENVO:xxxxxxxx)" | depth 5 m
GAAAGTAGAGGAAATAAAATGAACGATTTAATTGTTGATATTGAAGACTTAGAAACTGCAATAAATAGTCTTAAGAAATTAAAACATACACCAGAAGTTATAAATGCTATAGTAAAAATAGATGATATAATTGAAAGGAAAAAGATAGAGTTTCATAATTACGAACACCAAATGCAGAGGGAGTATGGATATGGGTATAACCGCACTTAAAGGAAAAAGACTTTCTAAGAAAAAAACTATTGCTCGTAGAAAAACCGTAGGAGCAAAAGCGGCTCCTATGGATGATTACAAAAAACATAGTGACTTTTTTCATTTTAATGTAGATACAAAAGAATGTGTGAATATTGTTAAAGCACACATTAAGAAGGTGTATAGCAAGGAAAAATCTAAAGTAATACTTAAAAACAAAGAATATAAATTTGGAAAACAATTTATAGCTGGATACTGTCATTGGATAGCTGAAGGAAAAGAAGCACCACAAGATAATGTAAATTGGATGGAAGGATACTTTGAAGAACTATATAACAAAGGATTATCTATTGTAGAGGAAGTAAAAGCAGAAGAAGCTGCTAAACCTAAGAATGTCTATGTCCCTAGCATTCAAGAACGCATTAAAGAAGCAAGTGGAAATATTATTTCGCATATTGAAGATGAGGTAGATAGATTTTTACAAGATCCAAAAAGTTTTAAAAAGTTCGATGTTGTAAAGTTTTTCCGTGCAAAACAAGTAAACCAAGCTCATGCAAGACATATCCGTGCTTTTTATGAAGGTATATTAGGTGAATACTTAATGTTGCAAAAGCCTGCTACTCAACAAGATGAACAATTAAGAGAAGGCTATGCACATTTAGGTAAATTAGAAATAAAAAAAGCCGTTGAATTATTTCAAGGTATAGTAGGAGCATGTGACCTAATTACTGCTGAAAGTAAAGCAACAAGAAAAACTAGATCACCTAAACCTAAAAGTGCTGATAAACTAGTTTCAAAAATGAAGTATTGTAAGTCTGATGAGAAATACAAAGTTGCTAGTATAAATCCTGCAGATATAATTGGATGCAACGAATTATGGATATTTAATACTAAAACAAGAAAAATTGGCAAGTATATTGCAAATGAACATGATACCTTACAGGTAAAAGGTACTACGTTACAATTTTTCAATGAAAAACAAAGTGTAGCAAAAACACTTCGTAAACCTGAACAACAACTTGCTGAATTCAATAAAAGTGGTAAAGTACAATTACGTAAGTTTTTAAGTAATATTAAAGGTGTCGAAACAAGACTTAATGGAAGATTTAACAATGATACTGTCATACTTAAGGCAGTCAATAATTAATAAATAGTGTATATAAGGATACACTATGGCAACACTAGCAAGTTTAAGATCAGACACAGTAGATTACATTCGCTATCGCTTAGGCGATGGTATGGTAGACGTTGAACTGGATCCCAGTCATTATGATAATGTAATTGATAAGTCCGTAAAACGTTTTAGACAACGTAGTCAAAATGCATATGAAAGTTCTTATGTGTTTTTGAGTGTTGTAAAAGAGCAACAAGAATATACTTTGCCTGATGAAATAGAAGAAGTAAGACAGGTATTTAGACGTAGTGTTGGTAGTGGTAGTAACGAAACTGGTACACAATTTGAACCATTCGAAGCCGCTTTCCAAAATACTTACTTATTACAAAGTGGACGTATAGGCGGCATGGCTACGTATGAAATGTATTACCAGTATCAGGAACTGAGTGCTAGGCTTTTTGGTGGATTTGTTAATTTTGAATTTAATCCAGTTACAAAAGTTATAACTGTATTAAGAAAATTTAGTGCCAGTGGCGAAGTACTAGTGTTATGGACATATAATCTACGTCCTGAAAGTAGACTATTACAAGATAGACATGCAGGACCATGGATACAAGATTATGCTTTAGCCCTAGCAAAATATACACTTGGCGAAGCAAGAAGTAAATTTAGCACTATTGCAGGACCACAAGGTGGAACAAGTTTAAATGGTGATTCATTAAAAGCAGAAGCACAAGTTGAAATAGATAAACTTGATGAAGAATTACGTAACTATGTGGACGGATCAGATCCACTTTCATTTATAATTGGCTAACATGAGGCTTAAATGATAATAGGAATATGCGGATTAATAGGTTCGGGCAAAGGTACTGTCGCGGATATATTAGTTGCGGAAGGTTTCAAAAAACTAAGTTTTGCTGACAAACTGAAAGATGGTGTAGCCAAAGTTTTTGGGTGGGACAGAAATTTACTCGAAGGCGATACTGCTAAAAGTAGAAAATGGCGTGAACAACGAGATCCTTTTTGGTCAAATGAAACAGGTCGATTAATTACACCGAGAATAGTATTACAAGAGTTTGGAACAGACTGTATGCGTAATGGGTTTGATAAAGGAATCTGGGTAAGTTTACTTAAAAAACAAATGCTAGAAAATCCAGATGACTACGTTATTCCAGATGTTAGATTTACAAATGAGCAGGACATGTTACGTAGCATTGGTGGCGAAGTATGGCAAGTAAGACGTGGAGAGAAGCCATTATGGTGGGCTACTGCAATAAATGTTAACAAAGCCAATCTTAGTAACGATCAAGTAGATACTATGCAAATTATGTTTAATGATGTTCATACTAGTGAATGGAAGTGGGTAGCGTCTGATGATAAGTTTGATGTAATTATTGAAAACAATGAAACTTTACAAAATCTTAAACATCAGGTTTTAGGTCACCTCGATTCCAACCAAACTTTATCAACTCCTGGTTGCAATTTAGACATACGGTTTTCAGATTACGGTTGCTAACATTATTTAAATTTCCATCAATGTAAAAAACAATAACTTGACTTCTCATAACAGGCTTAAATCCACAAGCCTCACATTTTCTTTTTAATTTATATCCACTATCAACCCATAATGGTTTCACAGGCTTATGTAATTTTAAGCATTGTTCACATTTACGCCTATAATATATTTTATTACCTTTGTAATAATTTACTGCCTTAGGACGTTGCCCACATTGTTTACAAACCGGTCTCATACATGTATTTAACACGGACCTTTAAAGGGATATGACAAAATAGGTGTTTTTTAATGTGGTGTGGATAAATAACAGTATACAAAATACCTTAATAAAAGGAAAGAGAATATGGCACTTATATCACCAGGCGTAGAAGTTACAGTAATAGACGAAAGTAATTATACTCCTTCTACTGCAGGTACAGTAGCAACAATTGTTATTGCAACTGCAGAAAATAAAACGAGTGGAACTGGCTCAGGAACAGCATCAGGAACGACTGCCGCAAATGCAGGAAAAACTTTTTTAATTGGAAGTCAAAGAGAATTAACAAGTACATTTGGAAATCCAACTTTTTATAATACTGCAGCGGGCACACCAATTAATGGATACGAATTAAATGAATATGGATTAATGGCAGCTTATAGTCTATTAGGTGTAAGTAACCGTGCTTACGTAATGCGAGCAGATGTTGATTTAGGAGAATTAGTAAGCAGTACAAGTAGACCATTAGGACAACCAACAAATGGAACAATATGGTGGGACGTTTCTGCAGATACACGTTGGGGAATTTTTGAATGGAACGGAAGTACAGGATCATTTACAAATAAGGTCCCAACTGTAATAACAAGTACAAGCGATTTAGATGGCGGAGTTCCTAAAACTTCAATTGGTGCAATAGGTGATTATGCACTAGTTGCAACAAATGTTAGTAACCCTGTATATTATAAGAATCGTGCAAATGCTTGGGTACTAGTAGGTAGTGCAAGTTGGCAAATTGCTCATGCAACTATTGCTGGAACTGTAGCAAGTCCTAGATTTACACAAGGACATAGTATTACTATAAATGGTACAACTGTAACAATGGTAGGAAGTACCGTAACTGAATTAAAGACTAGTATTAATAATGCAAGTATTACTGGTGTTACTGCTGATGTGCATAACAATAAAATCGAAATATATGCAAATAGCACCGCAGTTGGTGTAGACAGTGTTGCAGATGGCAAAATAGTTTTAGCAAATGCTAGTGGAAGTATTTTGACAGACGCAGGATTAAGTGCAGGAACATATGCAAGACCACTTATAGCACAAGATCCGCACTATACCGTACCTGCATTTAAATCAACAGATACAGTACCTAGACCAACAGGAAGTGTATGGGTCAAAACAACATCCAGTAATTTAGGTTTTTTAGCAGATGTAAGCACATATAGTACAACAACTGCATCATTTACTGCAAGTACTGCACCTGCTTATACTAATGATGTTACAGCACTTAAAAATTTAGATGCAACAGGCGGTAAAGCAATTAAGGCAGGCACATACTACGTACAATATGATGTTACTGAAAATGATACATTAACTTATAAACTTTTCCAAAGATATAGTGCTGGTATATTAAGTGTAACAGGATTAATAAATTCAGCTACGCCATTGACTGCAGGAAATAAATTTACTATAAGTGCAAGTAGTGCAAATAGTACAACACTAAGCACTGCTGTAGAAGTTACATTAAGCGGAACATCGATTGCAAGTTTAGCAAGTGATATTAATGCCGCTAATGTTTCTAATGTAAGTGCAAGTGTAGATAGTAGTGGATTTTTGGTAATTACACACGCATTAGGTGGTGTAATAATACTTAAAAATACTACAGGTACACCTCTAACAGATGCAGGCATAACAACAAGTATAACAACAAAACAAGTAAGAGCTGGTAACAGTAGTGACTTAATATTAAGTAATTGGATTGCTCCTACATACACTGCTAGTATAAGTGCACCAAGTGCAAATCCAACAAATAACACACATTGGTATACAGGCGGTTTTGAAGCAGATATTATGGTACATGATGGCACCATATGGAAAGGTTATCAAAACATTACAGATACAAGAGGATTTGCTTTAGCAAGTACAAGTCCAAATGGCGTAATTTTTAGTTCAACCGCACCTACATTACAAAGCGATGATAGTGCTTTAGTAAATGGTGACTTATGGATTGATACAAGTGATTTAGAAAATTATCCATCATTGTATAGAAGAGAAACAGTAAGTGGCGAACAAAAATGGGTTGTAATTGATAAAACGGACAATACTACAGAAGACGGAATAATTTTCGCAGATGCACGTTTTATGGGCGATGGAACTACAGATGTGGTGACTGGTACTATTCCAACAACAAAAAGTTTATTAACAAGCGACTACTTAGATATTGATAGACCAGATCCTACAATTTATCCACGTGGTATGTTATTGTTTAATACAAGACGCAGTACATACAATGTAAAGAAATTTAGGTCTGATTACTTCAGTAGAACAAATTTTAGTGATACAACTTTATATCCAACACTTCCTACTGAGAAGGATGCATGGGTAACAGAAAGTGGTACTACTTTTGGACGTAAGGCAGTAAGGACAGTAGTAGTAAATGCTATGAAGTCTGCTTTAGATGCTAGTGCAGAATTACGTGAAGATGCAAGGACTTTTAATGTAATTGCATCTCCTGGTTATCCTGAGCTAATTAGCAACATGGTCAGTTTAAACAATGATAGAAGACAAACTGCATTTGTTATAGGTGATACACCGCTAAGATTAGCCGCAACAAGCACTGCATTAGAAAACTATACCACTAACGCAGCAAATGCCTCTGATAATAATGAAGATGGATTAGTAACTAGTGATCCTTATCTAGCAGTATTTTATCCAAGTGCAACAACAAATGATTTAAATGGTAATACAATTGTAGTACCGCCAAGTCATGCAATGTTAAGGACTATTGCAAGAAGTGATGATATTAGTTTTCCATGGTTTGCACCTGCAGGTACACGTCGTGGACTAGTTGATAACATAGCAAGTATCGGATATATAAATTCAACAACTGGAACTTTTGTTACAGATAACATACGTGAAAGTGTTAGAGATACATTATATACAAATAGAGTAAATCCAATTGCTTTCTTTGCAGGAAGCGGAATCTTAAATTATGGTAACAAGACTAGAGCCGCAAGTACAAGTGCTTTAGACCGAATAAACATATCACGCTTGACAGGATATTTAAGGCGTCAGCTACAAACAATTGCAACAGGATTTGTATTTGAACCAAATGATAAAATAACTAGAGACGAGCTAAAACAACAAATCGAACAAACACTTAATGATTTAGTTGCAAAACGTGGAGTATTCGACTACTTAGTAGTATGTGATGATACAAATAATACATCAGATAGAATAGACAGAAACGAGTTGTATGTTGATGTTGCTATAGAACCTGTTAAGTCAGCTGAATTTATTTTCATTCCGATAAGACTGAAAAATACAGGCGAAATTGCAAGTGGAAACGTTGCTGCCGCAAGTACAGTTTAAATATAATAAAAATTACAATGGGGGTTTATACCCCCATTTTTTATGGCTTAAAACTGATAAATACTTTTATAATTACTATTAGGAGCAGAATTAAATGTCAGTTTCATCATTAACAAAGTTCACAGTACCTATAGACGGTGATCAGAGTGCGGCAAGTCAAGGCTTGCTTATGCCAAAACTAAAATATCGCTTTAGAGCCAGTTTTGAAAACTTTGGCGTTAGTACACCTAGAACTGAAATGACAAAGCAAATAATGAATATTACTCGTCCAGCAGTAACATTTGAAGAAAATATGATTGATATCTATAACAGTAAAGTTTATCTTATAGGAAAACATAATTGGGATCCAATAACAGTAAATTTACGTGATGATGTAAACGGTGCTATATCAAGACTATGCGGTGAGCAAATCCAAAAGCAATTTGACTTCATGGAACAATCCAGTGCAGCTTCAGGTATAGATTATAAATTTATAACACGTTTTGAAATACTAGACGGTGGAAATGGTGCAAATACTCCAAACGTACTTGAAACTTGGGAGTTATATGGTTGTTTCGTACAAAATATAAATTACAACGAACTAGATTATGCATCACAAGATCCAGCAAATATTACAATGGCTGTAAGATTTGATAATGCAGTACAAACTCCACTAGGCGAAGGAATAGGTTCTTCAATAGATAGAACAATTGGTCAAACAGTAACCGGCTAATAGGATAAGTTCTAATGGCTAGTGTAAATCCTTTACTCACACAATTTTCAACAGGTGATACGATGCGTGATTACAAACACGCATCTAAAACTTTTGTTGATAATAACTATGAGCTCCAACCTAAATATTCTAATTTATTTCATGTAGTATTTGAATTTACTCCAGAGGCCGCGACTTTATTTGACACAATAGCACAATTAGAAATTCCATTACTAGTAAAAAGTGCGGATTTACCTGCCTATACCTTAGACGTACAAACACATAATCAATATAATAGACAAACACAAAGTCATCATAAATTTAATTACCAGCCTATAACAATACGTTTCCACGATGATACAAAAGAAGTAATTAGGGAAATGTGGCATAAGTATTATATTTACTATAATGCTGATCCCACATATAGTTTAGATGGAAATGCGTACACTACAAGCGACAAATATGCAAATAGGACTCAACAACAATGGGGACTACAACGTGGAAACAAAAGATTTTTTAAAAACATTAAAATTTATAGTATGCAAAATCATAAGTTTGGTGAATACACGCTTGTAAATCCAATTATTACTAGTTTTTCACATGATCAACATGCTTATGCTAATGGCGGATTAATGGAAAATACAATGCAATTAGCATATGAAACTGTAAAATATGCTACTGGTTTTGTGAATAACATCAATCCAAGAGGATTTGGTGATATACATTATGATGTAGAAAAAAGTGATTTAAGTGCTACAACAATAGCTGATGATACTGCATTTATAGACGGCACACTAACCAGTGTAACATCGCAACGTGCTACTGATTTATTTGATGGAAATGTTATAGGCACAATTACAGATGCAGAAATAATATTCAATCAAACAAAAAATCCAGATGGACTAAATGTGTTCGAAGAGACACTTAATATTTTTGCTAATAATTTAATATCAGGTAAAAAGCCAACAAGTAATATACTAGTTCCTATAACAGGCGAGGCTGAAAAAATTGCAAACAACTATGCTCTGTCTATAGAAAAAGGAATTATTAACACTATTACTGGAAAAAATCAAAACATACAAAATAATACAAACAGTAATAGAGTTATTACCGATAATGTAGTTACTAGTGGCGGCGTTAATATAGGTAATGCAAATAACACTAGACGTGTAAATTCTGTTAATGTCGGTGGAAATACAACCAAAATTCCTGCAGGTACTGGAACAGTCAGTAAGCCAATACATATAAGCGATTTAAAACAGTATAGTAAAAAAAGTAGACTACAAACTCCAATGGACGGAATAATTTAATGTCACAAGATACTAACTTACCATTAATAAATCCAGTAGATAATTTTGATCAGAGAGTTCAAGATTATTTTACAAACTATTTTACTAATCAAATTAGTATGACAGACAATGAGTTTGAAGCCGCAAAAAGTTTTTTTATTGCTAGGACTAAAAATCCAGATGCGGCGGCGGCACTTACTGCAGCCGTTATAGAAGCGGCAAATGAATTGAACATAAACATTATAGATATAATAAAAGAATTCGACGGTTCAAATTTAAAAAGTTCAATTCCTACATTTTTAAATCTTAGTAGACGTACATCAAGTTTATTAGGATACGAACAAAATATAAAACCTAATGAGAATATTGCCCGCCAAGTGGAGGCATAAATGTTTAGTCGTAACAAATTTGCTAACGGCTTATACGAAATGAAAAATCCACAAAAGTATAGCGGTAATAAATCTCCTCGCTATAGAAGTGGATGGGAACATGCATTTATGCGTTTTTGTGACAATCATCCTAGCGTAGTAAATTGGGCAAGTGAAGCAATACAAATACCTTATCGCAATCCTCTAACTGGAAAAGGGACGGTATATGTGCCAGATTTTGTTGTAATGTATCAAGATAAGAATGGTAAAAAACATGCTGAACTAATTGAGGTAAAACCAAAATCCCAAACAGTGTTGACTGAAAAAACCCGCAAACAGGAGAAAATTGCAATAGCAGTAAACCACGCAAAATGGGAAGCAGCGGCTAAATGGGCCAAGCATAAAGGTTTACGTTTTAGAGTTGTCACTGAAGAAGATATTTTTCATAACGGTAAACGATAACTAAGTATTAATAAAATTAGGAAATCCAATGACAAAAAAACTTGAAGAATTATTCAATGTTGAAGTCAACGAAGAAATGCCTTTAACAAAAGAAGAAAATGCTAAGGTAATAGATACCATTACTGCAGATGATATTCCTGAACTACAAACAGCAATGGAAAATGTAGATAAAATCGATGCGGCTTTGCCTAGTGTAAGAGAACTTGGTACTAGTGATAAAGAGATGGATGATATTGCAGACTTAGCAAAAGATACATTTAAGGATCTAATGGACCTAGGTATGAATGTTGAAGCACGTTTCAGTGGAGAAATTTTTAACAATGCAAGTCGTATGTTAGATACTGCACTAAATGCAAAACAACATAAAGTAAATAAAAAACTACGTATGGTGGATTTACAAATAAAAAAAGCAACACTTGATGCAAAACTTGCAAAACAAGCATATGATCGAGGAGAAGATACGGAAGATGGACAAGGTCATGCTATAGATCGAACCCAATTATTGCAAGAAATCTTAGGACGTGATACACACGAAAAGGAATAAATACACACATATAAAAAGGATTGTAAGATGAAAAGTTTTAAGAGTTATCTAGTAGAAAATGAACAAACATATAAGTTTCGTTTAAAAATTGCAGAGATGTTAGATGATGAAAGAATGGACGCTCTAGAATCTGCACTTGAAAAGTACGAAGTTGCAAGTATTAGTAAACCTAAAAAAACTCCAATACAAGAACACCCAATGGATTTTCAAACACTTAACAATGCCGAAGTGTTTATCATGGATGCAGAACTAAAATATCCAGTGACTGCAAATTCTTTGTATGAATACATTACTCAAGTAGTTGGAGTTCCAGCAAGCCACTTGGTAGTAATTAACAGCGATCATCCTGAAGAAATTGCACGAGAAGAAGCAATAAAAGAGCAGGATGCAGAATATATTTCTAAATTAGATGATCCAGATTACAAAGATGCCAAAGACGTAAAAGCATCAGATAGTTTTGGCGATGAATATAATGGAAATATGCTTAAAGGTTTAGAGACTCGTAAATATGAGTTTGAAGCAAAAGGAAAGTAAATGCGTGACTTGCTAGAAAGTTTAGATAAGATAAGCACAGCACCTGAAGAAATTGATGAACGTGTAACTTACCGTACTCTTGCAAAACTTAGTGGAATAAAAGACCCAAATAAGATAAGCATTGGACAAAAAGTTAAACTGCCAAACGGTAAAAGCTATACTGTAAAAAAAGGCGATACACTAAGTGGTATAGCAGAAAAATATAGATTACTTAATAAAGGTATAAAAAAACAACCTAAAATAACACCTAAAATAGATAATCCCATGGCGCCACCTGAGAAAAAAATATCTCAAAAGAACTCTCCTGGCAATCCATTTAGTCCTGATAAAAAAATTAAACCTAGTATTGATAAAAGATTAATGCCTATTACGCCTTTAAACAGGTATGCTTTAAATAAGGACAATACTTATAAACCTATAACACCTAACTTACAACCTGATAAAAATGATGAACCTTCATTTTTAGATAGGATGCAAAAAGGCTTTAATAAATTTGTAGGCAATATAAAAAATGATCCTCAATTTGACAAGATAGGTAAGGACCAACAAAAGAAATATGGCGGACTTGATCAAAAGATCAATCCTAAGACATCTAACAAAACAGCAAATAAAAATATGATTAAACGCATCACAGGTGCTAACACATAAGGAAAGAAAAATGCCTATAGTAATTAAACCAAAAATGAGTAAAATGGACAAAATGGGAGCCGGCGGAATGGACATTGGTCGTACACCTTCTCTTAATACTCAAGATTACGATATACCAGGAATAGAAAAAAATCCTACACTAAAAAAGAAAATGAAGAAAATGGCAGGCAAGATGGAAGATATGCGTGAATATATGGATATATTTGATGGTATTGAAGAAGATACAATTGAAGAGGGTGCATTTAAAGACATGGAAATTGATGTCGAGGATGGCATGAGCAAAGAAGAGTTTGTAAAAGAATATCCGGGTATGGGTGACGAGTACGATAAAATTAAAAAAGAAATCATGGACAGAGCAGATGAGACCATTGATCCAGATGAAGATATGCAAGAACAAGATATAGAAATGGAAGATGATTGTGGATGCGACCAAGAAGCAGTAGACGCAATGGTATCAGTACCAGTACAAGAACTACAAGATATATTACAACTAGCAGGTTATGAAAACTACGCAGAAAAAATTGCTGAGTATGCCAATGAGCCTGCAGAAGATTATATGAGTCCTGAAGATCAACTTATTGGATTAAGTGGTGGATTAAATAGACCTAAGAAAAGTTATCCAGCAAGTGCACCTGGTGATAATCCAATGGATCAAGAACCACGCGAAGTTGAAGAAACTATGGAAGCAGTAGAAGAAAAACTTTACAAAAGTTACAAAGATTTCTTAGAAGAGCAAGAAATAAAAGTCGATGAAAAAATAACTAGAGGTACTGGCAAAAAAGGTTTAGAGAAAAGTTTAGATAAACTTTATGGACCAAAAAAAGGCATGAAGAAAGAAGAAAATACAACAGAAGAGCGTATGCCTAAGATGCCAAAATAATTTCGATTTGATCTTTTAGTAATTCAAAAATATAGCGATGTCCGTCATTATTAGGATGTAGGTGATCAGCTATATATTTTGACTTAGCGTTTTCATTAGTTCCTGTAGCACCTAATTTTTCACACATACCTGGCACACAATCAACGTGCATATATCTTAAACTATTTACTTTACAAGTCATTTCAACTATGTGTTTTGGATACCATGTGTGTAGTTTTTCAACATATCCATCACGTTCATGTTGATTGACTAGATAATCTCTACAACTATCTATTAATGCACTACCAGGTTTTTTCCCTTGTACATAATTCATATGCTCCCATTGTTGTGTTCTATTATTAAACCAACTTTGTCTGTTTGGGTGACTCCATCCAAATATAATAAAATCCTTTGGCGTGATATCTTTATATGTTTCACAAAATTTTAAAGCAATATAAGGATTACTTGCACTACTTTCACTTAGTTGTATAAACTTAAAATTAAACTGTTCTGCTATTAATTGTCCATAACAAATGTCAGCTTCTTCGCCTAAACTTACACTACAACCATATTGAAAAAGTTTCATATTAGAGACCACTTTAATTGAGACATAAATATTTATATGAGATTTATAAGGGACGAGTATGTAACGGTTTTTCGTGAATGTTTAATCGAAACTAGTCGACAAGAAGGCTTTACGTTGCCAGAAGATATAGAAGCATATGTGGCTATTCTTCTCGGCTCGTTTATAGACGAACCGGACTTTTTACCCAGTCCTACTTTTACAGAGGCATACATAAAAGGAACAATGCCATCAAAAGATTTAGCAGATGTTTGTTTATTTGTAAGAGGAGTATTTCCTAAATATGGTGATAAAAACTACCTTACTACCATAGGAAAAAGTAGTTATGATAATGCAAGTAAGCAATTACGTATGCGTATGTTCGAAGATATTTCAAACAACTTTGAAACAGTAGTAAAAGTAATACGTATAAGTACTAGACCTGCAAAACTATATTTTAAGGATGTTACATGGTTAAACCATTAGATCAAAATTTAACAAAAAAAGCATACAAAAAAGAAAAGTTTTCAAAAGAACAACTAGCAGAATTTGCAAAATGTGCTCATCCTAAAAAAGGTGTGTTTTATTTTATGGATAATCATTTTGCTATACAACATCCTACACAAGGACGTATGCAATATAAAGCATATGAATATCAGCATAAATTATTAGATATATATCATAACTACAGATTCAACATAAACATGTTGCCAAGGCAGACTGGTAAAAGTACAACTGCGGCAGGTTACTTATTATGGTATGCAATGTTTGTGCCAGATAGTGTAATACTAATTGCGGCACACAAATACGCTGGCGCTCAGGAAATTATGCAACGTATCCGCTATGCTTATGAACTTTGTCCTGATCATATACGTGCTGGTGTAACTAGTTATAATAAAGGAAGTATAGACTTTGATAATGGTAGTAGAATTATAGCACAAGCAACTACAGACAATACAGGAAGAGGTATGTCTATTACATTACTATACTGCGATGAGTTTGCATTTGTTAGACCTAGCATTGCTAAGGAATTTTGGACAAGTATATCACCTACACTAGCAACAGGTGGGTCTGCAATTATTACAAGTACACCTAACAGTGATGAGGATCAGTTTGCAACTATATGGAGAGATGCAAATAAGACATATGATCAAAATGGTGTTGAGCAAGACTTAGGTGTAAATGGATTTAAACATTTTCAAAGTTATTGGTGGGAGCATCCAGATAGAGATGAGGAATGGAAAGCAGAAGAATTACAACGTATTGGCGAAGAACGTTTTAGACGTGAACATGAATGTGAATTTATTATTTACGATGAAACACTAATTGACAGTTTGGCATTAACAAATTTACGAGGTATTGAACCATTATATAGACACGGCACTGTTCGCTGGTATAAAAAAATTGACAGACAAATGACATA
>TARA_B100001057_G_scaffold369783_1_pt1 | contig 13766 bp, 14 predicted proteins | sample TARA_B100001057 | Tara Oceans TARA_B100001057 (sample SAMEA2621839) | marine metagenome | biome: marine biome (ENVO:00000447); feature: surface water layer (ENVO:00002042); material: "saline water (ENVO:00002010), including plankton (ENVO:xxxxxxxx)" | depth 5 m
GCTTCAAAATCTAGATCACTAAGCCTGTATGTCTGTCTTCCCCATATAAGTGATCTACCACCAACATGATATCCACGTATCCAGTTAAAAGGTTTTTCCTCATTGTACGGATGATTATTATCATTTACGAAAAAATGCTTTGAATGTTCATTAATTTGACCTGTTCTAGTTTGCTTTGGGTGATTTTTATAAATTTCCTGAGTCTTTGTTATTCCTCCTTCAAACTCCCATGGATTCATATTCATTGTAGGATAATCCTCAATATGCCTTACCATTCTCCCTCTTTCAAGCACTAATGTCTTTAATCCTTTTTCAGTAAGCTCTTTAGCTGCCCATCCTCCACTTATACCAGTTCCTATGACAATAGCGTCAAATGTATTTTTCATGTTACCAAATTAGAAATCAATCTCAATTTAACATTAAATATTTTAAATCATAATTAATTGTTTAAATTTATATTTATAGTATATAAAACCACTTAATATGAAAAGGAAAAAATTTATCAAAATAGCTTCAACAGGTGCACTGGGAATATCTTCCCTTGGATATTTGTCATGTGAAAACCAAAAACAATTATTTTTTAAACTATCATTAGCACAATGGTCTTTAAATAAGCAGATTAAATCAGGTGAAACTTCTCCATATCTTTTCGCAGAAATTGCAAAAGAACTTGGATTTACTGGATTAGAATATGTTAATCAGCTTTATGATGATGTAATGCTTAGTCAAAATAAATCTTCAAGTATCAAAAATTTTATTTCAAAAAGTAATCAGCTTGCATTGGATAATGAAATGGAAAATGTGCTAATAATGATTGATCATGAAGGTGATTTAGCTGACGAAAATCTAGACTCAAGGCTAAAATCAGTTGACAATCACAAATTATGGGCTGATACTGCTGCTGAAATGGGTTGCTCTTCAATTAGAGTTAATCTTCACGGCTCAAAAGATAAGGATAAATGGAAAGATCTATCTATGGATAGTTTGTATAAATTGTGTCAACATGCAAAAGAAATGAACTTAAATATCATTGTCGAAAATCACGGCGAACTATCATCTAACATCCCAGTTCTTATGGATGTTATAAATGGAGTAGATATGAGTAATTGTGGGACTTTACCCGACTTTGGTAACTTTTGTGTTGCTGTAGAAGGTTATGGCTCAATATTTACGGGTGAATGTGCTGATGTCTATGATCTTTATAAGGGCGTTGAAGAAATGATGCCAAAAGCCTTTGCAGTAAGTGCAAAATCAAATGATTTTGATACAAATGGTGATGAAAAAACTATTGACTATAAAAGAATGCTTGAAATAGTCTATCGCTTTGGATATTCAGGTTATATTGGGGTAGAATATGAGGGTAGTAGACTTTCAGAAATTAATGGAATTAAGGCAACTAGAGATTTATTAGTTAAAGTTGGTAAATCAATATAATATAGAATGAACAAGTCAATAAATATAAGATTAAGTATAATGATGTTTCTGGAGTTTTTTATCTGGGGATGTTGGTTTGTTACAATGGGGACATTTCTTTCTCAATCTTTCAATTCATCAGGAGCAGAAATTGGTCTTGCATATGAGACTCAATCTTGGGGAGCAATAATTGCTCCTTTCATAATAGGACTTATAGCTGATAGGTATTTTGACGCAGAAAAGATTCTTGCATTAATTCATATTTTTGGTGGTGGTCTTTTATTCATGTGTTCTATTGCCATCGGATTTGAAAGCTTTTTCCCCTACATATTAATATATATGATACTCTATATGCCAACTTTAGCGCTAGTAAACTCAATTTCTTTTAGACAAATGTCTGATCCATCAAAAGAGTTTCCTAAAATTAGGGTTTGGGGTACAATTGGTTGGGTTGTAGCAGGATTAGTGATAAGTTATGGAGTTGGCTGGGAAGCAAGTCAAACACTAGAATATACTTTTTACTTAGCTGCTGTTGTTTCTGTAATACTTGGGATTTTCAGCTTTACATTGCCTAAAACTCCCCCTAAAGGAAAGAATTCTTCCAGTCCAAGTTTAAAAGAAATTCTTGGCCTTGATGCTTTAAAATTACTAAATGACTCTAAATACCTAATATTTTTTATATCATCAATTTTAATTTCGATTCCTTTGTCTTTTTATTACGCAGATGCCAACTTGTTCTTAAATGAACTTGGTATGGCCAATGCTGCAGGTGTTATGACTTTGGGTCAAATTTCTGAGGCTCTATTCATATTGTTACTTCCTGTTTTCTTAAAAAAGTATGGGATTAAAACTACTCTTGCAGTAGGTATGTTTGCTTGGGCATTAAGATACGTGCTTTTTGCTTTTGGAGATACAGGATCTAATATTTGGATGCTTATTTTTGGAATAATCTTACATGGTGTATGTTATGACTTTTTCTTTGTTTCAGGTCAGATCTACACTGACTTTAAAGCTGGAGAAAAATATAAAAGTGCAGCACAGGGCCTAATTACTCTTGCAGTTTATGGAATAGGAATGTTAATTGGGTTTAGACTTGCTGGAAGAGTAACAGATATTTATGCAATAGATGGTGGGCACTATTGGTCCGAAATATGGACAATACCAGCAATTTTTGCATTTGTAGTATTTGTATTATTCATAATTATATATAAAAACGAAAAAATAGAAATTGAAAAGTAAAATTAGACTAGGAATACTTGGTGGAGGTGGAGATTCTCTAATCGGAATTGTTCATAGGATTGCTTCATCAATGCATGATAGCTATTCTATCATTGGTGGTGTTTTTAATCCAGATTATTCTGAAAATATAAAATTTGCAAATGAGATTGGCCTTGATGAATCTAGAGTTTATGAAGACTATGAAAAAATGATTGAAGAAGAATTAAAATTAGACGAAAGTCAAAGAATGCAGGTTGTCTCCATACTAACTCCCAACTTTCTTCACTATCCCATGGCCAGAAAGCTCCTTGAAAATAATTTTAGTGTCATTTGTGAGAAGCCCATGACAACCAGTTATGAAGAAGCTCGCGATTTAGACAGAATTTATAAATCCAAAAAATTAACTTTTGCTGTTACTTATACTTATACTGGATACCCAATGATTAGACAAATGAAAGAAATGATAAAGAATGGTATAATTGGAGATATTCAAAGAGTAGATCTTCAATACTACCAGGGTTGGATTAATCCTATTATTCATGATAGTATAAAAAGATCTGAAACATGGAGGCTTCAACCAGATAAGTCTGGAATAAGTTGTTGTATTGGTGACATTGGTACACATGCTTTTGACATGTTAGAATATGTAACCGGAATGGAAGTCCAAGAACTCTTATCTGATTTAAATTATGTTTATGAAGATAATACAATGGATGTAGATGGTACAATTCTAATCCGATTTTCAGATAAAATAAAAGGAGTTATTAGGGCTAGTCAAATAGCTACAGGTGAAGAGAATTGTTTCACGGTAGCAATATATGGAAGAAAAGGTGGATTAAAATGGGAACAGGAAAATCCAAATTATCTTAATCATTTAAGTGATTCAAAGCCTCTTCAGGTTCTTAAACCGGGGCATGATTACAATTCTAATTTTTCAAAAATTTCAGCTAAATTACCTCCTGGCCATCCAGAGGGTATGTTTGACTCAATGGCAAATATATATTATGGTGTGGCAAGAGAGATTCGAGGTGAAAATGAATTTGATGGGGAATTTCCTACACTAAATGATGGTCTAAGGGGAATGTTATTTATAGAAAAAGCTGTTGAATCTCACCAACATGGTAATAAATGGGTAAAATTAAATTAAAATGAAGACAATTAAAGGACCTGCTGTATTTCTTGCTCAATTTGTAGATAAATCTGAGCCATTTAATTCCCTTGATGGAATATGTAAATGGGCATCTGAATTGGGATATAAGGGTATTCAAATTCCAACATGGGAAACTTCATTGATTGATTTAGATAAGGCATCTGAGAGCCAAGATTATTGTGATGAATTAATTGGAAAAGTTAGATCGTATGGCCTTGAGATAACTGAACTATCTACTCATCTTCAAGGGCAGCTTGTAGCAGTTCATCCTGCATATGATTTAATGTTTGATAATTTTGCACCTGATAATCTAAAAAGAAATCCAAAAGAAAGAACAAAGTGGGCGGTAGAAACAGTTAAAAAAGCTGCAATTGCTAGTAAGCGACTTGGCTTAAAAGCTCATGCAACTTTTTCTGGAGCCCTTCTATGGCATACGTGGCATCCATGGCCTCAAGCTCCTAAAGGATTAGTTAAAATGGGGTTTGAGGAATTGGCTAATAGGTGGCTTCCAATTTTAAATGTATTTGATGAAAACGGAGTTGATGTTTGCTATGAAATACATCCAGGAGAAGACCTTCATGATGGAGTAACATTTGAACGTTTTCTAAAAGCTACAAATAACCACAAAAGAGTAAATATATTGTACGACCCAAGTCATTTTGTGCTTCAACAGCTTGACTATATAACATATATTGATCATTATCATGAATTTATAAAGTCTTTCCACGTAAAAGATGCTGAATTTAACCCTACAGGTAAAAAAGGAGTTTTTGGGGGTTATTTAGATTGGGCAGATCGAGCTGGAAGGTATAGGTCTCTGGGTGACGGTCAAATTGATTTTAAAACTATCTTCTCCAAATTAACTCAATATGGATGTGATGTATGGGCAGTTTTGGAATGGGAATGTTGTATTAAAAGTCCTGAACAAGGAGCATCTGAGGGTGCAAGAATAATTCAAGATTTAATTATTAATAGTACTGATAAAAAATTTGATGATTTTGCTGGAGGTAATACTAATGATGATGATTTAAAAAACATTTTAAATATTTAAAAATGAATAAACTTTTTATTTTTCTTTTTATTTCTACTTCCTTAATTTCCCAGGAGTCAGATTGGAAATATCTTTTTGATGGAAGTTCTTTAGAGGGGTGGCATCAATACAAAAGTGATAAAATGAGTGAAGCCTGGTATATAAAAGATGGTGAGCTCGTTTTAAATTCAAGTAATGATAATATAAGTAGAGGTAATGATATATTATATGAAAAAGAATTTTCCAATTTTGAACTATCCTTAGAGTGGAAGATACCAAGAGGTGGGAATAGTGGTGTATTTTTCAATGTAGTCGAAATTGATGAAGTAGATGCACCATGGAAAACAGGTCCAGAAATACAAATTTTAGATAATAACTATTTCTTTGATACAAGTCAACAAGATTTATTAGATTATTTAAAAAAATTTAATGGTAAAAATGAAAAGCTAAGCAATTATCATAAAGCTCCTGCCCTATATGATCTTAAACCTATTGGAGAAATAAAATATAATCCTCACGGTGAGTGGAACCATCTGGTTTTGAGAGTAGACAACAAAAAGAACGAAGGATCAATTACACTAAATGGCCAATATGTATATTCTTTTCCACTTTATGGTAAGGAGTGGGATAAATTGATATCTCGATCTAAATTTAATTCTGATAATTATTTTTCTGGATTAAGTCCTGATCATATTTTTTACACTTATGCTCCTTATTTTGGTAAGTTTCAATCTGGTAAAATAGGACTACAAGATCATGGCTGGAGTGTTAGATTTAGAAATATAAAGATTAAAGAGCTAAAATGAGGTATTTAACTTTAATTTTCATTGTATTTTATCCACTAATTTATTTAGAAAATGATCAATCTGACTGGATTTACATATTTGATGGAAAAACTTTTGATGGATGGCATCAATATAATAGTGATGTGATTGGGAGTCAATGGTCTATCAAAAACGGTGAATTAATATTTACAAATAATGAAGAGAAAAAACAGGACCTTATTACAGTCGAAGAATTTGAAAACTTTAAACTTTCTATTGAGTGGAATATTTCAAAGGGGGGGAACAGTGGAATTTTTTTTGGAGTAAAAGAGTTCCCTGAACTAGATGAAGCCTATAGATCTGGACCAGAGATTCAAGTATTAGATAATGAAAATTTTTTTACAGCTACTAAACTCCATAGAAGTCCGTCATTATATGATCTAGTCGGACCTGATAAAAATAGTGTCAAGGTTAATCCACATGGAGAGTGGAATCATTTATTACTCACAATAGATCACAAAAAAAATATAGGTACTGTAGAAATGAACGAACAATTTGCTTTTAGTTTCCCATTACATGGACCAGAGTGGGATAAGCTTGTTTCAAAATCTAAATTTAGATATAAAGATTACTATGTAAATAGAGGTACAAATAATGAGTTTCTAGCATTTGGATCATTTAGATCTGGTAAAATTGGTCTTCAAGACCATGGTAGTGATGTCAAATTTAGAAATATAAAAATTAAAAAATTATTAAAATAAAATTATTACTGGATGGCTGGCTATTTAAAATAAGTGAAGCTTATAAAATGTTCAGAATATATTTAATATTATAAAATGACCAATAAGCTTATTGTCTTTTCAGCTCCTTCAGGTGCGGGTAAGACCACCTTAGTAAAGTATATAATTGAAACTTTTAATGATATCGAATTTTCAATCTCTGCAACATCAAGAATAGCTAGAGGTAAAGAAAAGGATGGTATAGATTACTACTTTTTGAGTAATAAAGAATTTAAGGAAAAAGTTGAAAATGAAGAATTTGTTGAATATGAAGAAGTTTATGGGGGAAACTACTATGGAACATTAAAATCTGAGTTAAATAGGATATGGAGGGCGAACAAAATAGCAATTTTTGATATTGATGTTGTTGGAGGTGCTAATATCAAAAATATGTATCCAGATGAAACTCTTTCAATCTTTGTTATGCCTCCAAATATTAATGTTTTAAAAAATAGGCTTCTTGAAAGGGGTGATGTTTCTTTAGAAGAAATTCATATAAGAGTTAAAAAAGCTGAAAGTGAATTAGATTATGCTACAAAATTTGATAATATTATCATTAATAACGATCTTGAAGAATCAAAGAAAATCGCCCATACCTTAATAAAAGAGTTTATTGATGAGTAACGTAGGTCTTTACTTAGGAACTTTTAATCCTATTCATAACGGTCATGTTACTTTGGCCGAATATTTTTCAAAACTATCTGAACTAGAGGAGGTATTGGTTGTTATTAGTCCCCAGAGTCCTTTCAAAAAAGAAAGTGAGCTAATAAGTGACGAAGATAGGTTAAAAATGGCCGAAACCGTATTCAAAAAGTTTGATAATGTTAAAGTCTCAGATATAGAATTTAAAATGTCGAAACCTAATTTTACAATTGATACTTTGAAGGAATTCAAAAAAAGACATAGATACAATAATTTAATTTTATTGATTGGAGAGGATAACCTAGTAGGTTTTAATAAATGGAAAGATTATAAAAAAATTATTGAAATTGCTGAAGTTTATGTTTATCCAAGGGATACAGATCAAAAGATTCCTAATGAAATATTGTCAAATAATAATATTAAGTTAGTTGATGCACCTAAAATAAAAATATCAAGCAGTCGTATTAGAGAATTAATTAAGTCAAAGCAAAGTATTGACTCATTGGTTCCAAAAGAGGTTATGAAATTCTTTGAATTAAACAGCTAAATCTTTAATCAAGTCAATTAGATTAATTGTTAGTTTTTCTCTTGAAAGTGACTCAATGTTTTTTGGTATCTCCTTCTTATAATTACCATCTAACCAGTCATCATATTCTTTTTTTATAAAACCCTTTACCTTCATTACATCATTACTATCTGCATTAAAAGATTTTCTAGAATTTTGTAATATGAGATCTGACTCTTGCGCTATTTTTGAAAAGTTTATGATTGGAGAACCTGAGGCAAGATACTCTATAAGTTTTCCTGAAACCATATCGGTATCTTCGGTATTTAAATAATTAAAATTTATTAATAAATGGGATGACTTTATAATCTTTATTGCTTTTTCATGAGTTACATAACCATTATCAATAAATTGAATTTTTTCTGATAAAAGATTTTTGATTTTTTTATCAATTTTGCCGGCAAAAGTAAAAATCATATTTAAATCTTTATACTTATCCTTTAATAAGCTTAATACCTCTAAGAAAAGTTGATAATTATGATTTTTGGAAAGGATACCTGTATATACAATATTATAACTATCAGGTTTAATTTCTTCAATTTTATCATAAGCTGTTTTATCATATCCATTGTAAATCTTGTAGATTTTCTTTCTATTTGATAATTTATCTTTTATAATATTTTGATATCTATTGCCTACAGTTGTTAAAATAGCATCCGCACTATTTAATACGTCTAACTCAAATTTTAAATTTAATTTTTTGACATAATTAAATTGAAATTTATTTTTTAAATAAAAAAGTTCAGCCCAAGGATCTCTTAAATCAACTATCCATTTTAATTTAAACTTATTATAAATTTTTTTGCCTATTAAATGAGATGAATGAGGAGGTCCTGAAGTAATAACACAATTAATATTATTATCCTGAATTAGTTTTTTTGCTTTTTTAAAAGCAAAGTAGTTCCATCCAATTCTTGAATCAGGAATAAAAAAATTTACTCTAATAAATGATGCAATTTTATCAAAAAAGGATTGAGTTGGGATGTAAGACTGAGGTATTGCTCTAGTTTTATTCCCAGACTTAAATATTGAATATAATTTTAAAATTTCAAAACTAGCTGTCTTATGAACTTCAATATCATTTACTTGATCAACGAGTGAATTATCAATTAAATTATAAGAGGCATATTTAGGATCAACAGTAAGAATGATAGGGTTATACCCAAATTGTTTAAGATATTTTGCAAAAAACATCCATCTTTGAACTCCCGAGCCTCCAGACGGTGGCCAGTAATAACTTATTATTAGGATATTTAACTTATTCAAACTAATCTAATTTAAGTTGAACTCCAATGCCAAAAACTTCTCTTACCTGGAGCCTTGAAATAGCATTATCATCATAAATTAACTGAAAAATTAGTTGAGTTGAAAGCAAAGGATTAACATTGACATCAATTTGTGCAAGATAATCTAAGTCTACATTTGAAGGATCTTCTAGATAATTAGAGAACAACTTTAAATCCTGTTTATATTTTACATTTTCAAGTAAGTTTCCCTCGGAGTGAAAAGTTAAATTTGCACCTAATTCATATCTAGATGATTTATTAGGTAAAACACCAAAATAAGTATCAGCACTTTTTAAATCCTGAGTAAATTTTTTACTGACTAAAATTAATCTTGAAGCGATTGGGGAATAGTTTATCCATAATTTATCATCTTTTTTCCAAAGAAAACCTGAACCCAATTGGAAATATGCAGGGGAAAAAATTCTGGTTGTTAATTCACGTATCTCGTTGTTATCTGAATCCTTATTGTATTTATATCCATTTCCAATTTGGGAGGTGAAGTTAAAAAATCCTGAAAAAGATAAATTTCTTGTAAATTCTTTACCAATAATAGATTGAAGTAAAATTCTATCATCAATTTTTCTAGCAAACGGAGCATTTTTATATTTTGCTAATCCATATGCAGACTCAAAGTTAGTTAACCAATTCCATCCTTTATCTTCGTATTCCCACTCATAGTCAAATTTTATTGTACCTGAAAAGTTATTGGTTCCTCCTCCCACCCAATCACTAAATCCAGTTTGGTTTAATAGAACAGCAATATTACCTCTGGTTGTCCAAAGAGAATCTTTTTTAGCTTCCTCCTGAGAAAAGGTATTTAAAGAAATTATTAAAAAGAATAAAAGAAAATTTTGTCTCATGAAATAATTAAAGAAATCCTAATTCAAGTTTTGCTTCTTCACTCATAAGATCTTTTGTCCAAGGTGGATCAAATGTAATTTCAACTTCTGCTGTTTTGACTTCGTCAATTGATCTAATTTTCTCTTCAACTTCTTGGGGAAGAGATTCAGCTACTGGACAGTTTGGTGAAGTAAGGGTCATCAGAATCTTAACTTCATTTTCTTCATTTACAAAAACATCATAAATTAGACCTAATTCATATATATCTACAGGTATTTCCGGATCGAATATTGATTTTAATTCTTTAACAATTTTTTCTCCTAAATCTTTTGTGTTTATTTTTGTCATTTTACTTTTTTGCTTGATACGCTAAAGCATATATTTTAATTTGTTTTATCATTGATAGTAGTCCATTAGCCCTAGTCTGTGATAAGTGACTATTCAAACCTATTTTATCTATAAAATCTATATTAGCCGAAATAATTTCTTCTGGTGTATGACCTGAAAAAACCCTAATTAAAAGAGAGATTATTCCTTTAGAAATTATTGCATCACTATCTGCTTCAAATACGACTATGTTATTATCTAAAGATGAGTTAAGCCATACTTTACTCTGACAACCCTTTATAAGGTTTGAGTCAATTCTGTTGTTATCGTTAAATTCAGGGAGATTCTTGCCTAGATCGATTAGATATTGATATTTTTCTGCCCAATCTTGAAAAAAATTAAACTCATCAATAATTTGATCCTGTATTTCTTGAATGCTCTGCACAATTAAAATTAAGCAATTATCCCAACATTTTTGATGCCTTTTCTATTGCGTCAATAAATAAATCAATTTCACTTTTTGTATTGTAAAAAGAAAAAGAGGCTCTAACGGTTCCCGGAATATTAAAATGATCCATAATTGGTTGGGTACAATGTTGTCCAGTTCTTACAGCAATTCCATATTGATCAAGAATAGAACCAATATCTGATGGATGGTGTTTGCCAATATTGAAAGAAATAACAGATATTTTATGATCTATATCTCCATAAATTTTAATATTATCAATTTTTTTAAGGTTTTCAGTAGCATAATCTAACAATTCTTTTTCATATGCCTCTATATTCTCGAAGCCAATTGAATTCATATAGTCAATAGCTGCACCAAAACCAATAACTCCAGCAATATTTGGAGTTCCAGCTTCAAATTTATGAGGAAGCTCAGCATATTCAGTCTTATTAAACGTAACAGTGGATATCATTTCGCCCCCTCCTTGATAAGGTGGTAATGAGTTTAATAATTCTGATTTTCCATACAAAAATCCAACTCCAGTTGGACCACATAATTTGTGAGCTGATGCAACATAGTAATCTACATCTAATTCCTGTAGATTAATTTTAAAATGGGCAGCACCTTGAGCGCCGTCAATTAAAACTTTACTTTTATTCATATGAGCAAGATCAATAATTTCTTTTATTGGATTTACAATACCAAGGGTATTTGATACATGATTAATAAAGACAAATTTTACTTTATTAGTAAGTAATGACTTATATTCATCCATATTAAGAGTGCCGTCATCATTAATCGGTATTACTTTTAACTTTGATCCTGTTTTTTCACATAAAATTTGCCAAGGGACAATATTTGAATGATGCTCCATCTCTGACACAATTAATTCATCTTTTGAAGAAATGAATTTTTCAAGACCAGAGGAAATAATGTTAATACCATGTGTAGTTCCTGATGTAAAAATTATTTCATGTTCATGAGCAGCTCCAAAATGATTTTTTATTATTAACCTAGAATTTTCATATTTACTTGTGGCATCTGCACTAAGAGAATGTAAGCCTCTGTGAATATTAGAATTATTTTCTTTATAATAATTTGAAATTACATCAATAACTTGATTTGGAGTTTGCGATGTAGCAGCATTATCAAAGTAAATTAGGTCAGTATTATTGACCTTTTTACCAAGAATTGGAAAGTCTTCCCTTATTTTATATACATCTAACATTTATAAATCAAAGCCTAAGTCAACACCTAGCTTTTTTGAGATTAGTGAGTTAATTCTTTTCTTAAGACTAGGAATATTAACACTTTTGAGAATACTATTTGCAAACCCATAAGTAAGCAAAGCAATTGCTTCTTTCTCGGGAATACCTCTAGATTTAAGATAAAAAAGAGCTTCTTTATCAAGTTGCCCAATTGTACATCCATGAGAACACTTAACATCATCTGCAAATATTTCTAGTTGAGGTTTTGAATTAACCTTAGCCTTATTGTCAATTAAAATATTATTGTTTTGTTGGAACGCATTTGTTTTTTGTGCAATTTGATCAACAAATATTTTCCCATTAAAAACACCAACAGATCTTTCAGAAAAAATCCCCTTATAATCTTGATGGCTTTCACAATTTGGTTGAGCATGGTTCACAAGTGTATTATGATCTACATGTTGATCTCCTTCAAGTATTGTAAGGCCTTTTAGTGTGGATTGGATATTCTCACCTTTATGATAGAAATTTAAATTGTTTCTAATTAATTTTCCACCAAAGGAAAAAGTATGGACCCTAACATTACTATCCCTCTGCTGATCAATAAATGTATTATCAATTAAATTAGAAGTTTCTAGATCATTCTGAATTTTGTAATAATCAATAAATGAATTCTTTTCAGCATATATCTCAGTCAGTGAATTAGTAGCACCATCATGTGTTCTCAAACTTTGGTGCCTTTCTATTATTTCAACTCTAGCATTCTCTTCAACAATAATTATATTTCTTGGCTGAAGCCATAAAGGTTTATTCTTACCTGAAGAAAAATGTAATATCTGGACAGGATCCTCTGGTAAAACAGATTTTGGAATATGGATATATGCTCCTTCTTTAGTATATGAGGTATTTAATGAAGCTAAACTCTGGTCATCCGGAACTATTTTATTAAAGTATTTATTGATTGTTTTTTTGTACTTAGATTTTGATAAAGCAGCAGACAATACACATATATCCATGCCATCATGGGTTGTTTTTGATAAGAATGGATTAAAAACGCCATCAACAAAAACAATTTTATAAGAATCAATATCATTAATTGAATATTTTTTTATATCCTTAAGTCCAACATTTGGATTGCTTTTGACAGATAAACTATAGTCTTTTTGAATAACAGATTTTAAAGATGTATACTTCCATAGTTCATCTTTTTTTGTTGGGAATCCATTACTTTCGAATCTTTTTAAAGCATTTTTTCTATCAGTATGTATAGGACTATCAAGATCTATGACTTGTTCAAAAGCAATAAAAGAATCCAATAATTTATCTTGAAAGCTCATAATTAATTACTCTTTTTAAGCCAATCATATCCAACTACCTCAATTTTTTTTGCAAGATCTTTATTTCCTGATTTAACTACTTTACCGTCCATGATAACATGTACCTTATCTGGAACTATGTAATCTAAAAGCCTTTGATAATGTGTAATAACAAGAACAGAGTTGTCATCATTGCTACACTTAACAACACCATTTGCAACTATTTTTAAAGCATCAATATCTAATCCAGAATCAGTTTCATCAAGAACTGCCAATTTGGGCTCCATCATTGCCATTTGAAAGATTTCATTTCTTTTTTTTTCTCCACCAGAAAAGCCCTCATTTAATGATCTTGATAAAAAATTTGAATCCATATCAAGTAGATTTGCTTTCTCTCTAATTTTCTTTAACATCTCACTTGATGACATATCTTCAAGTCCTTTAGATTTTCTAGTTTCGTTGATGGCAGTCTTTATAAAATTTGTTACTGTTACACCAGGAATTTCAACCGGGTACTGAAATGACATAAAGATACCATCATGAGCTCTTTCATCAACTCCAAGTTCATTTATTTCTTTGTTATCAAAATAAATTGTCCCTTTTGTAACCTCGTAATCTTCATGCCCGGAAATCACATTTGCTAGGGTACTTTTACCAGAACCATTAGGGCCCATGATGGCATGAATCTCACCTTTTTTAATTTTTAAGTTTACACCTTTTAGAATTGATTTTCCGTCTATCTTACAATGTAAATTATCTATTTCTAACATATATTTTTTT
>TARA_B100001057_G_scaffold56080_3_pt1 | contig 13766 bp, 8 predicted proteins | sample TARA_B100001057 | Tara Oceans TARA_B100001057 (sample SAMEA2621839) | marine metagenome | biome: marine biome (ENVO:00000447); feature: surface water layer (ENVO:00002042); material: "saline water (ENVO:00002010), including plankton (ENVO:xxxxxxxx)" | depth 5 m
CCAACTGCAGCACCTGGAACGTCAGGCTGCAGCCGCGGAAAAATACAAAGCCTATAAACAGGAAGAGCGCGAAAAGAAAGCCGAGCTAACGGTGTTGCGCTGGAAAGCCCTTGATGACGATCTTCAGACCTGGCGCGGAAAAATCCGCGATACCGAGCTGGAACTTGAGAAGTTCCTGACCGAAAGGGTGAACCTCGAAACTTCGCTGGAATCGCTCCGGGAAGACCACCACGAACGGACCGAGCACTTTAACCGGGCTCAGGCCCGGTACTATGAGGCCGGGGCCGACATTGCCCGTATTGAGCAAAGTCTGGAGCACCAGCGCGAGCGCAGCCGACAGACTGCCGCAGAGCTGGATCAGGCCCTGGCCAACGAGCGCGAATTAGGCCGCGAACTGGAACAGGATGAAGAAAAGCTGGCCACGCTCCGGGAAGAGCTCGACATGATCGAGCCTGAGCAGGAGGCATTGGCGATACGTTCAGAGGAATCGGCCGAGAAGCTCCAGCAGGCAGAAGAGGCCATGAGTGACTGGCAGCATCGCTGGGATGAGTTCAGTACCCGTTCATCGGATGCCCGCCGGCAGGCCGAACTGGCGCAATCCCGAATTCGCTCTCTTGAAGACGCCATCGAACAGCTGAAAACCCGACAACAGAAATTGCGGGATGAGCAGGCGCTGCTCGACGGACAATTGGATCGCTCGGAGCTCGAGCAGCTTCTGGAAGAACAGGAAACCCTGGAACTGAAAAGGGAAGAAACCGCGGAGCGTATTCAGCAACTGCAGGATCAGGTGTATTCGAGCCGACAGGCTTTGCGCGAAGCCGAACAGAGTTCATCTGAATATCGCCAGACGGTACAGAGCCTCAAAGCCACGATGGAGTCCCAGCAGGCACTTCTGGACGAACAAATGGGTGCCGGCGACAATGCCCTGCAATCGTGGCTGGCCGATCAGGGGCTGACCGACGCGCCGCGACTTGCTGCGAAATTGTCGATTGAGGACGGCTGGGAGTTCGCCGTAGAGCAGGTCATTGGCCGCTTCACCCAAGGACTGACATTGCCGGAGTTTGATCAGCTGGCTACGGCGCTGGAATCGGCACCCAAAGGTTTTGCAGTGGTCAGTGACGGTGAAGCCGCGCCTGTAACCAACGGTCTGGCGGCCAAGGTAAGCGGTGTCGCAGGGATCAGCCAACTGCTTTCTTCGGTTTACGCTGCCGATACCCTTCCCGAAGCCATGGCCAACCGCGCTGGTCTGGCGCCTGGCGAAAGCATCATCACCCGGGACGGTGTCTGGCTGTCCCGGGACTGGTTACTGATGCCAGACTCCGATGCAGCTCAGGTTGGTGTGATTGAGCGGCAGAAAAAAGTGGCGGAATTACAGGCAAAGCTCGCGGAAGCGGAAGCCAGGCTGGAGCAGGCAACCGAGCAACTCGAGCAGCTGCAAGAAAAGGCTGAACGTGCGGAAACCGAACGGGACGAGGCCCAGGCACGCCACAGTGACATTGAACGGGAGCTTGGTGCTTTGGCATCCCGTGCCAGCGGCCTGAAGGCCAGGGCAGAACAGATTGACGCCCGGCTGGCCCGCATCAGGGAAGATATTGCAGATGTAGACCTGGCTCTGGAAGAGCAGCAGGCCAACCTTCAGGAAGCCCGTGAAGAGTGGGACATTGCACTCGCATCCAGCGAGGACAGTGATGAAGAGAAAGAGCAGTTGCTGGAGCAACGGGATTCTCTGCGGGAAAACCTGGACCGTCTGCGCCAGGAAGCCCGGCACGATCGTGATCACGCTCATCAGTTGCAACTTCAGTTGCAGACGCTCCAGAGCCAGCGCGACGGACTGCAGCAAACCATCGACCGGATGCAGATGCAGAAAGAACGGCTGGAAGAGCGACTGGATGTTCTTCGGGAATCCCGGGAAAGTGCCGAGGAGCCGATCGAGGACCTCCAGCTGCAGCTTGAAGGGTTGCTGGAGCGAAGACTGGCCGAAGAAGAAAAGCTCAGTGCCGCCCGGGATGCGCTGGAAGAAATTGACCGCCAGGTTCGTGATCGTGAACAGGGGCGGAGCCGAACCGAACATCAGGTTCAGGAAATCCGAGCTCGGCTGGAAAAACTGAAGATGGAATCCCAGGCCCTGGAAATTCGGTCCGGCAACCATATTGAGCAGCTCAAGGAACTCAACGTTAAGCTCCAGGAAGTGCTCGAACAGCTGCCAGAGGATGCTGAAGAAAAGGTCTGGGCCGAAGAGCTGGAGAAAATCGGTAACCGTATCCAGCGCCTGGGAGCAATTAACCTCGCGGCCATTGAAGAGTATCAGGTACAAAGCGAACGCAAGACCTACCTGGACGAACAGCACAACGACCTGATGGAAGCGCTGGAAACCCTGGACAATGCCATCCGGAAGATTGACCGGGAAACCCGGCAGCGCTTCAAGGAGACTTTCGATCAGGTGAATGGCGGCCTGCAGGCCCTGTTCCCGAAAGTATTCGGTGGTGGCAATGCCTATCTTGAGTTAACCGGGGAAGACCTGCTGGAAACCGGCGTGGCCATTATGGCCAGGCCGCCGGGCAAGAAGAACAGCACCATCCACCTGTTGTCGGGGGGTGAGAAGGCGTTGACGGCCATCGCGCTTGTGTTCTCGATTTTCCAGCTCAATCCCGCTCCGTTCTGTATGCTGGACGAAGTGGACGCGCCGCTGGACGACGCCAACGTGGGTCGCTACGCGAATATGGTTAAGGAGATGTCGAAACAGGTTCAGTTCATCTACATTACCCATAACAAGATCGCCATGGAGATGGCGGATCAGTTGATGGGGGTCACCATGCATGAGCCAGGCTGTTCGCGACTGGTGTCTGTGGATGTGGATGAGGCCGCCGCACTGGCGGAAGCCTGATGCACGCAAAGGTTGGCGAAATGCTCGCCAACCATGACAATAACGCCATCTGGGCCCGGTGTGCGTTGTATTCATTACGGGCTTTTCTTAGAGTAGCAACGTTCCAAACTGCAAACAGGACAGCAGCATTATGTCACTTAGGGAATGGTTAATTGCCATAGGTACCCTGGTTATTATTGGAATTGTGATTGACGGTGTGCGTCGTATGCGGCGTGCCCGGAAGGAATCCATGGCCATTTCGTCTGGTATGGGGGCGGACGAGCTCAAGGATTCCCCGCTGGATGATGACTTCAACCCGGAATTGCCCAATGGCGGCGCCCGCACGGTTTCCCGTTCGACACTGGAAGACCGGGGCTATCTGAAGCGCGATATGTCCGCGCCCGTAAGTGCTGATCAAGAAGACGATGTAACCCCGGAATCCGGCTGGAGCGCCCGGGACGACGATGAGGATGACGGCATCCTGAGTCCGCCGAGGGTTGTGAAACCGGAAATAGAAGAACCCGAGTCCCTTGATCCCGAGGAAACCAGCACTCCGGAACCAGAAGCGGATAAACCGAAAACCAGGCCCACCCGGCCTGAAAAGGCCAAAGCCGAACCCAGAGCGGAAGAGCCGCCGGTGGCTACCACCGAAGTTGAGGAAGATACCGCCCGGCGAACGCCTGGGAAACCGCGCAAGAATCAGCCCCTGGCTGGAGCCAATCGCCCCGAGGCCAGGGAAGTGCTGGTGATCAATGTATTGGCTCGCAGCGGTGAGCAGTTCCAGGGCAGCAAGCTCAAGAGCCTGTTTGAGGCCTGCGGCCTGGAGCATGGCGATATGGACATCTACCACCGCCATGAATCTGAGGACACCACCACGCCTGTGCAATTCAGCGTGGCCAACGCCGTGGAGCCGGGCACGTTTCGCCCTCAGGACATGGCCGGGCTTAGCACCCCCGGTATCAGTTTCTTCATGAGCCTGCCAGGGCCCACCAATGCCTTGCAGGCCTTCGAGTTTATGCTTGAAACCGCCCAGTGTGTGGTGCGAAACCTCGGTGGTGAACTGAAAGACGAGCGTCGAAGCGTGATGACACCGCAAACCATTGAGCACTGTCGCCAGCGCATTCGTGAGTTTGAACGCAAGCAGCGCTCCCAGCGAGCCTAATAGCCCGTCCGGACCCCAGACCCGATGACTAACGTTCCCGAAACTATCCGGAAGCGCGTGGATTCTCTGCGCGCTACCCTCGAAGATCACAATTACTACTACTACGTGCTGGACGACCCCAGAATTCCCGATGCCGAGTATGATCGGTTGTTTCGGGAACTGCAGAAGCTGGAAGCTGAACACCCGGAACTGGCGACTGAGGATTCACCCACCCGTCGGGTAGGCAGCAGCGCTGAGACCAGTTTCGAAGAAGTTACGCACCGCCTGCCGATGCTGTCGCTGGATAATGCCTTCAGTGAGGATGAACTCCGGGATTTTGATCGTCGGGTTCGTGACCGGCTGGGTGAGGACGGCGCCATTGAGTATGTCTGTGAGCCCAAACTTGATGGTCTCGCCGTCAGTCTGCACTACGAAAACGGCACCTTAACCCGCGCCGCTACCCGGGGCGATGGCTATACCGGCGAGGATATCACCGCCAATATTCGCACGATTCCGTCGGTACCCCTCAAACTGCGCGGCTCGGGATACCCGGATCTTGTTGAAGTTCGGGGTGAGGTTTACATGCCCCGTGCCGGTTTCGAGAAACTCAACGAGCGGCTGGCAGAGCAGGGCGAGAAGACCTTTGTCAATCCCCGCAACGCTGCTGCCGGAAGTCTGCGCCAGAAGAAATCGACCGTAACCGCCAATCGCCCGTTGGAACTGTGCGCCTACAGCATGGCGGTGACCGATGAAACGGTATTGCCGGAAACCCATTGGGACAGCTTGCAGCTTGTTCGGGGCTGGGGCTTTCGGATTAATCCGGAAATGCGCAAGGCCGAAGGTGTGGAAGCCTGCCTGGATGCCTATAACGAATTGATGGCCAAGCGCGACAGTCTGCCCTACGAAATCGATGGCATTGTTTTCAAGGTAAACCGCCTGGATTTCCAGCAGCAGTTGGGGTTTGTTTCCCGTGCCCCAAGATGGGCAATCGCCCATAAGTTCCCGGCCCAGGAAGAGTTGACCGTTATCGAAGATGTGGAATTCCAGGTGGGCCGAACCGGAGCGGTAACACCGGTAGCCCGGCTGAAACCGGTGTTTGTCGGCGGCGTCACGGTATCAAATGCGACCCTGCACAACATGGACGAGATCCGGCGCCTGGATGTTCATATCGGCGACACGGTGTTCATTCGCCGGGCTGGGGATGTAATCCCGCAGGTGGTGAAGGTGGTGCCGGAAAAGCGCCCAGCCAAGGCGCCGATGGTTAAAATGCCAGAGCATTGCCCGGTCTGTGGCTCAGATATTGTCCAGATTGAAGGGGAAGCTGTTGCCCGGTGTTCCGGCGGTCTCTATTGCCCGGCTCAACGCAAAGAAGCGATCCGGCACTATGCGTCCCGGAAGGCCATGGATATTGAGGGGCTTGGGGACCGGCTGATCGAGGTATTGGTAGACGAGGGCATGGTCAGCACCGTGGCGGATCTTTATCGCCTGACGAAATTCCAGATTGCCAGCCTGGAGCGCATGGGCGACAAATCCGCTGCTAATCTGATTGCCGCCATCGACCGCTCCCGGGCACCGGCGCTTTGGCGTTTCCTCTACGCGCTGGGTATTCGGGAAGTGGGTGAGGCAACTGCAAAGCGGCTGGCGGCCCATTTCGGCACGTTGGAAGCGATTTCCGAAGCGGATGAAGAGACTCTGCAAACGGTGCCTGACGTCGGGCCGATTGTGGCCGGCCATATCCGGAGTTTCTTTGATCAGCCCCACAACCAGGAAACACTGGCGGCTCTGAAAGAGGCAGGTGTCACCTGGCAGGAAGAGCAGGTGCTTTCGGCGGATGAACAACCCCTCAATGGCCAGACCTGGGTATTGACCGGCACTCTCTCCGGCATGACACGGGATCAGGCCAAGGAAAAGCTTGAGCAGCTCGGTGCCAAGGTTGCTGGTAGTGTCTCCAAAAAAACCGCCTGCGTTGTCGCAGGCGAGGCCGCCGGCTCCAAACTGGCCAAGGCTGAGCAGCTGGGGGTGCCAGTGTTGGACGAGGCAGGGCTGGCCAACCTGCTACGGGAGCATGGTCTGGAGGTCTGAGGGCAGCTGGCCAAAGAATCTGAGAACTCGCGCAGATCGCTCTGGATTCAAATTGGCTACCATGGCGTTGATCTGTAACGGTGTGTAAACCGGGTGCCAGGCACCCGGGCACGGCCATAACAATAACGTCATGAAACGGATTTTTGCATGCGCGCCGATTTGTTCTCCCGCTCAACCGCCTCGGGCCGCCTCCTTGGTGTTGCCCTGATTGCCCTGGCAGCGACCGGCTGCAAAACCGAGAAAGATCCTGACCAGCCCACCTTGTTGGGGGCCCCGCCAACCACCGCCTATCTGGGGGTGGAGTATTACTACAACTGGGGCGCCTATGGCGGCGAAAGCATTCTCGATTACTCCCTGACCAATGCACCATCCTGGCTTGCGCTGGAAGACACCAGCAATAAGGCCCGTCAGGGTATTATCATGCGCGGTGTGCCTGGGCTATCCGGCGGCAACCGGGGTGAAGCTGATCTTGGCCAGACCGAGAATATCGAGATAGTCACCACGGACGGCCGCATGGCGGGTTTTCAGCCGTTTGATATTGAAGTCAAGCGGAACGTAATTACCCTCGACGGAGCCAACCTGAAAGAAGGTGAAAGTCAGGCGTCTGAAGATGAGTCGGAAGAGCGGTGTGCGGTGCCTGAGTTGGATGCCGGCACTTACTCTTATGATCTCCAGAAGTTCGATAATGAAGGCGCGCCGGATGGAACTGAGTCAGTCACCTACCCAACTAAGCGCGCGTATGTAAAAGTCAATCTGGATCAACCCTCCGTTACCGAAATCAAAATCGCCTTTGAGCTGCGTTCGGAGTTTGACCCAACCGCCTGTGACAATGACGAAATTGATCCCGCACATCAGGACTGCAGATACAGTCGTGCCAACACAGGTACAGTCATCATCGGTGAAGACCTTATTGCGCTGAGTGAGGAACTGAATCATCCGGTTGATAAAGAAGGTAATCCTCTCGAGTACATCGAATACGACATGACTGGTGATACGGTAACCAGTGGTGTTGTGACGCTGAAGCCCGGTATTACCGAGTGCTACATTCCCTTTGAAGTGGTTGACGACCTGATTCCCGAGCCAACAGAAGTCGCGACGATGGTACTGACCGAGGTCCGTCAGGGCATTGCCTCCCTGGGCAACGGCAGTGTTGAGGTAAAGGCCAACATTTCCATCGAGGACAATGAGCCGCTACTCAGCATTGAAACCGTCAATGGCGGCAGCCGGGATACGATCAATATCGACACGACTCGAGAGTATCGAGCCATTCTCACGGGTGACCGTAAAACCCTATTCAGAGCCAAACTGGCAAGGATTGGTGCACTGACCGGCGTTGCCGAGGACGAAACCTTCGAGATTGTTCAGAAGAATGCACAGGACGACTATGACGAAATAGAAGAGCTGGTATTCCCGCTGGAGCAGGATGAAATCATCTTTGGTGTGCGTGCGCTTGCCTATAACAATCTACAGGATGAACTGGAGGACAACGCAGCACCCATCGGCGTAGATGTCAGTTACCAGGCTGGCCGGGCAGGGTATGCCAGGGGCGCTTCCGAAACACTTATGAGAGTGAACCTGAACCGCCTGATCGCACCGCTGGCCTGGAATGATGGCTTTGTGGCAACGGATGTGGCTTTGGGCCATGAGGGCCGGGTGTTTGTTGCTGGCTACCTTCCGGGGAACAATCAGGTTCAGGTACGCATCTATGACCAGGCAGGCACGGAGCTCCAGACTGTTGAGGTGACAGACCCGGCAGTGGCACTGCAACCCTCTGAGGTATTCCTGGATGTGGGTGTGCGAACGGTCACTGAAAACAATAACCGCGTAAATCGTTATGAAATTGCCGTTGCTTTCAGCTCTGACGAGGCAGGCCTGGGCACACCGGTGGGCGGGGTTGATGCGGTAACGGCCCTGTTCCATTTTGACGCTGGTTCGGGGGAGTATGATTCCAGCTGGACCGATGAAATCTATCGGATTGGCACCCCGGCCGACGATTCTGTGCGCTGGGTCGGCATAAACGGCACCACTGGCTATGTGTTGGTGGGGGGTGAAACCCGAGGTGCCTGGAATACCGGTGCCTATCAGGGCGGGACCGACAGTTTCCTGGCTCGCATTGATACTGCGGAGAACGCAGGGGCTCTGGAGCCGACCCTGGCCTGGGCGCGGCAGGTGGGCTCCTCCGGTAATGAGATCGTGGTCGGTGGTAGCTCACAAGGCTCGCTGGCGCTGCTGTTCGGGTCATCGCCACTGACGCTTGATGGCCTGGGCAATGTTGGTCCGTATTTCTTCAATGGCAACACGGGAGAATCACCGACCGTGTATCAGGTGGGTGAAGACAGCTCTGAATCACTGAGAGACGGTCTTTATGGCGGTGCAGGGGTTGTGCTGGTCGGCGATGCACCCTATAGCTACCGATTCCGTGAAGCCCGGCCAGAGGACGCCGGTACCGATAACGCAGAGGATGAGATTATTCGCACACCGTTGGATAACCGCGCTGGTTTTGTTCTTGGATTCAATACGTCAGGCGAACCTCTGAGCGCGTACACCGTTGATGATGCGGATGACCTTTCTAATGAACTCCTGACCAGCGGTGTCCGGTTCGACGATGATATCGTGGTGTCGGGCAATACCAACGGGAGTTTTGTTGAAGGTCAGGCGGCGCCGGTGTCTGGCACAGAGAGTATCCTGGCCCGAGTGGACACATCCGAATCCGACGCAGCGTTCCGGAACTGGCGTAAGCAGCTGGCATTCGAAGGTCTGGAAATTCTCGACCTGGAAAATTATCGCGACGATGAGGTAGTGGCGCTGGCGGACAGAAACGGCGAGAGAATGGTGCTTGTCTTCAGTCCGGAAGGTGAGTTACTGACACCGATAGCGCCGTAATTCCCAGGCTGGCAGGTCAGGGAGGATTCAGACCGATCCTTCCTGCCGGCCGGCATTGGCATAGAGCTTCAGGTAGTCTGTGCTGGTGACCACACCGGCGGGTTTGCCGGCAGCATTGATCACCAGCGCGGCATTCAGCCGGTGAGCGAGCATCAGGCGAGCCAGTTGATGGGCATCTGTTTCCGGAGAGGCGGTCAGAAACGCCGGAAGTTCGATGTGAATCAGGCTTTGGTCCAAAGCCTCTGAACTGTGCTCGTGAATCCAGGAAAGGAGCCAGCGCAGGTCGATCAGACCTGCCACATTGCCATCGGCGAGCACCACCAGATGATGTACTCCGTGTTCTTCCATGGTAGCCAATGCCTCTGCGACGGTGGCAGAAGCAGGAACCGAGAACTGGGCTGGTGAGCTGATGTCGGCGACTGGCAGGTAAACCCTTTCTTCCCGACGTTCGCCGGCGGCAGCGGCACCATATTCCTGAAGTGCGCGAAAGCGGCTGCCACCGCTGTGGACTGCCTGCTGGAACTCGGCATCGGTAGCCTCGCTATGTTCGGCAGAAATGGCCGCAGACTCCGACAGCTCGGTGACATCACCCACCCGGCGACTTCGGAACGCTTCGGGTAACCGGGTCCCGATTGGGCGCCCGGGTTCACTGACGAAAATGGACATGATTCCACCTCTCCGGGGATTCTCCCCTTTACCACCACCTTATGAACGTTTATCGGCCGCCTGACCGTTCGCTATAGCAAGAGTTTATTACTATCCGGTTAGCTGTTTCCGGTAAAGACGTCCCGTTTCCACACGACGGGCGAGCCGGGTATTCAGGCAGGGCGGTTGCTCGCAGATCCGGTCGGCCAGATATTCAGCCAGCAGGGGAGCCCACACCAGGCCTTTGCTGCCGAAACCCGTCAGCAGAAACACGCCGGGCTGGACTGCCTCGTCGTTGACGGGGCAAGGACCAGCCACCGGCTGATAGTCGTGTGTGGTGCAGCGGAATGCCACGCGTCCCTCAAGGTGTTCTGCCTGTATGTGCTTTGAGATGTTTACGGAGGGCAGCAGTTCCCGAAGTTGGTCCAGGTTTTCCTGATGCCCCTCGGGCGTTGGTTCCGGGTTATCGTCACGCAGATCAAATGTGGCACCGGTTATGGCATTGCCTTCATAAACGGGGTTCAGGTATTTGGTGCCGCAGACGACCACGTCCGGAAGTTGGCAGTTGTCTGCCGGTAACCGGGTGACCTGTCCGCGAATTGGCTTCAGGCGCAGCGACTGGCCTTCTGGCACAGGAGCAAGCGAGCCGCTTTCATGGCCGGCGGCAACCACAACCTTTGTTGCCCTGAGTGATCTTCCGTCACTGGCCTTTATCACCCAGTGATTGTCCACATACCGCAGCGTATCGACGTTAAAGTCGAAAACCGTGCGGATGTGCGGGTGATCGATGAGTGTTTGGCACGCACGGGCCGGTTGTAGCCAGCCGGAACTCGGGAACCAGAGCCCTTCGCACTGTACAGGCATACCGGCAATACGGCTTGCTTCGGCGGCTGTCACGGCCGCCAGCAGGTTTTCAGGGTAGGTGTTGCGTTCCAGAAATCGCCTTTGGCGATCCTGCTCCTGGTCCGTGGCTGCAAGCTGCAGCAAACCGCTGGGATGCCAGAATTCGCCCTGCCATCGCTGGTAGAAACGCTGGCTGAAGGAAAGCGCGGTGGCCGCGAGCTCTGTCTGGTCGTTGTACTCGACACCGAGTTTTACGTACAGAGCCCCCTGGTCATTGCCGGAGGCGCCCGCGCCGGGGCCATTGGCCTGGTCGACAAGCACCACCGGAACGCCCCGTTCTGCAAGATTCCGGGCCAGAGCGGCACCAGCAATGCCGGCACCAATGATGGCTATGGACTCCGCTCCGGCGGCGGGTGCAACGACCTGTTCCGCCGCTGGAAATCTGCCGGTCAGCATCTCCCGCTTGCGGCCGAAACCGGGCACTTTCAGCATGTCAAAGCCTTCATCGGCCAGAGCGCGACGAACCCTGCCAACTGAGGTAAAAGTGGCCAGGGTGGTGCCCGGTTTGCTATGAGCACGAATCTGCTGAATGGCCTGTTCGAGCCACATGTCGGGGTTCAGTGACGGCGCAAATCCATCCAGAAACCAGGCGTCTGCCACGAATTCCAGTTCGTTCCAGGCGTCCAGTACATCGCCAAAATAGAGGGTAAGCCTGATAGCGCCGCCGCCAAGCACCAGGCGGTGAGACCCTTTTATCAGCGGAGGGTAGTTCTCAATCAACTCCCGGGCCAGGGGTTGCAGCCCTGGCCAGCTTTCCAGGGCCTTTTCCAGATCGGCCAAAGACAGGGGATAGCGCTCGACCGAGATGAAGTGAAGAATTGCGTGGTCTTGCCCGTCGGGGCGTTGCGACAGCCACTCTGCCCAGGTTGCCAGGAAGTTGAGCCCGGTGCCGAAACCGGTCTCCGCGATCACAAAATGGCTGTTGCTGTTCAGTGCTGCAAATCGCCCGGGCAGTTCATTTCTCTCGATGAACACATAACGGGTCTCGGCCAGGCCGTCATCCCGGCTGAAATAGACATCGCCAAAGCGGGCCGATTCAGGCACTCCGTCTTGCCATATCAGTTCCGCCGGTTCCATTGCCGGCGGAAGAAGGTCGGGGCTCATGGGGCTCAGTTGTCTTTCGTGATTTCTTCGGCGGACTCGATAATGACGGGGCTCACGGGGACATCGGCCATGCCGCGCTGGTAGCCGGTCTGAACCCCGGCGATACGATCAATCACGCCCATGCCCTCGGTAACCTTGCCGAAGACTGCATAACCCGGGCCCCGCACTCCGGCGTTCAGGAAGTCATTATTGACCACATTAACGAAAAACTGGCTGGTGGCTGAATCCGGCGCATTGGTCCTGGCCATGGCAATGGTGCCTCGGAGGTTGGGCAGGGTACTGGTTGCTTCATTCACGATGGGGGCTCTCGTTTGTTTGCGTCCAAGATTCTCATCGAATCCGCCGCCCTGGACCATGAAGCCGGGAATTACACGGTGAAAGATGGTGCCATCGTAAAATCCGCTGTTTACGTAGGCCAGAAAGTTTTCAACGGTTTTTGGAGCGACGTCGGGCCGCAGCTGAAGCACGAATGCACCTTCCGTCGTCACAAAGCGGACCTCCGGAAGTGCCGGTTCCTCGCTCTGGGCCATGGCTGTTGAGGTTGTCAGCAGAGTGGCAACGAAGGCAAAGAGGACAGACATCACAATCGAGATGTGTTTTACGGAATTTGTCATTTCAAGGCAGCTCTCTGTTACAGGTGGTGACCAGAATACTGAGATAATCCGGTTATTACGAAGTTTGTGCAGATCTTAACAGATCATTACGCGATTAAGGGTAAATCGGAACAGCAGGCTGGATCGTTGTGAGCTACGCTAAGTCTATGTTGAATACCGGGCCGGGTTGTACGGTGATCACTGATACTGCAGGAGGAATCTGGTGAGAATCCGTCAGGGTTTTGAAGAGAAATCCCGGCTTGGCCGGTTGTTGATCAATCGTGGCTACCTGTCTGAAGGTCAGCTGGAAGAAGGGCTTCGGGCTCAGAGGGAAACCGGCCAGCGCCTCGGTGAGGTGTTAATCGCTGCCGGCTGGATCTCAGAGCGGGAGCTCCACCGGGTACTCAAGCATCAGTCCCGTTACCGTAATGCAGCGGCGCTGGTTACCATGGTCACTCTGCCATTTCAGCCCCTGGTTTCACTGGCGTCCAGCAACACCAACGCAGCGCAGATTGGCGCTGAAGCGGGCGAGCTTTATGAACGGGGCGGTCTCACGCCCTTGTCGGAAGAAGAAATGTCAGGAGTGTCTGCTCAAAGCGGTATCGGCCTGATGGAGCGCCTGGAGGCGGTCTCTTCCATGCCAGGCAGCGCCCAGGGCGATCCCTCGGGTGACTCCCCCGATGTCGACGTGGTGGAAGGAATCAGGCTGGCGGCCAACGTGTTCGTGCCGGTGCTCAGCTTTCTGGATTCCGACCTTACGATTACGGGTGTGCATTACCGGGACTCAGAGCCTCGCTACTCGCTACAGGAAGATGGAGGCCTGAGGCTGGCATTTCCTGAGCGTATTGAGGAAATCCGGATGGACAACATTCGTGTGATGGGCGGGCAAACACCTCCCATGGGCAATGTCAGTATCCGGGATATCCGCTTTCACCCCGATTCGCAGATGACCATCTACACGCGCTGAAAACCTTGCCCTGAAACGAAAAATGCCCGGAAAATCTCCGGGCATTTTATTTTCTCTGGGCGCTTGGTGTATCAGGCGCTGGCCAGGATGTTGGTGCTTGAGACGTTGGTCTGCTGGCCTTTGGCGCCATAGAGCTTCTGTTGGGCGGAAGCGCCTCGGAAGATGTCGGTAAGACGTGACAGGCGCTTTTGCAGGTGCCCGAGAATTCGGCCGTTGTTCTGGTTCACGGCCTGGCATTCGCGCAAGCGGGCGTCTGCGTCTTTCCAGAGTTGGTGGAGCTCATCCATGCCCGCGGCCCGAATGAATCGTGATGGCTCTCCTGCGTTGGGCTTGTAGCCCATATTCACCAGCAGGTGAATTTTCTTTTTGGCGTGTTCACGAACGCCTTCAAGAATCTGGTTCTTCCGGCTGGTCATTTCTTGCAGGGGCTGGATATCCGCAGAGGAGAGCACGGATTTTTCCTGGTGGAGAAGTTCCGCCAGCAGCTCAAGCTGGCGGATATCTTCCTGAAGAATCGCTTTTAACTGTTCATGTGCGTTCATGCTTTACTCACCCGAAAATGCTTTTATCCATCTCAAGCATTTT